>Ga0210395_10003383_pt1 | contig 12276 bp, 11 predicted proteins | sample IncBWH4OmetaG_FD_150861 | JGI IMG/M metagenome (GOLD analysis project Ga0210395, IMG submission 150861) | Forest soil microbial communities from Barre Woods Harvard Forest LTER site, Petersham, Massachusetts, United States - Inc-BW-H-4-O ...
ATCAGAAATTCCTCGCCACAGTGCTCACACTTCGCCGTAGAAAACAGGATTGTGGCGCCGGGCCAGGCGTGTCGAGTCCACTGTTGGCAGAGCGGGCACTCGAGTTCGTGCAGATCGAAATCGAGACGCAAGCTCGACCGGTCTCGAACCCGGTCTCGAACCTTGTCTCGAACCTTGTTCCGAACCACGCCTGGGCCCGTCGATGCTGAATGGCGCCGAAGCATGGTCGGATCGTAGTGCAGTCCCGGGAGTCTGTCGGTACGCTGGGAGACAGGTGGAGGTTCGCCCAGAACAGCGCGGCGAGTGTGCGTGAAAGCTGACGCGAGTGCTATTGCGCTTCGCTACGCCACTTTTCAATCTGCCGCCGCATGATGCCGTAGCATTCGCAGCTGGCTTCTTCCAATCCTTTTCGGTCGACGATTTTCACGTCGCCACGGGTGTGAGCGATCAGGCCGGCCTTCTGCAGCATCCCGGCCGCGACCGTCACGCTGGACCGGCGGGTTCCCAGCATCTGGGCGAGAAGTTCCTGAGTCAACGGCACCGAATCCGATCCGATTCGCTCGGCGCTCATCAACAACCATCGCGCGAGCCGCTCTTCCACTTCATGCAGACGATTACAGGCCGCGATCTGCGTGGTCTGCATGGCCATGACCTGAGCAAACTGCTGCAACCGCCGCTCCAGCACCGGGCACTGCCGCAGAATCGCGATCAGAGTTTCGCCGTTGATCCGGAACGCCGTCGCCTCAATCTGTGCGATGGCACGCGTCGGGGCGGTGCGAAAGCCCGCAACCAGCGGGATCCCGATAAAACCTTCTTTGCCGACAAGTCCGACTTCCACACTCTTTCCGTCGGGGAAGATGCTCAGAATGGAGATCAGCCCGCTGTTGCAGAAGTAGGCAGATTTCAAAGTGTCGCCGGGCTCATGCAGCACGTGGTGAGTCTGTAAACGCACAAACTCCAGCTTGGGAAACAACAGGTCAGATTCTTTGAGCGGCAGGCCGAACACCAGTTCATTGTGAATCTGGTTGCCGTCGCCGTCCGCGCTAGGCGGCTTGGAGGAGACCTTGGTAGGTGGACGAGGATTGTTGGCCATAGGACGCTCCTTGCGCAGCGAAACGCTGTCTGATTTTCGCAAGGAGCCGTCACCGGAAGGCGCGGCGGGAAGATGCTAGATGAGACTCTTGAAGACTACTCCTTTATGTGTCTGATTGACATGCGCCATCGCACACTAAAGTGTGCGTTGGGCCCAATCCCGGAAACGCCGCTTTTCATCACACGCCCAGCGGCCGCGCGCGGCTTTCGTCTACCGCTCTGTCTGTGTGCTATCGTGTCGAGCATCCCGGTGTCTAAAGCCAGCGGCGTCTTAAATAATCGAGGATGAGGATTCTGATTTGAGATCACGACTAGCGGCAGTAGTACTCGGCCTCGCGTTCAGCTGTCCTGCTGTTTTTGCCTCAGCCCAGGTTTCCTCCCGCCAGATCGATGCCATCTTCGCCTCTCTGAAGTCGAGCACCGCTCCAGGCGCGGCCGTGCTCGTAGTCCGCAACGGACGCCCGGTATTTCGTACTGGATACGGGATCACGGATCTGCGCAGCCTGCGTCCGATCGACGTGAAAACAAACTTCCGTCTGGCCTCGTTCACCAAGCAGTTCACCGCGGCGTGCATCATGCTTTTGGCACGCGACGGCAAGCTGCACTATGACGACCACCTCACCGACTTCTTTCCCGAATTCCCGGCGTATGGAAAAGCCATCACCGTGCGCAACCTGCTGAACCACACTTCGGGGCTCGACGACTATGAGGACCTGCTGATGAAGCAATACCCCGACACGCCGCCCGAAAAAATTCCGCAAGTCCTCGACGCCGGCGTGCTGAAACTGCTCGCGCAGCAAAGCAGCGGCGAATTTGCGCCCGGCACGAAGTGGGAGTACAGCAACTCCGGGTACGCGCTGCTGGCCATGATCGTGGAGAAAGTTTCCGGCAAGAGCTTCGGGCAATTTCTGCAGGAGAGAATTTTCACCCCGCTGAAAATGAGGAACACGCTGGCCTACGAGAAAGGCAAAAACGAAGTGCCGCACCGCGCCTACGGCCACACGAAGGAAAAAGACGGATGGCTGCAGACCGATCAGAGCCCCACATCAGCCGTGCTGGGCGACGGCGGCATTTATTCCTCGCTGGACGACCTCGCCAAGTGGGACCGCGCCCTGCGCGATCACACTCTCTTGAGCGCAGCCGAAATGCAGCCCGCGCTCACCCCAGTTCAGCCCACGGACGGTCCAGCGAAGTTTCCCGACGGCCGGCCAATCTCCTACGGCTTCGGTTGGTTCCTCGATCCCTACCAGGGCCACAAACGCATGTCGCACGACGGCGAGACCATCGGTTTCCGCACCACGATCCAGCGCTTCCCCGACGATGACCTGACAATCATCGTTCTTGCCAACCGCACCGACATCAACCCCGAAGAACTAGCCCTGAAAGTTGCGAACCTGTAGCTGGGAGCCAGGCCGTAGCCGCAGATAGTGAAAAGTAGTTCATGGGAAAGGTGTTTATGTGGGGACAGCCACCCGGTTGTCCGCCGCGCGCAGCGTGGCATAAGCGGTGAGGCATTCCCGCCAAAAGAAAAAGAGACGTTGCAAGCAACGTCTCTACGATAAGAATCGAACCGCCTTACGCCGTCGGAGGCGTCGAAGCCGCTGGCGCCGCGGGAGTTACCGAAGCCGTCGCCCCCTCGTTCACCAGATCCTTCAATTCCTTGCTGGGCTTGAAGAAGGGAATCTTCTTGGCGGGCACATCCACGCGCTCTCCGGTCTTGGGATTGCGCCCCACTCGCGGCTTCCGCTGCCGCGTGCGAAAACTGCCAAAGCCCCGAATCTCGATCTTGTCGCCGGCGCGCAGCGAGCGCACCACGCTGTCAAAGATCGTCTCCACGATCACTTCACTGTCTTTCCGCGTAAGTTCCGCCAAACGCGAGACTTCGTCAATCAGATCGGCTTTGGTCATAACCCCTCTTCGTTCCTGGTGGCAACTTCGCCGCGGACGGAAATTCCGCGGCCCACCACCCATAACCTTCTCAAATTTCAGGGGTTGTGTGCAAGTGGGAAGCTGGAGTCGCCCCGGGCAGGGGAAACTCTCGAATCCAAAGGGTTTTGCCCTCTTGACGTGACCCAGCCGCCACAATATCCTCCGGCGAAGCAAATCTTGTTCCCGTCCTCGAGGTGTCCGACCATGCGCAAGACAGCTTTCGCCCTATGGGCTGCATTACCCTTCGTCTGTGCTTTCGGCATTCTGGGGGCTCAGAAAGCGGATCAGCAGACCGTGCAGGACTTTGAAATCGAAGGCGTTGGCCTGTTTCAGTGTCAGTGCACCGCCTTCGCGTGTCCCTGCCAAACCAATGGCGCCCCCACGCACGGAACCTGCTTCGCCTCCGACGTCGCCCACATTCAGCGTGGTCACTACGGCAAAGTTAAGCTGGACGGACTTAGTCTCGCCATGGTGGGCGATCTGGTGGACGCAAAGCCCGACCGGCTCTTCGCCACGCTCTATCTCGACGACCACTCCTCGCCCGAGCAGCGCGAGGCGCTCAGCAAAATCGTGCAATACATGAACCAGCAGTACGTCGCGGTGCCTGGCGAGCCGGCAATGCCATTCCGCAAGATCAGACCCTCTGCCCTCGAATTCTTCGAGTCCGCGGACAAAACTACCTATACTCTGAAGATTCCCGGCATCCTGGAACAGAAGGCGGTCTTGCAGCGCGACTCCCACGGAAATCCCGTATCGTCCCTCACGGCGATGGATGACTGGAGCAACATCGTCCACAACGCCGAGAATGTCGCCTTCCGATATCACGATCCAGAGGTAAGCCAGACCTGGGACGAGTCAAGAGATTACGCCAACGTGAAGTACTTTCATCTCACCAGGAAGATGTATGCCGAAAAGCAAATGCTGGGTGAACTGGGGGATATGTCCGGCGTGTGGACGCCCGCACAAAAAGAAATCATTCGCAAACAGGGATTGAAAGAAAAGTAACCGGATCGATCACTTCCACAGGTAATAAAACCCCACCTGCTGCTCCAGCATCTTCTCCCGCCCCGGCAGGAACTGGGAAACATCGCCCAGAAGCAGATCCATCAGCGTCTTGCGATCGCGATCGGGATGCACCAGCGTCGGCTCGCCTCGAATGCCCACCGACTTCGCCGTTTCGTCCACCGCCGTCTCAAAGTCGCCCACACCATCGATCAGGTTCATCGACTTGGCCTGCTCGCCGGTCCAGACCTTGCCGTTGGCGATCGCCTTCACGTCGTCGTACTTCAGCCCCCGCCCGTCCGCCACCGCGTGAACGAACTGCCCAAACATGCTATCGATCAGCGACTGCATGTAAGCCTGCTCGTTGGGTGTGAGATCGCGGGCCGGATTCCCCGTGTCTTTAAATTCGCCGGTCTTGATCACAACATTTTTCAGCTTGGCCCACTTCAGCAGATCGCCATAATTCATCCACTCCGCGATCACGCCGATCGACCCCACCACGCTGCCCGAGTCGGCATAAATCTTGTCCGACGCCGAGGCCACGTAATACGCCCCGCTCGCCCCCACAGTCTCGATCGAAACAACGATGCGCTTCTTCTTCTCGCTGCGAATGCGCTTGACCTCACGATAAATCTCCTCCGACGCGGCCACGCCCCCGCCCGGCGAATTCACATGAATAATGATCGCCTTGATCGACGAGTCGTCGGCAAACTTTTTCAGCTGCCCGACCACCGGTTGCGGCGACAGAATCACGCCGTCGAGATCGACCACGCCAATGCGGTCGCCAAACCCGGTCAGCCCGGCATCCGTGCCACCCGCGTGCAGCGTGATGTACACCAGCGAAAACACGGCCAGCACAAAGAGGAAAAAAGCTCCTCCGCCAATCAGAATCCAAAGCAGTGTGCGCGAACGTCCGTCAGCCATGAGGAAAGTTTAGCACTTCAGGGAGGCGGAGGTAGCCCCTCCGCTGTCTTGACGAAGGGTACGTCATCTTGACCGTAGCCGTTTTTCAGGCAGAGGGAAGAGCCTGCCCTGAGCGAAGCCGAAGGGATCTCGCGCGCAGGTTAGTCGCCCCTGCGGTCTACGGCGTCACCACCTTCAGCGCCGCCCGCTCCACCCCGACTTCAACTGGAGTCTGGCGCACAAATTCCCCGTCCGCATAAACATCCAGCGGATGCTCCGTCTCAACCCGCACCCGCCCGGCCTGAAAATATTCGACTTCCTCAATGTTCAAATGCCGCCCGCTGAAAATCGTCGGAAACATGCAGAACAGCTTGAAAGGATCGACGCCCCCCACGATGCACACATCAAGCAGCCCATCATCCATCTTGGCCTGAGGCGCGATCTTCATCCCCCCGCCGTACGTGGGAGTATTAGCGTAGGCCGATCGCTGCGCATCGTCCAATCCTCGCCGCCCTCCGCGCTCGTCAGAATCTTCATCGGCAACGCCGCAAACGTGAAAATCGTCGGAGCCAGACTCAGCACATACCCACCATGCCCGCGCAGCCAGCGCGGCAGCCGGTTGGCCCGCTCCGAAACTTCACCATCCAGCCCCACGCCCGCCACACAACAAAAGTACCGCGCATCAGATTCGCGCCCCAATGAATGCGGCGCGGGCGCCGCGCCCGCGCTCTCGAGTGGAGAAATGACTCCCAAATCAATACTGCGCACATTCCCAGAACCGCCGCAGAATCTCCGCCAGGCCGCCAGCGAATCCCGCACCCGCCGCAACCCCAGCGCCCGCGCAAAATCATTACCGCTTCCCGCCGGCACCACCAGCACCGGCCGTCCCAACCGCACCAGTTGCCCCAGATGACGATGAATCGTCCCATCACCGCCAAAAAGCAGCACCACGTCGGCCTCGTCACTCGAAGCCGGCATGCCCATCCGCCACTCGATTTTCTTATCCGATCGAAAAGGCGCTAGGTTCTTTAGAGAACATCCCAACCCGAGAATGGCCGCCGCACGCATGTGCGGGAGAGAGTAGCAGAATCGCTTATATAGGGACACAGCCAAGGGCGGCTGTCCCCATATCGGCTACCAACTGACGACCGCAGTCTTCAGACGTTTGCCAACTCTTAGTGACAGCCGAACTGGCGGCGGACCGGTCAACAAAAGAAAGAACTCGCAGAGCACGTGATCGCCCTGCCTCACGGCGCCCTCCTTTATTTTTCTGCCTGCATCGCTTATCGAAACAGCGAGTCCACACCTGACGAGCAAACGATCCACCCTTACGTTCACCCTGCCGTCGTTCGTGTAGACAAAGCCTCCAATCTCCGTCAGCGTGACCGCCACTTCCTCTACGTCTTCGGGCACCTGATCCTTCTGAAACTGCTTCGCCCAATCCTCGCCCGCCTTCGCCGCCTCCTCTGCCGAATGAAAGTCCGCCACGATCCTCCGCGCCAGTTCCTTCTTCGCCGCCATCGGATGCATCTCTCGCTTCATCTTTTCAATCTCGGCCACCTGCACATCCGTCAGCAGCTCGTAATACCGCCACATCATTTCGTCGGAGATGCTCATGACCTTCCCGTACATCTCCAGCGGGGCCTCGTGGATGCCGATCGCATTGCCCAGCGACTTCGACATTTTCTGCACGCCGTCCAGCCCTTCGAGAATCGGCGTGGTCAGCGCCACCTGCGATTCCTGCCCGTAAGCGCGCTGCAGTTCGCGGCCCACCAGCAAGTTGAATTTCTGGTCCGTTCCGCCCAGTTCCACGTCAGCCTCGAGCGCCACCGAGTCATATCCCTGCACCAGCGGATACAAAAGTTCGTGGACCGAAATCGGTTTCTCGTCGTGAAAGCGTTTGTGGAAGTCTTCGCGCTCGAGTATCTGCGACACTGTGTACTTCGACATCAGCCGCACGAAATCGTCCGGCGTGAACGCGCCCATCCAGAGCCGGTTGAAATCAATCACGGTTTTCTTCGGATCGAGAATCTTGAAGACCTGCGCCTTATAAGTCTCCGCATTCTGCTCGATCTGCTCGCGGCTGAGCGGCGGCCGCGTAATCGTGCGCCCCGTCGGATCCCCGATCATCCCCGTAAAATCGCCAATTAAAAAGATGGCCGTGTGCCCCAGATCCTGAAAGTGCTTCAGCTTGCGCAGCACCACGGTGTGCCCCAGGTGCAGATCGGGCGCAGTCGGGTCCATCCCCAGCTTCACGCGCAGAGGCTTGCCAGTAGCGCGCGACTTCTCCAGCTTGGCGCGCAAGTCGGCTTCGCGGATGATTTCCGCCGAGCCCTTCTTGAGATAAATAAGCTGTTCGTCGACAGGAGCGAAAGTTGACATGAGAAAGGACATTATAAAGAACAGGGCAGAAAAGGCAGAATCGAACCACCAGGATGGCGGCCTGCGATTGCGAATTGTCATCCTGAGGCGCGCGCCTTTTGCGCGCCGAAGGATCTATGCAATCGGCTGCGTGGACGCTAAAGGCCCCGCCCCTGGTTTGTTGTCATCCCAAACCGTCTTCCCGCGACTTCGCAGTTTCCGCGCAGAACAATGTTGATCGCCTCGGTGTACGCCAGATGTTCCTGCTCCAGAATGCGCGCCGCGAGAGCGTGTTCGTCGTCGCTGTCGAGCACAGGAACCGTCTTCTGCACAATGATCGCGCCGTGGTCCAGTTCTTCGTCCACAAAGTGCACGGTACAGCCCGAAACTTTCACGCCGTAAGCGACCGCCTGCTCCTGCGCCTCAAGTCCAGGAAACGCCGGCAACAGCGACGGATGAATGTTCAGAATCCGGTGCGGAAACTGCTGCACGAACCACGGCGACAGCAGACGCATGTATCCCGCAAGGCAGACCAGATCGACCCCATGCTCTTTCAGTGCAGCGACGACTTCGCGGTCGTGTTCCTCGCGCGCCTTGCCCTTCGACGCAATCACCACCGCGTTGAGTCCCCGCTGGCGGGCTGTCGCAATTCCCGGTGCGTCCGGCTTGTTTGATATGACTACAGCGATTTTCGCATCGGGAATACGGCCCGCGTCGATGCTGTCAGCAATGGCGACGAAGTTCGAGCCGCGTCCGGATAGGAGTATGCCGAGAGAATGCATTTTGATTGAAACTGAATTGAGGATTGGAGAATTTGGTAATTGAATAATTGAAGATCGGGTTTGTTTTTCAAATTACCCAATCACCAAATTTCCCAATTACTCAATTCCTCAATTCTCCCTCAGCTGTACGTGACCTTGCGCTCGCCCTTCACAATCCGCCCGATTGTATAAGCTTTCTCGCCCACACGTTCCAGCACCGACTGCGCCTTCTTGAATTTCGCCGACGGGACCACTAGCAGCATCCCCAGCCCCATGTTGAATGTCCGCAGCATCTCATCCTGCGGCACGTTTCCCAGTTGCTGCAGGTGTTCAAAGATCGGCAGCACCGGCCACGTGCCCATCTCGATCACCGCGGCCGTTCCGCGCGGCAACACCCGCGGCAGGTTCTCCGTAATCCCGCCACCGGTAATGTGCGCCAGCGCCGCAACGCATTGCCCGTCAATCAACTTCCGCAGCGCCGGCCAGTAGCTTTTGTGCGTGCGCATCAGTTCGTTGCCGACCTTGTTCTTGACCTCGTTCACATAAGTATCGGCCGAGTAGCGTGCCACCTCGAACAGCAGTTTCCGCGCCAGCGAATATCCATTCGTATGCAGCCCATTCGAGGGCAGCCCCAGAATAATGTCGCCGATCTGCACATCTTTTCCGGTAATAATTTTCTCGCGCTCCACAACGCCCACAATAAAGCCCGCGAGATCGTATTCTCCGTCTGGATAAAACCCCGGCATCTCGGCCGTTTCCCCGCCGATCAGCGCGCAGCCATTGTGCTTGCAGGCGTCGGCGATGCCTTCCACCACTTTCTCCGCGATCAAAGGATCAAGCGTGCCCGTCGCCAGATAGTCCATAAAAAACATCGGCGCCGCGCCTTGCACCGCAATGTCATTCACGCAATGGTTGACCAGATCGGCACCCACGGTGGAGTGCAGTCCCATCTCAAACGCGACCTTCAACTTAGTGCCCACCCCGTCCACGCTCGACACCAGCACGGGATCGGTGTACTTCGTTTTATCCACGGCGAACAGCCCGCCAAAGCCGCCAATCTCGCTCAGCACGCCCCGCGTAAAAGTCTTGTGGGCCAGATACTTGATGCGCTGCTTGGTGCGATTGGCGCGGCTGATGTCCACCCCGGCATCGGCGTAGGTGATCGGCGTCGGGCTGGGTGTGGGAGTCTTGGCCACAGAATCTTTCCGTGTGCTTCGTAATCCTTGCGTGGGGTCAGTGCCGAGTGACGCAGCGACAATCAACTAAGGCCGCTAATTGTAGCACGTTCAATGCAACGTTCTGGGACGCCGGCATGCAGGTTTTGGATTCTGGAACAGACACTCGAAACAGACATGCGAACGCGGCACTTACACTTCAACCTGGTTCCACGGACGCGCACGCCCGTTCGCCAACGCAACTACGGACTAGTGGGAGATGAAGTCCGAGAAAAAGTAGGCTAGAACTCCGAACAACGCCAGGCCGGAAATTCCGTAGGCCGTAAGAACCCAAGCTCCGCGGCCTTCATGTTTCCGGATGCTTGAGGTAGTAGTAGAGGACTGCTCGGTATCAATCGAAGCGACGACCGGGGCCCGATCTTCCATGCAAAAAAACCTCCGACGGAAGCATCGTGGCGCAAGTACATTATGCGTCACGCCTGCCTCGCGTCATGGCGGGCAGGACTCTCTAAGCGGATTCTAACCCGAATTCAGCCCTTCGAGAGAGAAAAATGTGGTCATCTTGACATAAAACCGGCCCTTTTCCCAGGTCTACAAATCGGCGCCATCCGCCCAAATTCAATCGCATCCCCGCGGCTTTAGAACGTTCCATTTCTGACAGTTTCCGGAGGGTCGGTCTCCTTGCCTGCCGCGAGGCGCCGCCCCATGGGATAATGACTACTAACCTTATGCGTGATCGTTACCTCGCTCTTCTCTTTTCGTGCCTGCTGACCGCCAGCGCCAGTTCCCAGCAACCCAGCCAAACCGTGCCCGGTTCTACAACGCCCGGTTCTACAAAACCTGGTTCTACATCTCCGATCCCGGACGCCCCCACTCCCGCGGCCGCCGCGGAAAAAGCCGCGGCCACCGTCGCCAAGACTCCCGACTATGCGCAGGAGTCCTTCGTCATCGAGCAGATGCATTCCCGCTACCGCTTCGAAGCCGACGGCACTGGACGCAAGGAAATCACCGCCCGCATTCGGGTACAGAGCGAAGCCGGCGTGCAACAGTGGGGACAATTGCAGGAGGGTTACAATTCCGCCAACGAGCGCGTCGAAATTCCCTACGTGCGCGTCCTCAAAGAAGACGGCACCATCGTCAAGGCCGGCGACGACGCCGTGCAGGACCTTAGCGCCCCCGTTGAGCACGAAGCCCCCGTCTACACCGATTACCGCCAGAAACACATCACGGTTCCCGGCCTCCGTCCCGGTGAAGTGCTGGAATACGACATGGTCACGGTGATTCACACTCCGCTGGCCGCCGGCCAGTTCTGGACCGAATACGAATTCGACAAAACCAATATCGACCTCGACGAAACCGTCGACGTCGACGTCCCCGCCGGACGCGCGCTCAAGCTGAAATGCAAGCCCGGTATGGATCCGACGATCACCGAGGCCAACGGCCGCCGCGTCTACCACTGGTCGAGCTCTCACCTCGAGCGCGAAGACGATTCCGCGAAGGCAAAAGATAAAGACAAAAAGAAAAAGAAACATCGCCCCGACGATGACCGCCCCGATGTCCAACTAACCACTTTCGAAACCTGGGAACAGATCGGCCGCTGGTACGCCGCCCTCGAAAAAGACCGCCGCGCCCCCACCCCCGACGTTCGCGCCAAGGCCCAGGAATTGACCAAAGGCCTGAATACCGATCTCGAAAAGACCGAAGCCCTCTACGACTACGTCGCAAAAAATTTCCGCTATGTCAGCCTCTCGCTGGGAGTCGGCCGCTACCAGCCGCACGCCGCCTCCGACGTTCTCCACGACCAGTACGGGGACTGCAAAGACAAACACACGCTGCTCGCCTCGCTGCTCGAGGCTGAAGGTCTGCACGCCGACTCCGTTCTGATTAATTCCAGCCGCAAGCTCGATCCCGACGTTCCCTCGCCCTCGCAGTTCGACCACGTCATCACCATGCTTCCCATGGGCCAGGCCGGCAATAATCCGGCAGACAAAAAAGAAGACGTCTGGATGGACACCACCGCCGAGGTCGCTCCTTTCCGTCTGCTGGCCTATCAACTGCGCAAGAAGCAAGCCCTGTTGATCCCGCCCGCCGAACCGCGGTCCTCCGTCGCGCCGCATCTCGAAGAGACTCCGGACGACACTCCCATGCCCGACACCGAGTACTCGCAGATCGATGGCAAGGTCAACGACATCGGCAAACTCGAAGCCCACGTGCACTACGAATTTCGTGGCGACGAAGAACTCCTGCTCCGTTCCGTCTTCCGCCGCGTGCCGCAAGCCAACTGGCAGCGCGTGGTCGAAAACGTGAATGCCGGCCTCGGTGGCGACGTCACCAATGTCAAGATCAGCGATCCCGCCGCAACCCGCGAGGCCTTCACCATGTCCTACGACGTCTCGAAAATAAACTTCCTCGACTGGTCGAAGAAGAAAACGGATATCGTTTTGCCCCTGGTGCAGTTCAATTTGCCCGACGTCGATGCCGACGACACCGACCCCGACGCCGAACCCCTGAAGCTCGGCCCCAAGGCCAATTATTCCTACAACATCAAACTCGAACTGCCCGCCAAGTACACCGCCCACGCGCCCCTGGCTATCTCGATGAAGCGCGACTACGCGGAGTACGCCGCCACTTACAAGATTGAAGGCGGCGTCTTCACCGCGGGCCGCCAGTTGACTCTGCGCCAGGACGAACTTCCCGTGGCCCGTGCGTCAGACTACGAATCCTTCCGCCGCGCCGTTGGCGCCGATCTGGCGCAGCAACTCTCCGTCGAAAGCGCGGTGTCCGGACCGCCGGTTCCCCCACCTGACATGAAGGCCGACGATCTGGTCGAGAGCGCCCGCGCCGCCGCCGAGAATGGCAACTTTCCCGTGGCGATTGTGCTGTTGAAGCGCGCCACCGAAGTCGATCCCAAAAACAAGTTCGCGTGGAACAATCTCGGCCTCATCTATCTGCAGATGCGCGAGAGCGATCAGGCTATCGCCGCCTTCCAGAAGCAGATTGAAGTCAATCCCTACGACGAGTTCGCCTACAACAATCTCGGCCGCGTCTACTGG
>Ga0210395_10003385_pt1 | contig 12275 bp, 22 predicted proteins | sample IncBWH4OmetaG_FD_150861 | JGI IMG/M metagenome (GOLD analysis project Ga0210395, IMG submission 150861) | Forest soil microbial communities from Barre Woods Harvard Forest LTER site, Petersham, Massachusetts, United States - Inc-BW-H-4-O ...
GCCGCATTTTGGGCAACAAATCTGACCTTGATAATTCATTGGTTTAGTAGGCTATATGCCAATCGCTAACATCAACCTTATGAACATTCGAGCCATCAATATTACAGGCATATCCAGCATCGCCATTAGTAGTAACAATGTCTGTTAAAGCAAAAAATATTGTCTTATGGTCAGGTGAAATAGAAAGATTAGCATCGGGTGGAATATGAAATCCTTGAGGTATAGCAACGTGAAGATTTACAAGTCCTGTGCCGTCATAATTTTCAATTCCAATATTGTTATCAGATGTGATTACAAGCATTTTTCCTTCCTGAAAAATAGTTGTTGGGGCGGTAGTCGTGGTAATGGCCGCTAAAGCCACTTTTTTGCAACTTAATTGAAAGAGTGTCATTGAAATCGCAAATAGCGAAAGCACAATGCTGCTTAGTAGGAGTTTTTTCATGTTTGTGAGAATTTTGAACGTAAATAAAAAGACGTGGACTATATTAGTCTTTGTCGTTCAGGGCTTCTCACAGCCTTACATTGCAAAGATATAGCCACGCCTTTTTTATTGGCGTACTTGTATCTGATTGCAATGTTGTTATACGTGAGAATTTTGAACAACAATCAGCATGGTACAATATGTACAGCTTTTAGATAAATTTATTTTGAAGTTTTTTTATTTCATTGGCTGTTTTAATGGTTTTAAAATGTTAATTATTTTTATTGGTATATTTACTTAACTTTTAAATTAATGAATATGGCAACCTTTCAATTAAAAACAAACCATGAAGAAATGGTAGAGTTATTTAACCAACTCGAAGCTATCTTAGAAAAGATAAATAATTTTGAACTTAAAGTTTATGGATATTCTCTAATTGAAGAAGCTGAACCTCTGTCAACCCAAAAACCTTAAGTTCTCCATTTGCCATAATATCTACCCTTGCGTTTGTTATTTCAGGGAATTTTCTTTTTATATCATCTAATATTAATTTCTTTCTCTTTTCATCATAAGCGTTTTTCATTTCGCTCATTATTTTATTTGGATTAAGATTTTCCATATCAATATAATAATGCTTCTTCTAAATAGCATTCCTATTTTTAGTACAATACTTTTACTTATGTAAATGTATAAAAATTAAGTTTTAGATTACACAAATAATGTTTTGTAGGTTTAGGTATTAAACTAAAAGTGTTATGACCTATAAGGATGCTAAAGAATTGAAAGCCAAATATGATAATTTATGGGCTTTTACTTTAGGTAATGGCTTTACAGTAACAGGATATGATGCTTATTTAAAAATAATAGCACACGAGAATGATTGGTTGGAAACGTTTAGTAAAATGAGAGAAGAAAATTGCAGTAACGAGGTTGCATTAAATAGTTTAGGGTTAATTGATAATATAGATTTAACCGTTTGGTTGGTTACCGACCCGTATATCAAGCCTATAACGGCTATTCATTTAAATCAATATGTACGTAATAATCCTGAAATTTTTCGGAATTTTTAAACAAGGTTTGAGGTCTTATCTCAATATGTAATTCATTAAACAACCAACCAATCTCAATACAACCTTTTGATAAATCGTATTTTTTTACAAGACTATCTAATGTTTCATTGATTTGTACTACTTCTTTTTTAAACTCATCGAAGAGGTTGTTTTCCATTTTCTCATGATTGAAAACAAAATTAATCAGTTTTGGCTATATACTTTTATAACCTTATTTTACACAAATAATGTTGTGTAGATTTGAGAGTAAAATCCTAATCTTATGACAATAGACGAAATAGAGGCTGAATTAAAGAAAATAAAATCTATAGAAATATATCCAGACAAAAAGGAAAATGGAGATATGACATTGTTTTTAGTTTGCCTAAAAATTGATTATGAAAACATTTATGATATTTTATTGAAAAATAAATTTACAGTATCCGATTTCAAAAACCTTAATAATAATTATACAATTACACTATCATTTATTGATTTGAAATTTGATTATGCTTATAATACAAAAAGAACAAATGAAAACTATCAGTATTTCGGTTTTTTAGAACAAAATCAAGTTCATTTTATAAATACTGCATATATAGATGGGAATATTTTTAGGTTTGACCGTGAAAATAGAATTAAAATAATTATTTCCACCGGGTAGATATACCTATGACTTCAGAACTAAATATAGAATTTTGCCTAAGTTCTTCAATTGGGACATTGGTGTATTTATGTAAGTTAATGCCTAAAAATCTTAAAATTCGTTTTAAAAATTTCATTTTTTGATTTGTTTTTTTCAAATATATAAATTATTGGGCATTAACACTATCACTAAACGAGTTGAGCATTTCGGTCATCTTTTCTATTGCTTCGTCTGCTTGGCTTTTGCTTTCTTTTACCCCGTTGTTCTGTTGGAATGGTCCATTAAATGAAATGTGTATCACTTTCGCGGTTCCTAATCCGCCGCTTGCCCCGGAAAGCAAAGAAGTATTTGTTGCATCACCCTGTACGCCGCCGGTTGCTGAATTTATTGGTGATATTATTAGCGGCTTTTTGTGGTTGGGATATTTTTTATTGTACGCTATAATAGCATCGTTTTGTTTCGCAATGCTATTTGATATTTGGTTGTCAGTAATTTGTGCTGTATATAAAGTTGTGTTTACTGTTGCAAGACCTTTCATTTGCTCTGTTAACGCAGCTATTTTATTGTTTAATTCAATCTTTTCTTGATTTGGCGTTGAGTTTTCTGTATCGCCAAATGTATCAGGCATTTTTGAAGCCTCTTTTTTTGCGTCTGCTATTGCTGCTCTAATTGCTGATATTTGGGTATTATTTTCTGATAGACTACTTTTTTCAATGTCCTCTCTTTGTTTTGTTGTATTATATAAAATTCCTTTTTGCTTATCATCTAATTTACCAAACTTAAAAGTTGTATATGCGTCTGAAGCATCTTTAAGGGTTGGGTTTGCTTTGTTTGTTAATTCATCTAATTTTGTTATTTTTTCAATTGAAGCATTAAATTCACCGTTAACAGATATTAATTTTTCAATTAAAAGCCCTATACCTACTACCAATAGCCCTATTCCAGTTGATGCCATTGCTGCTGAAAATGCTTCCATTGCTGCTGATGTCCCAACGATTGCTTCTTCTGTAGCTACCAATGCTGACCCAAAACCAGCTACAGCAAATTTATTTCCTGTTACTGCTGCTGTATTTACAATTATTTCCTTTGTAAACATTGCTTCGGTAAATGCTACTAATTGTTGAACACCGGCTACCCCAAGCATCATTAATTTATATCCAGCCCAAATTGGTAATAATCTTAATGCCCAGGTTACAAGGTCTTTTATATGCTCAATGAAAAACTGTATCGTGCTTGAATTAAATGCAGCGATTAAAGCGTCTGTTATGTGAATAAACGATGGAATTAACGAAACTTCAACTCTTGAAATAACCTCGCCAATTCGATATTGTAATTCAGTAAATACTTTGCTTGCGACCTGAATTTTACCAGCATCTGTTCCTGCGTATGCTGCTGCTTGCCCACCGTATTTTTTATTTATTTCATCTAAAATAACCGATTGCGCTTTTACTAATTGTCCTTGTTTTTCATAATTTTTAATATGCTCTTTTTGTTGTGCGCTTAGTATAATGCCCATTCGCCGAAGCTGGTTCATGCCCTGTATCGGGTCTTGCAATGCCCTGCCAATTATGAACGCCCCTTGATTTAAGCCAGTACCTTTAAAAGTTGAATAATCAGCTACGTCTTGGAGTGCCTTTTTAAATGTATCTCCTTTAATATTTGTGTTTGACAATAAAGTTGCTTGGGCAGCTAAAATTTCATCTCTTGAATTTACAATGCGCTTGCTTAATTCTTTAGATTGATCTTGAATATTTTGGCTGTTAAACCCTGCTGCAAATTTTGTTGACTGTAAAACAGTATTGACTTTTACGATTTGTTTTTCGAGTGCTTCAAACTTTACTTTTGAGTTTTCAATTAATTCCCAACCCTCAAAAAGTGCAGTAATTCCAAGACCTGTTAAAAGTAATGATTTCAGGTTCCTAAAAACTTCTGTCATTCTTTCGCCCATCACCTCGAAATGTTCGGAAACTTCTTTTGTAGCTGTGTTTGCGTGTGCTGTAAAATGGGATATAGAGCCTTCTGCTTCACGCATTTTTGCGGAAACCTGATTATTTGCGGTTATGATGAAGCCGTAATCTCCTGCCATGTTAAGCGCAAATAAATGGTATAATTCCCCTATCTATATATTTTTTCATCGTTTGTGGGTGAAATCCAATTGTTTTAGCAGCTTCTTTTATGCCGTTATAATAAATTCCTGTTTCGGTATTCAAAACCAATATGAAATTAATCTGATGCCCATAACATGCTGGTGTCATGGTTTTTTTCTTTTTTATAAATTGAATTTTATAACCTAATTCTGCCAATGCAAGGTTTGTTTTGTTTGTAGTAGTTCCCTTTAACATTTTTACTAAATGAGATTGATTTATATTGTATGCTTCGGCGGCCTCTTTAATGCTTTCGTAATAAATACCGGTTTCGAGGTTTATAACATCCTTGCGACAACTTTCTAAAGAATTTTTTCTCGCAATTTCGCATGGGGTATAACCGCTCATTGCTTTGCTTTGTTTTGCCTTTGTTTCTTCGCTTGCTAACCTTCCTTTTGTACTAAATGAATATTTACAAATGTTAAAGAATGGGTTTAATTCATCAATATAATTTTGCTCCATTTCTTTTAATTGATGTTTATTACTTACTTCTTTTAAGATTTCAAAAACAAAGTCTAAAACACCGTATTCATTATAATGATTTTGCAGTATTTTGTTTGCGTGTCTATTGTGCTTAAAATTCCACAAATGATTCCATTTCCTTGCGTAAAAATCCATAGAGCCGCCAATATATATCTTATTGGTTGCCTTTGACCTTATTTGATAAACCGCTTTCATGTTTCAAATATAAAAATTATTTTTAATCAGCTTTCATATATGGTGCATGAAGCAATAATAAATACTCATCTAACATTATGCTATAATCAAGGTATTCCTGCCCAAATGTTAGCATGTTTTCGAGTGTCGATTCGGGAACAGCCAAAAAAGCCCGAAACAATGTTTTTTTGTAGAAAACAGGGTTACGGGCAATTAATTCTTTTACTGCTTGTTTGTGGTTGTCGTTATTTGCCTTTATTTCGGTATTAAAAGCGAAAAAAAGGGGGAAATTTTCTCTCCCAATAACCACATACCAAAGTTTATTATAGCACCATTATCGTTTAAAAACTGTCCTTTATCTATATCTGTGAAATTAACAGCGTCGGTAATTAAAAGAACTTCGATTGCTTTTTCTGTAATGTCACAGAGCATATCGTGGTCAATTTGAAGTTCGCCTTCGCCTTTTGATTTAAACACGCTCATTAACATAAATTGGAATTTTCTTTGGTCTTTATCAGTCCTTGAAAGGTCTTTGAATGTTGCTGTTTTTGTAATTTCTTTTTCGCAATGGTCGCCCATTCCATTTTTAAGTTCTGGGTCGAAAAATGATGGGTTAATGAACGAAATGTCTTTTGTGAACGTTGTACTCATGTTTTAAATTTGGTTTGCATTCTCACAAATCACCCTCACTGTTAATACTATACCCCTAAACCTATAGCCATCCAATCAGTAGAAACTAAGGTTTGTTTATCTTTTGCTTTTATTGAACTACTGTCGCTATTGCAATTACAGAATTGATAAGACTTCGCAAAGCCCCCTAATAAGGCTGCTACAGCTATCTGTGCGCCTCTTATTTGTATGGCCGATGTAAACCCGCATACTTGTAGAAGTACGCTTATTTCGCCTAATTGTAGCGTTATTTTCAAATCGTAAGCGTTTTCGTTTGATTGATTGCCTATTGGGTCTGCTTGGCCTATTGCGTAGATTAGTTCACCGCTTGACTTATCGTTAAAATCAAAAGTTTCTACAGTTTGTAACGGAAAGGTTATCTGACCTAATGCGGTAGGAACTGTTAGAACAATGCTACAGGTCGCTGAATTTATAATTAATTGTTGGTACTGGCCCATATTAAGTTGTCGCGCTAAATGTTACTGTTCCTGTTACGTCCCCTAAAATTGTTGACCTTGTAATCGTTAGGGTGAAAAATACTTGCCCTGTAGCGTTATAGTTTGGCCCCGTTATTACTAAAGTTGCTGCTACTATGTCGCCATTGTTTACAAGTGGTATGATATATTCCTGATTAAAGGCGTTCTGTTGCACTTGTATCCACGCAGGTAGTAATTGTCCTGTTGATGGTAAAGAAGGTAATGCAGAGCCTTTAAACTGCGTGAAAAACGTTAATGCGTCTGCGCTCAATGCGTTTGCTACACGGTTATATTCTTGTTGGCTTTCTGCAAGGTCAATTTCTGTACAAGTTGCTGCATCATTCCAATAAAATCCGCTTTGCTGAAATTGTGTGCAAAGGAACATATATTGTGAGTTGCCTAAAGTTGTAAAGTCTCCATTTGGCCCAGGTATTAGACTTGCTACTGGTGTTCCGCCTGTTACTACATATCCACCGTTTGAAGTTGTGAAAGATGTATGGCCGCTTACAACTGTAAATGATTGCCCTACCTGATAAGTTGTTCCGTTATAAACAATAGGTGCGTTAATTACTGTGTAGGTAGTTCCCACTTGCATTACACCGCCTGTACCTGATATTACGTTCTCGCCAATTAAAACCCCGTTAGTCAAATATGCTGTTGGGGTTGTTACTGGGCCGTCTGCTACCGCACCAAATCCATGTCCTACACTTATCCTTGCAAAACGACCCAGTGCCAACCCTACACCGCCCACACCGTTTGGTTGTGTGCCTGTGATACAAAGACTAACCGATTGACTTGCTAAAGTAGTCATCGACGGTAACTGTGCTGGAGTTAAATTAGGGTTCATATTATTACCGTCAAGGATTGCACTCCATTGAAAGTAATTGGCAAACATCGAAAGTTCTGCTGCCTGTATTGCCGGAATTGCTGTTAAAACATCCGGTCTGAAAGTTCCTGTTTGTACTGTTTGTGGTACTGTGTACGCAAAGCCTATCATTTTCGCCCTGTTTGCAGGGTTTGCTTGCGCTGTGTAACGTACTAATCCTGTAAAGGTACTTGTAGTCACATAAGTAGTATAAGCGTTTGTAGGGGCTGTAACGACCAACCAAAGCAATGCTCCATTATTTAGGCTTCCATCGTAAAACTCATTTACGTGGCCATACATATAAACGTTGTTGGCTTCGTCAAATGCCTGACTTAATCCCAATGCTTCGCCATCGGCTAAACTGGTTAATAAATAGGCTGTATCAAGTGCTAAAGTGCTTCCGATTGCATAACCATGAATAAAAATCATCATTACCCCATCAGATGAAGCTGGCGTTCCTATTTGGTTGTTGTTTACGGATATGTTGATATTATGCGATGCCAAAATCGTAGTTGTTAAATTGTTAAAATTAAACTGTTGTTTTTTTCTTTACGTTCTTTTTATCCCTTACAAATTGGCTATAATCAATTTCGCCAGGTGGTTCATAAATATCATTCGAGGTTACAATTGGTCGCTTTGTTTCTCCGCCTACTTTTTTAATGTGATGTTGCGTTAAAACTGCTTGCGCTTGTGCGTTTAATTGTAACCTCGCTATTTCTGCTTTACTTTTGGACATTGTTTTTATCCCTTGCAAATGCGCTGTAATCAATTTCCCCTGCTGGTTCGTAAATGTCATCACGGAAGTCTGTATCGCTTACACGGATGCTATTCACACGTTGGTTGATGTTTTTGTTCTCGCTATCTTTTGCGTGTTCTTCGGCTTGTTTAGCTCTCATTAACATCATTTCAGCGTCCTTAACTGTTTTTGGCATGTTTGCTTTGCTGATTTTCACACGATAACCATTTTGCTCGTGACCATTGTTATAATTCTTTGAATGGTTTTGCGAGTGGTCTTGGTCTTGTACATTCTGTGGGTCAAACTTGTAAACAGGAAATACATTACCGTCACCGTGTAGCCAAACTTCTGAATGTCCGCCTGTGCTTAGGCAGTCCCAAACTAATTGTAAATTTTGGTCGTGAATTTTAAGTTTCATCTTTTACTTTTTTTATGGTTAAGAAACAATTTCTGGTCCGTATGCCCAAAGTGCAATACCGTTTGCATTCTGCCTTAATGCTGTTATACCCATACGAGTATCGCAAGACATTACATAACCGAAGTTAGTTGGCGATTGTACCATGAACACATCTAAGTTAGCAATACCTATACCTACCTGTGATGGTATAAAGCAAAGGTTTGCGCTTGTTGCTGTTGATGGTATAATTGAGAATGGCGATAATACTTGCGCTGTTTGTGGGTTGAAAGGCAACACGTAAGAACGTTGGTTAAACTTAGAATGTTTAAATCCAAAAGTTTCTTTGCCGTTATCGTCAATCCAACGGGTTAACAATGATTGTGTTTGCCCTGTTTGCGCTATTAACGCTTCTGTAGTCGGGTCCATTACAATTACAGGTTTCTCGTTTTCTAACTGGAAATTCTGTTTGTTGTAAATTTGCTCGATTACAACTACATCGTTCAATGTAGGATTGTTAAGCGTTCCCTGAAAGAATGGGCTATACAAAAATGCGTTTGGATTATCAGCATTACCGTTTAGGGTAAAGGTTTGCGGCACTGTGTTGTTACCGCCTGTTATTGGGTTTGGTGTGATACCACTTGAATAAACGATTGAACCGTGTGGTACTTCTGCGCCTAATGTGTACAATAAGAAATTATCAATGTAAGTTCCCATTACTGCAATCGCTTGCGCCCATTGTGTTCCCATTTGGTCGTACCTTAATTGGGCCATTGAAATTGGTTGCCATAAGATAGGGTTCATGTAGAACGGGGTCAAGTTAAGCGATACTGGCAAATCATTGAATGTTTGCGGCGTTAACGGTATCGCGGGCGCATTCATGTAAATGGTAGGATTTGAGTTGATGTTAGCCCAAATTAAACCTGTATTGTTTTCGGTGCCTTGTCCCATGCCTCCGTCTGCTCCAAAAATAGGAATATCGTTTTTCCAACTTGTGGTCGGGAATAACCTGAATATTGCAAGGTCTAAGAATTCCATTGCAAACAAATCCGGTGATGCTAAGAAGTTATCAGTAGCTGTCAATGTGGTCATTCCTGATTGCATTACCCTACGGTCGCCGGTTTGCCATTGATTTGCGCCTAACCTTGCGATTACGTGGTCAACTTCTGACCCGTTTTTCTTGCGTGGGTCTGCACGATATTGATTAATATCTGCTTGGCCGGTTGCTAATACAATTTTTGCTTTATCGTAAGCAGCTTTATATTTAGGCTCGTTACGTTTAGCGTTCATGTATGCACCTACTTCCCAAGGCTCAAGTCCTTCAGTACGGTTTTCTACACGCTGAATAATTTTCTTACCGTTTTCATCAGCTTTCAAAGCGGTCATCGAAGTTGGTAGTCTGTTTTTCATTGCGATAGTTGTTCCATGTGTAGGTTTAGCGGCTAATTTGGTGCCTCTTTCTTTTAGTTCGATAAGTGACAATGGGCGAACTTTTGCGGCTTCTAATTTTGCTTTCAATTCGGCATCTTCTTTTTTCTTTTTCTTTTCGGCCTTCATTTCGTCGCTATCGTCCATGTCATCCATATCAGATTCCATTTTGTCACAAAGTTCAGTTGCTTCTAATGCTTCTTTTTTGGCTTTTAAAAATTCGTCTTTATCCTCGTCGGTTGCATCTTCTTTTTCTGCTTTAGCTTTTAGTTCCTCGGCTTCTGCTGTTAATAACGACGCTCTCATTATTTGAGATTTCAAAGCATCAGCGGCAGCTTCTTTAGCTTTCATTTTGCCTTCTTTTTCTTTCAGCTTGTCGAAAAGAACCGCATCAGCCGTTTTGCTATCTTTTACAATATAATCCGGTTTTGGATCGGTTACATTTTTATCAGTAGCTAAAATATTAACATCAAGCGGTGCTGCTTTAGGTGCTGCGTGTGTAGTCGGTGTTTTTACGCCGAACAGTGAAGCTAAACCGGCGAACAATGAAGCAAGGCCATCTTTTTTATCCTCGTCATCAACTGCTTCTTCAATCGGTTTTGGCAATTCATCGGCCTTTTTCTTTTTGTCAGCAGCTTCTTTGTCAGCTTTCAATTTATCAGCGATTTTCTTATCGGCTGCAAGTTTATCGGCTTTTTCCTTCTCTGCTTTTTCTTCCGCTTCTTTAACCAATAATTTTGCGGCTTCTAATTCTTCGTTTTCCATTGTTTTTAGTTTGGTGCTTAAAGTTGTTAGTTCTTTTTCAAGTATTTTTATGTTTATGTCATCGTAACATTTTGCGTTTAACCAATCTGCATCTGCTGACAATAATGTTTCTTTTTGTACTGCATCCATATTTGATGGGATGCTTACCATGCTTATTTCGTAAATTTCAAAATGGGTTGCTTCGCCTAATCCATCTTTGTCTATCCAAATTTCAGGGGTCGGATTACCGTCTTTATCCCTTGTCATTTTTCCAGTAGTCTTTAATTCCTTAAAGCCCCCTATCGAACAGGCTTTTAAAACTCCTGCTTGCCAAAGGTCATCGGCTATCCGACTTTCTTCTGTTAGGCGGTGAAATACTGGTATGCCTGTCCATTCACCATCGTTAAAATCAATCTCGGTCATTTGACCTAATGGTAACGATTCCCAATTATGCTGTAAAAGAACTATGGGATTTTTTTTGTACCTGCCAAAATCCAAAACATCGTTTGGTATTCTGAAACCCTGGTCGTTAGGGGTATTGGTACTAAAAACTATGCGCTTCCCTGCCATTTCGATTGTAAAAATAGTTTAAGGTTTTTATATTTGTTTCTTTAAAAAAATTGTTAATATTTGCATAATAATTTATATATTATATAAAAATATTTAGATGCCTCCGACAAAAAAATGCAATCACATTCCTGAAATTTTTTGCAAAACTATCTTTGGTAGTAAAGATTCAGTTACCGAAATTTGGTGTCAATGTCAACTTTGTACAAAAAAAACAGAAGTGCTTTCTCATTATGGGTGGCCTGCTGATAAATCATTTATGAGAAAAACCCTAAACCAATTTCAAGGAAAATGAATGAACAAGATGTTATTAGAGAATTAAAATCATTAAGTAAGCCCTATTTGTATGTGCCAAACGTTTCACAAAGTACATTTAGCGATACTTTAAGAAAGTACCAAGCTGGTTTATTAAAGCAACAAACAATCGAGGCGTTTTTTAAGAAGTTTTGCTTTGAAAAAGAAAATAGTGTTTTTATTCAAACAGTTGTTATTTGCAAGGAAAGGAAAGTCGCTAATGGAAAATAAAGAATTAGCAAAAGCAATCTTTTTAGATAACTTTCAAAAACTTACGCCAATTGATATTAATTCTATGGCAAGCATTTTCAAATACATGAACGACTTAAATACTCTTTTAGATGACTTTTACGATGCTGGCTATAAAGCAGGTTTCAACAAAGCCGTGAATATTGATGTTCACAAAAATTAATACCCCTTTTTTACTAACTAAATTTTTCACTTTTTAAAACTTTTCTCGATGCCTCAAATTCAACCCGAACAATCAAATCTTGATTTAACTAATTTTGTAAAAGACCTTAAAATAAGCGATAATCCTTTTGGGTTTAAAGATGCTGTTGAAAGCGATACTTACTTTGTACCTATTCCAAACAACTTTTACGGCTTTCATATAGACGTAAAAGATTTGTTTTCTGATATGGCAAGTAATATGCAAAATGAAATTAACACAGTTGATATAGATTACGAGGATTTAAGCAATCAAAAACTTATTGGAAATGAACAAGCCTAAATTTATTGTTGATGAAGAAGCGAAATGGCGCTTAGCTAATCCAAGCAAAGGAATTAATTTGAGTGTTTTTAGAGATGCTATTATTGAAAAATTTAGCCCGGTGGTTGAGGATATTGATTACATAGAAATAAAAGACGAACCTAAACAACTTTTAAAATGAAATCATTACTAATAGTTTTTTCGTATTTGGGCTTAACTGCTTTAGCTATCTTGATTTGGGGCGATATTGCAGGAATAATATCATTAATACTTGTTAGTATTCTTTTTATGTTTTGTATGGCAAAAATATTAGACTTAGACTAATGAACTATCCTCAAATATTTAATGGTAACCAATTCTTTTATTCAGGCATACCATATTTCTGTATTGAAAGTCCTCTAAATAAAAAAGATGAAGGCGTTATCAATATGATTTATGAATTACATATCGTTCCTTGTAGTTTCGGTAAACCGATT
>Ga0210395_10003386_pt1 | contig 12274 bp, 11 predicted proteins | sample IncBWH4OmetaG_FD_150861 | JGI IMG/M metagenome (GOLD analysis project Ga0210395, IMG submission 150861) | Forest soil microbial communities from Barre Woods Harvard Forest LTER site, Petersham, Massachusetts, United States - Inc-BW-H-4-O ...
CGCGTGTTCGCGCCCAGCTCTGCTGTGAGCCGCCGCGCTGTGAGCCGCCGCGCTGTGAGCCGCCGCGAGGTGAGCCGGCGCCGGGACGCCCGCCCGCCGCTCCTGCTGGCCGCCGTGCTCGCCGTAGCCGTGCCGGGATTCCTGGTCGCCGGCTGCGGCCCGCAGACCACGGCCTCGCCGGACGGGACCAAGGCCACCACGGCCAGCCGCACGGCGCCTGCCAGCCGCACTGCGCCTGTCAACCCGCGGCGGCAGGCCAGCGCCCAGGCCGCGCAGCTGCTGACCCAGGCCGCCCAGGCGGCCGTGGCGACCTCCTACACGGGCGAGGAGATCGTCTCGCACTGGGGCGCCAGCGGCGGGAGCGTCCTGGTCTCCGACATCTGGCACGTCAGCGGGGGCCAGACCATCACCCAGACGCTGGCCACGGGCACCGCCACCAGCGGCGGGTCCTACCTGTCCTCCGACAGCGACGGCCAGTGGCCGGAAGGCGTGCTGGGCGTCACCGCCCCGCTGGTCCAGTTGCTCGAGGCGCACTACATCGTGGCCTACGCGGGCCCGGGCTCGGCAGACAACCGGTCCGCGCAGATCGTGGAGGCCTGGCGGGCCGACGGCAGCCTGGCCGCCAGGTTCTGGCTGGATGACGCGACCAAGCTCCCGCTGGAACGCCAGGTCTTCGACTCCTCCGCGCACGTGATCAACGAAGACGTGTTCATCAACGTCGAGTTCGCCAACGGCGGTCTTGGCACCGTGCCGGTCGGCCTGCCCGCCGATCCCGCCGGGCCGTGGGCCGACCCGCTGCCGGCCCGCCAGCTCCTCACGCTGAGCACCAGCGGCTGGCTGGTCCGGTCCGCGCTGCCCGGGGGGCTGTCGCTGTTCACCGGCGTCCAGACCAAGACCAGCACCGGGACCGTGCTCGACCTCGGCTACTCCGACGGCCTGTCGGTCATCTCGGTGTTCGAGCAGCACGGCAACCTGGCGCCCAAGCTGGCCGGCTGGCAGAAGATCACGGTGGCCGGGCACCAGGTCTACGCGTCCGGAACTGACCAGCGCTCGCTGACCTGGTCCAGCCGCGGCATGGTCTACACCGTGCTGGCCGACGCGCCGGACCAGACCGTCACCGCCGTGGTCGGCGCGCTGCCGCACGACGCGCCGCCCGGGTTCTGGAAGCGCATGTCCCGCGGGTTCACCCGGCTGGCCTCCTGGGTCAACCCGTTCGGCTGACGGTCTACAGTGGATACAAGAGCGTGATCTGACCCGGCGAGAAAGACCTGACCTTGTTCGACCTGTCGATTCCCAAGCTGCTGGTCCTAGCGGTGATCGCGCTTGTCGTCTTCGGGCCGAACGAGCTGCCCAAGATGGCCGCCCAGGCCGGGCGAGCCCTGCGCGACCTGCGCCGGATCGCCGAAGGCGCCAAGAACGACCTGCGCGAGGGGCTGGGCCCCGAGTTCGCCGACTTCGATATCGAGGACCTGAACCCCAAGCGCTTCGTGCAGAAGCACCTGTTTGACGAGATGAACGGCAACGGCGACTCGGCGGCGAACGGGCCCCGCCCCATGGCCAACGGCGCGGCCCACGGCGCCGTGCTCGCCCCCGGCGAGCGTCCGCCCTACGACACCGACGCGACCTAGCCAGGAAAAGACTCAGCGCGGCGTCAGCCCGAGGTGGCGTCCGGCCAGGCCGCGACCGCGGGCGCCCAGGTCATCGGCGACCTTCCGCAGCGCCAGCGCCGCGGGGGAGTCGGGCTCGCTGAGCACCAGCGGGACCCCGGCGTCGCCGCCCTCGCGCAGCCGGACGTCGAGCGGCACCTGCCCGAGCAGCGGCACCTGCGTCCCGGACAGGCGGGTCAGGGCCGCCGCCACCTCGGCGCCGCCGCCGGAACCGAAGATTTCCGTCTGCTCCCCGCAGTGCGCGCAGACCAGGTAGGACATGTTCTCGATGACCCCGGTGATCCGCTGGTGGGTCTGTTGCGCGATCGCCCCGGCCCGTTCGGCCACCTCGGCCGCGGCCAGCTGCGGGGTGGTCACGATGAGCAGTTCGGCCGTCGGCAGCATCTGCGCCACCGAGATGGCCACGTCGCCGGTGCCCGGCGGCAGGTCGAGCAGCAGCACGTCCAGGTCGCCCCAGTAGACGTCGGCCAGGAACTGCTGCAGGGCCCGGTGCAGCATCGGCCCGCGCCAGACCACCGGCGTGTTGCCCTTGGTGAACATCCCGATCGAGATGACCTTCACGCCGTGGGCCGACGGCGGCATGATCATGTTCTCGACCGGGGTGGGGCGGCCGGTCACGCCCAGCATCCGCGGCACCGAATGCCCGTAGATATCGGCGTCGACCACGCCCACCTTCTGGCCCGTCGCGGCCAGCGCGGCGGCCAGGTTCACGGTCACCGACGACTTGCCCACGCCGCCCTTGCCGCTGGCCACCGCGTAGACCCGGGTCAGCGAGGACGGCTGGGCGAACGGGATCTCCGGCTCGGGCCGCCCGCCCCGCAACTGGGACTGCAAGCCGCGCCGCTGCTCGTCGCTCATCACGTCCAGGTCCACCCGGACCGAGGCCACGCCGGGCAGCTTGGTCACCGCCGCGGTGACCTCGCGGGTGATGGTGTCCCGCATCGGGCAGCCCGCCACGGTCAGCCACACCTCGACGCGCACGGCCGCGTCCGGGCCGATCTCGACGTTCTTGACCATGCCGAGTTCGGTGATGGGCCGCCGGATCTCGGGGTCAAGCACACCGCCCAGCGCCTTGGTCACCTGCTCGACGGTGGGCTGGGCCAGGGGGGAGGTCATGGCTTCATGCTACGGACCCGCCTGTTCCCAGCCTAATTAGGCCGAACGATCCGTGGTCTGCGCCCCTCAGACAACAACGCGCCCCCTGGCGGATGAGCCAGGGGGCGCGCGGCGCTAACCAGCTAGATGCGGCTGGCGATTTCACCGGTGGCGGGGTTGAGGAGGATGCGCGCGAAGTTCGGGATATTGAACTCGAGCACGCCGCCTGGCGCGTCCAGGCTGCCGGAGCCGGCGTCGTACGAGCCGCTGCCCAGCCGTTTGCCGTCCAGCCAGTTGTCTTCGATGAACTTCACCACCGAGGCCTGGTCGGTCAGGTTGTGGCTGACGTAGTTGCCGCGGGTGTAGGGCGAGATGACCACCAGGGGCAGCCGCGGGCCGTATCCGCACCGGTCGGGCGTATCGCCCAGCGTGACCGGTGCCGCGGTGCAGACCGCCTCGTCGACCCCCGAGGTGTGGGAGCCGTTCACGATCGGCGAGGCCTGGTGGTCATACCAGCCGTCCGAGTCGTCGTAGGTCACGACGATCGCCGTGGACGACCAGTACTGCGACTTCTCGATCGCGTTGATGGTGTTGACCAGGAAAGTCTGCTCGTCGAGCGGGTCGGAGTAGCCGGGGTGGGCGTCCTGGTACTCGGCCGCCTTGAGGTAGCTGACCGAGGGCATGTTGCCGTCCTTGAGCGTGTCGTAGAACAGCGACAGGTCGTACTGGTGGTTGGCCTGGTCGGTGTGGCCGATGGCCGCTTCCGAGCTCGGCGGCAGGTGCTTGGGGTTGGCCGTGGACTTGTAGTACTGGAAGGGGTTGTGGTGCGGCGAGTAGTCCGCGACCGAGACGCCGCCGATGTTGGTGTGGGTGGCGCCGCAGACCGCGTATCCGTTCGCGGTCCCGGTCGGCGCGAACCCGCCCTGGAACCAGCCCCAGGTGACGTTTGCGGCGTTGAGCAGGTTGCCGACGTTCTGGCCGGTCGCGACGCCGACCGGGCTGGTGGTGGTGTGGCTGGTGTCGGAGCAGTCGTCAAACGCCGGGTCGAGGTCGCCGTAGATCGTGCCGAGCCCGGCGCTGTTGAGCGCGCTCACCGACGACGAGGGCTCGACGGCGCCCGTAGTCGGGCTGACCGCGTAGCCGTCCCCGTCGCTGCCCGAGATCACGTTGAGCGCGCCGGGCGTAGACGGCCCGAAGTCCGTGTCGTAGTTGTTGTCGCTCATCGAGTAGTTCTGCGCGTAATTCCACAGCCCGGTGACCGTGTTGCCGTCGAAGTAGTCCATGACCAGCCCGGGCTGGAAGAACTCTGTGGTGCCGGCCGCGCAGTTCGAGGCGCTCTCGGTGTCCTGGACGAACTCGTCCATCTTGCCGCCGTCGAAAGCTTCCTGCTCAGGCGTGTAGCCGTGGTTCTGGTCGCAGGTCAGGGCCTCAGAGTGGGACAGCCGCTCGGGGTTGTACAGGTTCGGGTTCTTGGTCAGCAACGCCGGGGTCAGCCCGTTCACCTTAGGCGTGTTCGCCTTGGCGTGGAAGGGGCTTCCGTCGGTGTTGGTGGCGTTCGGGTACGTACCGAAGTAGTGGTCGAACGACTCGTTCTCGTCGAAGATCACGACCAGGTGCTTGATCGGCGTCGAGGTGGGGGGCACGTAGGTCCAGCTGCTGGCCGGACTGGTGGCCGGGGTGGTAACCGACCCGACGGTATTGGGTGCCGCGCTGGCGCCGGCCACGGTCGTGCCGACGGTCACGCCGGCGCCTATCACTACCGCGGCGGCCGCAGCGGCGTAGTACCGGGCCCGGCCCCTGGGCCTTCGCCCGGCGCCGACGATGGCTGGGCTCTCGCCCATATCGCCTCCTGGAGTCTCCTGAACTGCTCTGCTGGCTGTCGTGCATGGCAAACTGCCGCAGCATCGGGCCTGCGGCACCGGGCGCGAGCGCGCACCCGGTCCACAAACTTGCATAACGGGATGACACAAGAGCGCACTTATTCTGACTAAACGGGAAACGGCCGGTCAAGAATCGATCAAGCGGCCCGGGGCTGGCTAGGCCAGCATGGCGCGGCCCAGGTAATCGCTGCCGTCCGCTACGCCGGGCAGGGCGAGGAAGTAGCCGCCGCCGAACGGGCTGATGTAGTCGGCCAGCGGCTCCCCGATCAGCCGGGTCTGCACCGCTTCGAACTGCCGCTTGATGTCCTGCTGGAAACAGGTGAAGACCAGCCCGACGTCCAGGTCGCCCACCTGGTCCAGGCCGCGGTCGTAGTTGTACCCGCGGCGCAGGATGCGGCTGCTGGCCGTCTGCGGGGTGCGCGGATTAGCCAGCCGGATGTGCGCGTTGAGCGGGACCGCCTCTCCGGTGGGGTCCAGCGCGTAGGCCGGGGTGGCGAAGATGCTGTTCGCGTCCAGCGGGAACCCGGTGGCGCGGCGCCGGCCGATCATGTTCTCCTGCTCGAAGATGTCTACCCGGTCCCAGAATTCGACCAGCATCCTGATCAGCCGCACCACGAAGTAACTGCCGCCGGCCGTCCAGGCCGGCTCGCCCGCCGTGTCCGGCTGGACCCAGACCAGGGTGTCCATCTCGGCCCGGTCGGTGACGTCCGGGTTGGAAATGCCGTCCATGAAGCCGAGCATGTTGCGCGGGACGGTCCCGGCCGGGCGGGCCGGGCTGGCGAAGCCGTCGATGCGCCAGGTCGCCTGCATGCCGCCCCTGGTGTGCTTGGCGATGTCCCGCAGCGCGTGCATGACGGTGTCGGTGTTACCGGCGCTGAGCTGGAGGATCAGGTCGCCGCCGGTCTGGGCCGGATCCAGGTCATCGTCGGGGAAGGGGAGCATCGGGGTGAGCCCGGCGGGCCGCCGGCCGGCCAGCCCGTACCGGTCGTCGAACAGCGTGGACCCGACGCCGAGCGTCACGGTCAGGCCGTCGGGTACCACGGTCGGGCCCAGCACGCCGGAGTCGGACGGCGGGGCGCCGATGCCGGTCGGCGGCGGGGTGCCGCCCGCGGTCAGGAACCTGGCCCGCGTGGTGATGGCCCGGAACAGGTCCACGAGCCCGGCATGCCCGTCGGCGGTGGCGTTGAACGCGATCACCGCGGTCTGGCGCTGCGGCGCCGGGAGGATGCCGGCCTGGTATTTCCCGTGGAATGGCACCGGCGGCAACAGCCCGGCCGCGGCGTTATCCAGCGCCACCTGGCCGGCCGACGTCGGCCGCGTGGCCCGGTAGGCGTAACCGCCCGCCACTCCGGCCACCGCCCCGGCCGCGCCCGCCCCCAGGCCGCCGAGCAGGAACGCCCGCCGCCCCGGAACCCCTACGGACCCGGATTGCACGGACCCGGATTGTACCGATCCGGATTGCACGGACCCGGATTGCACAGATCCGGATTGCACGGATCCGGAATTTCCGGGCTCGGCGGGCTCAGCGGGCCTCGTGTCCTCGGTCATCAGGTGATCCGCGGTTCGGTGATGGCGGCGATCGGCGCCAGCTCCTCCAGCGCCTGGCCGCACGCCGCGTCGATCTGCTCACGGCTGGCCGGGCTGAGCCGGGCGGCAGGCGTCCACTGCCCGCCCGGCCCCCGGGCCTGACCCAGCAGCGTGTTAAGGCGGTCCAGCCAGGTGTCCACGGCGGGCAGCCCGGCGTAGCGCCCGGTCAGCAGCGGACGCAGGACGGTCAGCAGCTCCTGGGTACCGGTGATGTTGGCCTGGACGGTGGCCAGCGTGGTACCGCTGCCGTAGTCGTCATGGCCGCTCAGCTGGAACTGCAGCGCGTTCTCCAGGATCTCGTGGGTCCGCAGCCCGATGTCGAGCAGGTTGATCTCCGTGCTGGGCCACGAGGCCCGCAGCGCGCGCACGTTGTCGTCCAAGGTGGCGGCCACCGTGGCCAGCGCGGCCGCCCCCTGGCCGTGCCACAGGCCGTATTCGAGCCGGTAGAAGCCGGTCCACCGGGACGAGTTCACGCCGCCGGCCAGCCCGTCGGGCCTGCCGTCGATCTCCTGGTCGAAGTCGCCGAACGCGTCGTAGGCGGCCCCGAGCCGTTCGTAGGTGAGGTGCGCGGCCAGCCACGCGGTCCTGGCCGGGCCGAGCTGGCCGGCCCGGATCTCCGCGGCCAGCGCATCGACGTGGCTGACCAGCGTGTTCAGCCCCGCCGCGACGTAGGCGTGGTACTGCTTGGCCGGGCCGTACAGGTCGTTGCTGGTCACGGGCAGGATCGCCGGCGAGCCCGGGGCGTGCCCGGCCACCACCACCGTCGGCCCGGTGATCGGGTCGAAATCGTCGAACAGGCAGCGGAACGCGTACGACCCCGATCCCACGTCCAGGCTCATCGGGCTGCTGGTACCCGGGCCCAGCCCCTCGACTTCCGCGTAGATGGCGCCGTTAGCCGGGTCGACCAGGTCGACCTCGCCGGATTCCCCGGCCGCGTTGTAGACCTGGAACGTGTACCAGCCGGGATGGGCCAGGTGCCAGCTGCCGCCGCAGCCGCCGTTGGAGACGGAGATGAGGTTGGCGGGCGGCCCGTTGCCACTGCAGGCAGCGAGCAGTCCCGCGGATAGGGCCAGAGCGGCAGTCAGTGCGGCGCGTCGCAACGTGGAAACCCACCAGGATCGGAACGAACTCGACCATCGTCAAGAATAAGGCGGCACGTTCGCCCGGGACCGCCCAGGCGTCATGCTCACCCAACGTTCACCGGCCGGTCACCGCCGGTTCGCGTCGCCGGTGCCGCCGGCCCGGGTCCTGATAGCCGGAGTGTGCGTCGTGGAAACTACCGGATCGAACGAAAGGAACGCGCGGGCAGTAAGGGCGGGAAATAGGACGATAAATGCTGTCCTTCGCCCAGAACCCCCCATTGAGTGAGAGCTTCCACCAAGCCGTCGGTGAGGGGCATGGATTCCAGGTCTGCGGTATCCACCCATCGGGCATCGGCCGCGTCATCACCCGGAGTAAGTCTCCCGGTGATAATCGTGGCCGCATAGTCGTTAATGTCAATGACATCGCCGCCCAGGCCGGGTCGCCTTACCGACCCGATCAGCCGTCCCACTTTGACGGTGAGGCCTGTTTCCTCGCGCATTTCCCTGACCAGCGCTTCGATGTCGGTCTCGCCCGGTTCGATCCTGCCGCCCGGCAGCGACCACAGCCCGGCGCCAGGTTCGTGACCGCGCTTGATGAGCAGCAGCCGACCTTCATCGTCCCTGATCACGGCGCCCACGCAGGGGATCACGGAACCGGGCACGCGCCTCATTATCCGGGTGCCCGCACCGGGCAGGCAAGCGTGATAGCGTTCAGCCCTCGGGAGCGCAGGTTAGCGGTGGTCACGGGTCGGCTGACTTTGACGGTTTCGATTTGGTCACGTTGATAAATTTCCGCCTTCAGCGTCAACCAATCACCCGGGAGCCGCGTCTTCCTAACGGGTAAGGACGAAAGTCCGTACCTGCAGGCTTCCGGGTTCGCTCGGGGGTGTTCCCCTCCGAGAGTACAGAACGATCAGGACAGCCGTTCCTGACCTGATCAGGCCACCGCGAGCCGGCAGCCCACCGGGCCGTGTCGGATATTCCCGACACGTGCTGCAGGGGGCCAGCTCGTCCGGACGTGCGCAGGGTACGGCCGGAGCTTCCACGAGAGGGACGAACGGAAAGGAGCGGATTTTGATCCGCAAAGCAAGTACCATCCTGGCCGCCGCAGGGAGCGTGGCCATCCTCGCCGGAGGTATGGCCCTGGCAGGACCCGCGGGCGCGCAGAGCCTGCCGAGCTGTGCCACCGGCTCGCATTGCACCACCGATGTGGCTGCTCCGGGCTCGCTGGGCCAAGACGGCGGCGTCGCCGGTTACTACGGCGCCGACGACAACCACACTCATTACCGGTACGTGGGGACGGTCGTTACCGCCGCCCCGCAGCTGGTGGACCTGAGTGGCGCAGTGGCGTCCGACCTGGGCGCGCTGCCCTCGGTCGGCGACGAGCTGTGCGACCCGAACGATGGCGTCACCGCTCAGATCAGCCTGGGCTACGTGGACGGTACCGGGTGGGAAGTTCGGTACATCGTTGGCAAGTACCCGCCCAACGCTGACCCGTGCATCCAGAACAACTTCCAGACCTCCGGCGCCATCTTCAAGACCGGTACCGTGCTGACCCTCAACGGCATCAGCACCGGTGACGAGGTCTTCCTGGGCATCTACTACGACCCGTCGGGCAAGCACTTCCACCAGCTTTCCTTCGGTGTTATCGACGCCACTTCTGGTATTGCCCGCCAGGCTTGGGCCAAGACCCGCGCTCTGAACTTCTGGGAGTTCGGTATTGGTGCCTTCACCCCCGGTAGCGTTCTCACCGGTGGTGCGGTCAACAAGTTCGAGACCTTCAGCCAGAACGAAGTGACCTGCTACACCTGCGCTCACATGGTGCCGATCACCTCGGTGTCGCCGGTTAACCCGTTCGGTGCGGGTGGCCTGTACGAGGCGCAGTTCGCCAACAGCTCCAGCCAGGTCGTCATGTCGCCCAACGACTCCCTGACCCCGAGCTCGTTCACCATGTACAACGGGTCGACCAGCATCTGACCCTCACCGGATTATGAGCCAGGCACGCTAGCTGGCGAGTAAACCACCGGACTCGGCCCGGGGCCTCACGGCCCCGGGCCGAGTCTTTTGCATGAAGGCATGCCCGTCACCGGACCTGGGTAAGAACCAGCTCACGCTCTAACAACTGCCACCGCATCCTGTGGGGTAACGCCCGTGGAGAGGGACCAACGCGCTCGTGCCTGCTGCCCGCGCTGCGGCCAGCACGTCCAGGAGCCGACCGTGTGGTCCAGCGCCTGGCGCTGCGACTGGCACGGCGAGGTCGACCCCCTGCTCCCGGCCTTCAGCCCGTCCCAGGACGGGCTGGACGGGCTGCTGCGCACCTCGGGCGTGCCGGTCTGGCTGCCCTGGCCGCTTCCGGCGGGCTGGCTGGTTACCGGCTTCGCCGGCGCGGGTGACGAGCGGACCGGTACGCGCGCCTGCGCGGTGGCGCTGTCCGGCCCGAACCCGCTCGGCGGCCCGGCCGAGATGCTGGTTGTGGCCGAGGAACCCGGCGTCGGCCTGGGCGCGGCCGTGGCCGGCCTGGACAGCGTGGACCCCGGGTCCGGGTTCGCCTCGGCGCCGCCCATCGCCACGGCGTCGTTCGGCAAGCATGACTTCCCGCTCTGGCAGGTGGCCTCGCCGGACCGGGCCGTATTCGCGGGCGAGATCAAGGCGCACTGGGTGTGGGTCGTGCTCTGGCCGGACACCGCTGGCACGCTGCTGATCGAGCCGATCGGGCTGCGCGACCTCCGCGATCCCGGCCAGGACCTCGACCTGCCCTTCGGCGCTCCCTCGCCCCGCCTGCCGTCGTAATGCGGGCCGACCTGCATGTGCACAGCGACGCCTCGGACGGGACCGACTCCCCGGCCGAGGTGATGCGCCGTGCCGCGGCGGCCGGCCTGGACGTCGTGGCCCTGACCGACCACGACACGGTGGCCGGGCATCCGCAGGCCCGTCAGGCCCTCCCGGATACCCTCACGCTGGTCCCCGGCATGGAGCTGTCCAGCCGGCTGGACGGCCCCAGTGGACAGCACAGCCTGCACCTGCTGGCCTACCTGTTCGACCCAGGCCTGCCGGAGCTGGCCGAACAAACCCAGCGCATCCGCGACGACCGCGTGCTCCGGGCCCGCGCCATGGTGGCCAGGCTGGCCGGCCTGGGCGTCGATATCACCTGGGACCAGGTGGCCGCCATCGCCGGGACGGCCGTGGTCGGCCGTCCGCACCTGGCCCGGGCCCTGGTGGACAGCGGGGCCATCACCGAGCCCAGCCAGGCCTTCAGCCGCGACTGGATCGGCGAGGGCGGCCGCGCCTACGTCGACCGGTACGCCCTGGATCCGGTCCGGGCCATCGGGCTGGTCCGGGCCGCCGGCGGTGTCGCCGTCCTGGCCCACCCCCGCGCGGGCCGGGACTTCCACGTGACCGATGACCAGATCGCCATGCTGGCCGCCGCGGGCCTGGCCGGCGTCGAGGTTTTCCACCCCGACCAGCCCGAGTCGCAGCGGGCCGCCCTGCTCGCCCTGGCCCGCGACCTCGGCCTGGTCGCCACCGGCGGCAGCGACGATCACGGCGGCCTCACCGGGCACCGGATCGGCGCGCAGACCACTCCTGCCGAGGCTTACGAACGGCTCATCTCCCAGGCCGCCGACCGCCCCTTATGCCGTGTACTGTTCAGCAATGGCCATCACATCGCCGCTCGTCAGGGACGTCCGTACTGTCTTCCGTGAGGACCTGGATCCGGCCGAGCGGTCCGCATTGCTCAGCTGGCTGGCCTTCACCACCACGTTCGCCGCGGTCCGGGGCATTACCCACAGCATCAAGGACGGCAAGGGCCCGTTCGGCAACATGAGCGTCGGCGGCGAGCACCTGCACCACTACATGTGGGGCATCGGGCTGATCGCCGGGGTCGGCGGCGTGGCCGTGCACGGCGAGGAGCGGTGGCGCAGGCACCCGGCGGCGGCCCTGTCGTACGGCACCGGCCTGGCGCTCATCGTCGACGAGTTCGCCCTGCTGCTCGACCTCAAGGACGTCTACTGGGCCAAGCAGGGCCGGATATCGGTCGACCTGGGCATCGGCCTCAGCTCGCTGGCCGGCACCTTTTTCGCCACCCTGCCGCTGGTCCGCGCCGTGCGCCGCCGCGCGACGTAACGCCCGCCCGCCGTCCGGCGGTCCTCGGCGGCCCGGTCGAATCCGGTGCGCAAGTGCCGCGGCGGGTCCTCGTCCACGATCTTCATGATGCCCGATGTGGTAGGAAGGTCGGCGAGCCCTGACAGGAAGGAACCTCCGATGACCGCACGGATCGAGCAGGTGCGCGCCCCCGGCGAGATCAGCGCCTGGATCGTCGGCGACCGGGACGAGGTCATCGTCATCGACCCGGGATCCGACGCGGCCGCCGTGCTCGACGTGGTGGGCGACCGGGAGGTGCTCGCGGTGATCTGTACCCACGCTCACCCCGACACCATCGCCGCGGCGGTGGCGGTGGCCGACCGGGACGAGGCACCGGTGGCGCTGCACCCCAAGGACCGGATTCTCTGGCGGGAAACCTACCCGGACGACAACCCCGAGATCGCGGTCGAGGACGGCGGGATATTCGAGGTCGCCGACGCCGCGCTGGAGGTCATTCACGCCGGCGGCCACACCCTGGGCTCGATCTGCCTGTACTGCGAGGAACTTAACGCGGTGTTCACCGGCCATGCCCTGACCGCCGAAGGGCCGGTCCGGCACGACGGCGAGTTCCGCGACTTCGCCGACCAGCTGACCGCCATCGGCGAGCACCTGCTGACCCTGCCCCCCGGCACCCGCGTGCTGCCCGGCGAGGGGGAGGAGACCACGATCGCCGCCGCCGAGAAGAACTTCGATTCCTGGGTCACCGCGGCCCAGCCAGAAGCCGACTAGCCCGGTGGAGCAGCTGGGCTTCGAGGGGATGCCCCGGCGGCTGTACCCGTGCACGCCGACGCGCCTGTCGTCCTGGCTGGACTGCCCCCGCCGG
>Ga0210395_10003390_pt1 | contig 12266 bp, 11 predicted proteins | sample IncBWH4OmetaG_FD_150861 | JGI IMG/M metagenome (GOLD analysis project Ga0210395, IMG submission 150861) | Forest soil microbial communities from Barre Woods Harvard Forest LTER site, Petersham, Massachusetts, United States - Inc-BW-H-4-O ...
CAGTTCTTCTTCCTGCAACCCGCAACGCGCATGCAAAAACAGCCCGCTGGAGAGCATCTCGGTGGTGAGACGGTCGGCCTTTTCCTCCATCTCATCCGTGGCGTCTGGGCCTTTGTCCGGCGCCTCGATCAGCACGAAGAGTTGGTTGCCGTAACCCAGTTCTTCGCCGATCTGGCTAACGGCTCGCCATTGTGGGTCGCGATTGCCAAACAGGTCAGTCAGGTCGGTGCCGGTCCGCAGGTTGTGGATGTTGGCATACAGCAATAAGGTCCCAACCAGGCTAAGTGCCACCACCAGCCCGGGATGCCCTACGACCAGGCGGCCCACCAGGCGCATGAAGCGGACCATCACGCAGCGCCCTCCACCATCGGTTTTGTCGTGATGAACAGAATATGAGCGAGCGGTAGACGGTTTCGAAACCGCCTCTCTTCCACCTGCATCCCGGCCTTCTCCAACGCATCACGGTATTCGGCGGCCGAAAGCGTCAGGGGCCGCACGCCGGCGCGACCCCAGGCGAATATCAGGCGGTCGAAAGCCATGGTAATCGCCGACCACACCCCACGTTCGCAGTCGTGGACCCGGAAGATCAATTTCCCTTCAACCAGGAGCGCCGAACAGCACCGCTTCAGCAAATCCAGTTGCTCATGGGCAGGCAGATACTGCAAGACATCCAGAATCAGAATCAAACCGGCCGGCGGAAGCTCGAAACCACGAACGTCCGCGACCCTAAAGTCCGTGTTCAGCCCGCTGAGGGCCTGGCGAGCGACCGCGATGCGGTGCGCATCCAGGTCGTAGCCCAGCAAGCGCCGGCGGCGGTCCGTGAAGGCAGCAAAACACAGAGCCATGCCGTAGCCGCAGCCTAAATCCACAGCCGTCCCCGATCCTAAGTCTTCAGCGGCGAGGAGCCCGAAGATTCGATCGAGCCGCAGTTTCCAGCGAACGAACCCACGGTCGCGGTGCGGGCATTGGGCAAACAGCCGATTTACAAAACGAACGCGCTCCCGCAGGCCCGCATTGGACAATGTCGGACTGGAAAATGCCGGATCGCTGGGCGCCTTCACCTGGACCACCACCGCCGTAATCGCCGCTCCTGCCCCACCGACGATTATTCCCAGCACCACACTACCCATCACCCAGCCCAGAAGTTCTTCTTTCATGTGCGGGCCAGCCAACGTGGAAAGATGGAACGGCCTAAACGATCCGTCGCGCAAAAAATAGCCTATCTCCACCGAGGACACCACAATCGCGGGCTGGAGCAGAGGATTGTTGATGAAAGTGCCAGCCACAGTCAGCGGCTTGTTCAGCTTGAAGAATAAAGCCAAACCCACTGCCACCAGGGTTTGAAACCCGTAGATGGGCACGATCCCGATGAAGACCCCCAGAAAAACCGCAGCCGCGGCTCCACCCGGCGTAAGGTTCTCCTTCAGCAAGGTAGTTGCGAACTGCCGCAGGCGAGTCTGAAATGTTCGGATCACCGGGAGCCCTTTGCCTTCGTCTGCCTGATCCATTGCTCGCTGATCCATCGCTGCCTCGTCGTCGCTCAGCTACTAGGGCGACACAACCGACAATTCGCCGTTCGCTACCATCTCTCCCTCCACCCACACCGTGCCCCCGATGCACACCATCCGGCCAACTTCGGTCAGTTTCCTGGTTTCAATGCGCAGTTCCTGCCCCGGAGTCACCGCCTTGAGGAACTTGAAGTGGTTTACCGCGCCGAGCAGCGCCACTCCTCCCGCCGTCTTCTCACCCGCCTGCGGAGCGGCCGATCCCAGCATCACTCCCGCGGTCTGAGCGACCGCTTCGATCAGAAGAACGCCCGGCAGAATCGGCTTCGCAGGAAAATGCCCGGCAAATATCGGATCAGCCGGATCGACCAACTTCACCGCAACGCAACGAACTCCCGGCTCCAGTTCCTCCACCCGGTCGATCCACAAGAACGGCTGGCGATGAGGAATCATCGTCTCGATTTCACTTCGCTCCATCACTGTGGCTTGTATACCTCGAATGTTTCTGGTGGAATCTTCGGGTTCAGCGAACTGACGTCGATGACGAATACGCTGTTCACTCCACTCTTGCCGTCCACCTCCAGCGACCGCAGCAGGAAATCTTTCTTGTCCAGCTTCACCGCCAGGGAATTCAGCCTCCGACGATAAGCGTCCGTGCGAGGTACAAGCTTCATTTCGTAATCCTGGCTTTCCTCTTTGACGGTAACAATGAAATTCTTCTTCAGGTTCCCGATCGAATTTTCCCGGCTGAAATAAGACTGCGTGCGCCGAACGTTGCTTCCGACTTCGAGCACTTCGGTCTTGTCGCCGGTAGTAACGTTGAGGTAGTTCTCGTTGTAGCGAATGCGCATCCGCGCCGGTTCGGAGTACTCCAGTGCGAATCGCGTAGTCCCCTCGGCGCAGAACTTGCCGTGCAGCACCAGAGGCCTCACCATCAGGCTGGAGGTGCGGGTTTCGGTGATGGTCCCGCAACTGCTCGTGTATTTCTTCTGCGCTTGCTGAACTCCGTCCCAAACCCGCTTCAGCAGCTCGTTGGACTGCTGATCGTTGGAGTGCAGATCGTTCGACTGCGGATCGCCCGATTGCTGATCATGGGCCTGCGTCGTTAGTACGGCCGGAAGAATCAGAAAAGCAAGCACAACGCCTAGCGGTGCGATCCGCGAGATCATGTCATGCACCCAGAAAGCGAAATGCCAGGGACCACAGACAGACCCATGCCGTATCTCGCACTGGCTTCATCTTGGACCGCGCCTGGCCATCGTAGACCGTGTGCACCGGCGCATGCGCGATGCTGCAACCCGATCGCGCCATCTTGATCAACACTTCCATCTCTAGTTCGTAGTATCGGCTCCGAAGTTTCGTGCCATTGAGTTTATCCAGCCGGAACAGCCGAAACCCGCTCTGGCTGTCGCGGATCTCGCGGCCCACCAGCATCGAAGCCAACCGGCTGCCAATTGTGTTCGAATAATAACGGGCGCGTGGCATGGCCGCGCGATCGAACGAGCGCGTCCCAATCACCAGGTCCGCTCCTGTCTCCTCCGCCACGCGCAGCATGCCGGGAATGTCTTCGGGCAGGTGCTGCCCGTCGCCATCCAGCGTGATGACATGGGTAAAATTCTGGGCGCGCGCGAAGTCGATACCGGCTCGCAGCGCGAAGGCCTTGCCGCAATTCATTGGCGAGTGAAGGCAAGTGGCTCCCGCCGCGCGAGCGGCTTGCCCGGTTCCATCCCCCGAACCATCGTCAATCACCACGACTTTCTCAACATGCGGTTGAGTCCCTTTCACCACATCGGCGATGTAAGGGACTTCGTTGAAGGCCGGAATGAGCGCGCAGGTTCGCATGCCGCAGGACTCCAGCGTGCGCGGAGACGCGCCGACAAAACGCTGGAATGGGCTGAGTGTATCACGCGTCCAACGCCTCTCAGAAACTTGCAATCCCTCTCCGAATTGAAGTAACCTGTCGCGACAATTTGCTTCACCGCAAATGCAATGAGTCCTCCATCCGTGGTTGTCGAATTTTCGCGCACGCGAGTGGGACTCACCTGCCAGAGAGGTAGCCGTTGCGCATTCTGCTGCTGAGGCCTTACCCGGAAACCGCTCAGTTCGGGTTGGCTCCTTTTTTTCAAACCGAACCTTTAGGCCTGATGTACCTGGCGGCGGCGCTCCGCGGGGCGGGCCATTCCGTCCTGTTGGCCGACATGCGTTTCGAACGGCGCGGCATTCCTCAGATTTTGCGCGAGTGGCCTCCCGATTTAGTCGCCATCTCTTGCCTCCACATCCTCGAAGCGCCCGCCGCGCTCCGAGCTGCGGGGCAGATCAAAGCCCACAGCCAGAAGGTTTTCGTCGCCCTGGGTGGCCACGCCATCTCTGCCTTCCCCAAAGCTGTAGATCACAACGGCTCCGTCGACGCAATCTGCATCGGCGAAGGGGAGGCGCTGCTGCCCGCGCTGTGCGACGCCGTCGCCAATGGTCGCCCCCTGGATGCGCTCCCGTCCCTCTTGCTGCCCAAAGGAGACGGCCACTTTCAGGCGACCGGCGTCCAGACCGGCCGCTGGCTCGATCTGGCCCAGATGCCTCTCCCCGACCGGTCCGTCGTTGCCCGCTACCAGAAGTGCTACTGCTGTTTGAATTACATGCCCATGTGGACCATGGAAACGGCCCGCGGCTGCTCATACCGGTGCAACTTCTGTTCGGTGTGGCAACTCTACAAGCGAACCTACCGCTGCCACGCGCCCGATCAGGTACGTGCCGACTTCGAGGCTACCGGCCGCAACCTCTTCATGGTCGACGACTTGTTCTGGGCCGATCACCAACGCAGCGAAGAACTGGGGCACACCCTGCTCCGCTCGAAAGAGCGCAAGAACTTGCTGTTGGTGCAGACCCGTGCCGATCTTGTAACCGAAAACGCGGACCTGCTAAAGCTCTGGCGTCCGCTCGCGAAGTCTTTCGACATTTTCTTCGGCCTCGAGTCCCACACCAGCCCGGGCCTCAGTTCGCTGGTCAAGGACGCCGACATCAACAAGACCGTCGAAGCCGTTCGCATCGCCCGCGAACTGGGATTTGGCGTCACGGGAAATTTCATTATCGATCCCGATTTCACCGAGGCGGATTTTAAAGGCCTGTGGGATTTTCTCGATGAGCATCAACTGTATCGCGTGGGGTTCACCATCCTCACACCCTTGCCGGGCACGTACTACTTCGAAAAAAGCAAGAAGAAGATCGATGTATTCGACTGGACCCAATACGATCTGCACCACCTCCTTTGGCAGCCGCGCCTGGGAGTGGAGCGCTTTTTCGAGCTTTATTGTGAATCCTGGCGACGCAGTGTTCTCAACATCGCGGGAAAAAAGAAGTGGTGGCAGTGGCTGGGGCAGGTCAGGGTGCGCGATATTCCCCGCCTGGCGCAGATTCTTGCGCGCACCCAAACGTTGATGGACCCTCAAGCCTACGTGAAAGAGACAAAGATCTTGCGCCCGGGAGGGCTGACGCCAGTTCCCGAATCCGACGCAGATGGTGTTTCTACGGGTGCCCTGCATCGTGCGTGACTCGGAATCGAACTAATCTCCGCAACTTCCTACGGCTTCCCGATCGGATTTCGCGGGAAGTGTCGCGCTTGGCATCCCGATCTGTATCAACTCCGGCGCAGGTTTTTCCTTGAGTACGAGCTCGCGGTAGAGCTTCGCCATGCGTAAGTTCTCTTCATCCTGTCGAACCCGCTCCGTTCGCGCCCGCAGCTTCTCCTCGCGGGCGTTTTTTGCGACGCCCAGCTGCTCGAGGTCGTGCTGGGCCTCGTTGGTAACGATGTCGTCCTTTAAAACCAGATGATGTTCCGTACTGCTGAGCTTCACACTCTTCCCGCCGGCGAAAATCTCATGCCGGCCGTGTTCCTCGTACCACTTGGTCAGCGTGGCCGTCATGTGCATCTTCTCGATGATGTTCCGCCAACCCATCCCCGTGTTGTAAGCGCAGAAGGAGATCTCACCCTCTTGCGTGGCGTACGGGATAATACATTGCTCCGTCCTTCTGAAATCGTAGTTGAACAGATCCTGGAACCACATGCCCGCCACAAAGAGCAGGTTCCAGCGGTCGCGCCGGCGGCGCAGGATGTCCGCCATGGTTCGCTTGCCCGAGACGTCGCCGTAGTCGCATCCGGTTGCGCCCAGCCCCTTGTCGAGCTTCCTCAGCATATCGAGAGCGCGGAAATGCTTAGGCGCGCGAAACGCGTCGTAATTCCGCACCAGCGCCAGCGCCATCCCAGCCACTGACATCCACTTGCCGCGAGCCCAATCGTTGACCTTCGCGATGTCCTTGGCGAACTGGTCGGCGTCCAGAAACGCCGTCACTGGGACCGCTTCGCGCGTTTCCTTGTCGACCATAATCGCCATCCCAATCCCGCAGCCAGGGTGGCAACCACAAGCAACTTGGCCCCACGCGGCTTCGGGGCCGTGCACTAGGTCGGCCCAGTCTGAAAAAGTGCCCAGGAACGAGAGCGGGAACCAGTCCCGAACGGGCTCGCCGATGTTCAATTGTTGCTTCACATCGTGCGCCAGGTGCGAGAGCGTGTAGCGTTGTGCCCGGCGGCGTTCGTCGGTCACGGCTTCGTCGCGGCCGGTAAAGGAGACGGGTTGGAACGACACCATGGCAACCTTGTCCGGGTTGTCGAGCGCGAATCGCACCACGCGCCCGACTTGCTCGTTATTGATTCCGTTGACAACAGTCGTCACCAGCACGATTTCAACGCCATTGGAGTGCAGATTTTCGATGGCCCGCAGCTTCACGTCGAACAGATTACCCACGTTACGATGGGAATTCGCCGGATTGCCGATGCCGTCGAACTGCAGATAGGCATAGCGCAGTCCCGCCTCCGCGGCTTGCCGTGCGAACTCCGGGTTCTTGGCGAACTCGATGCCGTTGGTAGCTGCCTGCACGCTGTCATAACCGAGTTTGCGGGCGTAGCGAATGGCGTCCAGAAAATGAGGGGACATCGTCGGCTCTCCCCCGGAGAACTGCACTGACATCTGGCGCCGCGGCTTGATGGAAAATGCGTTGTCGAGCAGTGTCTTAATATCGTCCCAGGCAAGCTCATGGACGAAGCCCACCTGGTTCGCGTCCATGAAACAGGGGTCGCACATCATGTTGCACCGGTTGGTCAGATCGATGGTGAGCACCGAGCCCCGCCCGTGCTTGATGGTGCTGCTGCCGTGGTTGTGGAGTTTTTCGTCGTTGTGAGCGCGGATGTCCCGTCCGGGAAACGTCTCCTCCAGATGCTTGAAGAACTGCGGATCAATAGATAGGACATCTTCGAAATGCCCGTGGACAACACAATCCTTGACCATCAGGATTCTGCCGTCGCGCTCGATGATCTGCGCCTTGATTTCGCCGGGCTTCTCGTTCAATAAGACGCGGTAATCCTGTTTGCCCTCGACAATTTGCTGGCGGATTTCCGGCACACAACGCGGGCACAGCGAATCGGTTTCCCGCGGCCAGCCCAGCGGCGGCTTCGACTTTTCACGAGACTTCAGCAATGGTTTGTCCGACCACCGCGGCGTGAAGGATGGATTCTCTGGAACGAGGCCGTTACTCAGGCAAAATATCTGCCACGCCCCATTCGCAGCAATGGACATCGCCTTTTCAAAATATTTGATGGGCTTATGCATTTGCCTTGACGGTCGGCACCTTGGCACTCGGCGTTGAGCCGGCCAGAATCTCGTCCACATGCTGGAACGAACGATTCTGCAGAACGCTGTACATATCCACCAGATCGCAATCCGTGTATCCGTTATCTCGGAGCACCTCTAGCGACCGCAGCATGTGCCGCTGATTGCGCATGCCGAACCGCGTATGGTACTCGATCAGGTGGTTCATCATCTCGCTCTTCGGAAACGTGGCCGTTCCCCTGGGCATGTCGTGATAGGAAAGCGCGCCATCCGCCAGGAAGGCGCTGGTATCCCAGCCGGCTTCTGCCGCCTGGTCTACGATCTCGCATCCTTCGTATCCTCGCAGGCAAAAATGGTAAGGAAGAAGCGAAGGCATGTGCAGCTGTGCCAGATAGTCGAGGGTCTGCTGGGCATCGGCGCCGGTCTCGGTTGGAAAACCGTACATCGTATTCACATTGACGACCAGTCCCCGATCCTGCGAGTAGTTAATGATCTCGGCGGCCTTTTCCAGCCGCATCTTCTTCTTAACCAGCTTTTGAATGCGCGGGCTTCCGGACTCCACGGCGTAGGTAACCCAGACTGTTCCAGCATCGGCCATCAGATCCACCAGTTCGCGCGTCATGATGTCGGCCCGCAACCCGTTCACGAAATAGAGCCGCCAGTTTTTGCGCAGGCGGATAATCATGCGAAACACTGCCTCCGTGCGCTTGCGGTCCATATTAAATATGTCGTCGACCACGTAAAAGTCCTCGATGGCATGGTCGCGCGACATTTGTTCCATCTCGGCGACGACATTCTCCGCGGAACGCAGACGTCCGGTCTTGCCCGCAAAAGTATTGCAATACGTGCAGAGGAAGGGACAACCCCGGCTGGTGAGCATCACGCCTTGCCGGCGGTGGTTGTAGGCATAACTGAGGTGCTCTTCGTACCTGCGCAGATCAACCAGGCTGTAGTCCGGGAACGGCAGCTCGTCCAGATTGTCGACGATGTCGCCGTCGCCCAGGTCTACGACCTCGCTGCCCTGCCGCAACACCAGCCCATTGGTCGCGGTCCCCGAGAGCAGACGCGAAAACGGCACCTCGCCTTCGCCCACGACCAGAAGATCGATCGCTGGGATGGCTTTGAGGAGCGGTCCGCGGCGGGCCGTGGCGATCGGGCCACCAGCCACGATGGGGACATCTAGAACGCTCCTGGTCAACTCGGCAACTCGCTTCAGTTCATCCTCGAACAGGCTGATGCTGCGAATACCAACCAGATCGGGGCGATACTCAAACAGCTTCGCCGCCAGTTCTTCGTCCGAGCGCCCGTCCAAGGATGTTTCAAGGATTTCGATGTGTATGTCGGGATTGTGCAGCTGCGCGTAGCTGGCGACGTACATGAGCCCGATCGGAGGGATATGAACTTCGGGCGTAACCAGGCCACCGACCCAGCGCCGCTGATCGTTGGCCTCGATCAACAGAACGCGGCGGCACTTCGACAACTTCGCCAGGATGTCGGCTTGTGGCTTCTGCTTTGACGAATCGATGCTATACAGCAACGCCCATCCCCCTTGGGTTTCGAAGTCCCAGCCCCACCGAGAGCGACCGCCCCTGCTCACCAGTCAGTGGTCGAAGATTATCAGATGGCCTTCCTTTGCGACAACTTACCACTGACGTTACACTTGCGTTCGCCCCATTTTGGAACGCGATGAGACGCCGGTCAGCCTGGAAGATTGAGAACTATACCTACCGCGAGTGCTCTTATCCGGAGCGCGAATTTGCTTCTGCAGTTTCCCTGCACAACCACTCATGCCATTCCGTCGAGAAACTGGCAGCCTTGAATCAGGTCGTCAAGCTGGGCTTCATGCACCCCTTGAGCGGCGTGCTGCAGAGCGCCTTTGGCCTCGGTGGCGTCTCTAATCTGAATTACGCGGAGATTACGTACAACCCACCCTACACACCCGAAGACGTATATCGGATGGAGTCCGCGGCGGCCGCTCGTTGGGGATTCGACGGGGTTCACCTGACCATCACTGATCACGATGAATTCGCCGGCAGCCTGGCGCTGCTGCGCGGCCGGCCCGATCTCATTGGTCTCACCCATGGCCGCACCAATGGCTGCACCAACGGCCGCATCGCAATCGGCGAAGAGCTCTCCCTGTGGTTCCAGGGACACTTATTTCACCTCGGACTCAGCGGGCTGCCCGAGAGCGAGATCGACGAAACGCATCATCGAATTCAAACAGCCGCGCGGGCCGGACACTACGACGAATTGTTTGAAAGGCTAGCCTCCAGCGGCTGCCTCGTCGTCTTGAACCATCCCCTCGTTTCCTGGGGACCGGGGCCGGAATCCATCCCCATCGCCGATCTGCTCACGCGCTATGGCTGGGCGATTCACGCATTCGAAGTAAACGGCATGCGGCGGCGCGAGGAAAATGATCGCGTTCTCGACCTCGCCCGCCAGTGGCGCAAGCCGGTGGTGGGCGGAGGCGATAGCCATCTGCTGGTCCCCAGTTCCATCGTCACGCTGTCGCAGGCCGCGTCATTCAAGGACTTCATCGACGAGGTGAAGAGTGGCCATGCGGTGCCTTTCGTCACGCCCGACTACTTTGCCCCGCTCAACTGGAAGCTTTTCCTGCGGGTGGTGTTTTTCATGTCCCGCTATCGCCAAATCGCGAGCTATAAGGGACGGCCTGTGGCCGCCATGCTCGAAGACCGCCGAGTCCTGCTCGACCCTGTGGGATCCGCCAGCCGCGCCTTTTTGTCTTTGGTCTCCGCTCTCGGATTGGCTCGCTGACGGTGCGGAGTCAGCGCGCAGTTTCGGACGCGGCAGGTTCCAGCGTTGCGGCGCTGGCATCTTCACGCGGGCCGGCCAGCACGAATTCGAATCCATGCGCCCGTATCTCGTCGATAACACCCGGCAAAATCGACAGCATGACGTCCGCTCCACCCGGCAAACGATCGTGCAGCAGAATGATGTCGCCGCCGGCCACCTGGTTCAGGATGCGCCGGGTGAGAACTTCTGCTTTTGGGTTCAGGGAGTCGCGCGTCCAAATGCTCCAGGAAACGAACTCCAATCCTGCGTCTTTGAGATAGGGCCTCAGAAGCGGGTGCCGCAGGCCCACCGGCGAGCGAAAAAGGCGCGGACGCCGCCCGCAAACGTGGCGCACGCTTTCGCTGCCGCGCTCGATCTCCGCGCGCAGGAGCCCTGGTGTGAGAAAACAAAATAGAGAATAGTGCGACCAGGTATGGTTGGCAATCAAGTGTCCTTCGTCCCATGCGCGGCGCACGATTTCCGGATGCTGGTCGGCCCGCTTCCCTACCACGAAGAAGGTAGCCTTCACGCCTTTTTCGCGCAGCAGGTCAAGCAATTTAGGCGTATACACGGGGTCGGGGCCGTCGTCGAAAGTCAGGGCCACACTATTCGCGTCACCCACCTTGAAGCGGTTGGCAACCAGCCACTGGTTGCGGGGATGAAACAACAGGTAGAGCATTAGCGCTGTGCCAGCGGAGTAAATCAGCAGCACGGGCAGGAACCGCGACAGGGTGAAAGGGTACAGAAGAAACAATGAGGCGTTGGTCGCAAAAAACAACAAACAGAAGACTAGGGACCTCGCCATAGCGGACTCCGCGCGACCTATTCGTCTACTTCTTCTTTTTCCCTTGCAGTCCGCCCGTCACTTCTACTTGGAGCTTTGTGGCCACTTCGTCAAGCGCCGCCTTCAGGTACTCCGGTATGCCCGAGGCGTTTCCGTAATAGGGCCTCGCCGGAATCGATGCAATTTCGGAGCTAGTCTTTGGGTCGATGAAGTGTATGGAAAGAATCAACTGGTAGTTGTCATAGTCGATTCGGACATCCGAAAACTTGATATAGAGGTCGTTCCCCGCTGCGTTCTCGTCCCCCTTGCCCTTGGCCGCGGTAATTATCCGGCCCGGCAAGTACTGCGATTGACAACTCTGCAGAAATAGAGAGTTCAAGCTACTTATCGCGTCCGTCCACTCTGCCCTCGTAAACGGGATAGCGCTAGTAAATAAGGATCCCTCATGCCGATAGAGCACCCATGCGTCAGGGTTAAAATCGACCCACCCGAGGAAGATGTGGTCCATGTTTTTCATGTCCACAGTCGATTCCTTTGTCAGGTAACGCTTTGTACCGTGCGCCGCCAGAGAAGTCGGGAAGGAAATGGAGAGCAACAACAATGTCGCCGCGATCGTCAACCGCTTCATCCACGTTCTCCTTCGTCGAGTTCTGCTCGGCCTGACCCTATTTACTGCTTGATCATGAGCATGGGCTTAGTTTTCGTCTTCTCACTCATAAAGTCTCTGGAGTAAGACCCCTTGAGGCTGTTGTCATCTTGCGAGGTCAACTCCGCGGAATAGTTGACCTTGCCTTTATGGGAGAAGAGCAAGAAGATTTGCTTCCCACTAACGACGCCCGTGATGTCCCAGCCATCGCCATCTCCGGTCACGTCTCTGCTGCCCTGCGCTTGAATCAGGACGATCTTGCCCCATTCCTTTGCGTGCCAGCTGCCGTTGACATTGACCGCGGCGGCATCGCTATGGGCGCCGAGCCACGCTTTGCCCTTGGTGTCGAGATCCTTTGCGTTCAGGTTGACGGCGAGAACAAAAACCATGCAAACCGACAACAGCAGGGGAAAATGTTTTGTCATCTTCGCCTCCTTGACTGCGCAGACAAGTTTAGAAACCTTGTCACGAGTATCGATGTGACTTTAACAAATCCTCATTTTTCTACCAAGAGCATATCGGGTTACTCCGACCCCCGGGCTAAAACTCCGGACGGAATGCGTTCGCCGTCAGATCGCCTAGCAGCTTGTGCCAGGGATGGGTCTCGTTCTGCTCGACCTCCGCGACCATGGTGCGCATCTGCTGCAGCACTGGCGGCGCAGCGTCGTCGTACACGTCACCCTGCAACAGCTTCAGCACGTCCAGACGGTATTTGGGGTCGTTGATGAAGTAGGTGAACAGCACGTTCAGGCGGTAGTACACAGTGATGAAGTCGTACCAGTTCTTTGTTCCCACGCGCAGCGTGTTCTCGAAGCTGGAGAAACTTTGCCGCGAGAAGTCGTTTTTCTCCAGCGCAGCCAGGATGTCTTTGTGTGCGAAGC
>Ga0210395_10003392_pt1 | contig 12264 bp, 10 predicted proteins | sample IncBWH4OmetaG_FD_150861 | JGI IMG/M metagenome (GOLD analysis project Ga0210395, IMG submission 150861) | Forest soil microbial communities from Barre Woods Harvard Forest LTER site, Petersham, Massachusetts, United States - Inc-BW-H-4-O ...
GACGCTCTCGGAGCGGTCAGGACGGACGGGGAAACCTTTCATGAGCGACATTTCGGAGTTGAATGGGCGGCGGGATACTGGAGATAGCTCTCGTCTAGAGCAAAATCTCCACTACCGGCTAACGCCTCCTGCGGCCAGCTATTCCCCCAGCTCCGCCCAGTTCCAGCATGTGGACGAAGTACCGTCGTCGCCCCAGAACGCCATCCCGCTAGCCCGCCCCAGTCCTCGCCGCACCGCCCGTCGCTCCCGCCTCAGGCTCCGCCTGGCGCGGGGAAGCACACCCGATCGGCATCGCTCAATGGATGTGGCAGCCTACCCAAAAGAACCGTTAGGCTGCCACATCCATTGAGACCGGGCAGAGGCGAATGAGGCGGAAGGGACTCACGGGAGGGCTGGGATCGTCCGGAACGACTCATGAACACGCCTTACCCGTTACCTGTCCCTGGCTGACCAGCTTCCCGCGGTTGGTCATTATCCTCAGCTAGTCACCCGCCGAGGCTGCTCCTCTTGCCCGGACTGCTTCTCCTCGCGTGGCTGTCTATCCTCCCGCGGCTGCTCGTCGTCATACATCGTCCCGATCCCGCCGGGCCGGCCCGGCATCTTCGCGGTGGCCGGGTCCGGCCGCGGCCGTGCCGGCCAGTACCGCGACCGGGACCGCGACCAGGCCCGCCAGCGCCCACGGCAGGCCAAACGCGTCGGCGATCAGCCCCACGGCCAGCGGCCCGAGGCCGCCGGCCAGCCCGGCGGCGCTGCTCAGCGTCACCGCGATCGAACTGCGTCCGGGCAGGCTGCCGTACAGCCGGGCCTGCAGCACCGGGTACCACGGCGCGGTGGCCATGCTCAGCGCGGCCAGGATGACCAGCTTGGCCACGGTGCCCGGCACGAGCAGGAACGCCGGATACAGCAGCGCCGCCGCCACCGCGCCGGCTCGCAGCACGGTCAGGTCGCTCACCCGTTCCAGCATGACGACCAGGGCGGCGTCGCCGGCCAGCCCGGCGCCGAGCCGGATCGCGATGGCCAGCGCCGCGACGGCCGGACTCAGGTGCGCCACCTTGACCAGGTACAGCCCCAGGAACCCGGTGAACACGTCGACCAGCAGGTCGGCGACCTGAAGCAGGAGCAGCCAGCGCAGCACCGACCAGTCCCGCAGCGCGGCCAGTACCTCCCGCGCCCGTGCGGTCCACGGCTGGCCGTCCGCCGCTTCCGGCTCCACCGCCGCCGGCTCCAGTGCCGCCGCTTCCGGACCAGCGGCCGCCGAGTCCAGCGCCGCTGCTTCCACTGAACCCGCGGGCAGCGGGTCACGCAGGCAGGTGCCGAGCCAGGCCAGGGCGGCCGCTGCGGCCAGTACCAGGTAAGCGGCCCGCCAGCCGCCACCGGCGGCCAGTACCGCGGTGAGCAGCAGCGGCCCGGCCACCGCCCCGGTCGATCCGGCCAGGTCCCAGCGGGCCATGACCTGCGCCTGCCGGTCCGGCCAGGCGTCCATCAGCTCGGCCTGGGTCAGCGAGACGAACGCGCCGGAGGCCGGATAGAACAACGTGAACGCCACCAGCAGCACGGCGAACGACCGGGCACCGGCCACGGCGACCAGGGAAAGGATGAACAGGATGCCGCCGCCGAGCACGGCCAGACGGCGCCGCCGCCGGTCACCGGTCAGTATCCCCAGCGGCAGCTCGAGCGCTCCGCCCGCTAGCAGCGGCACGGAGGCGAGCAGGCCGACCTGCCCGTAACTCAGCCCCAGGTCGCGGCTGATCAGCGGAAGCGCGGCGCCCTTGGCGCCATCAACCAGCTCGTCGGCCAGCTCGACTGCGAGCGCCACCGCGAGTGCGGAAATCGTCGGCTTTCAGCGTCAAGTGAAACCCATGCTGATCATGCTACGGCGGCACCCCGCGGTTTGTCTGTCCAGAAAAAACGGACAAAGCGGCGCAGGTGCGGGGCCGCCCCGGGATCGGGCCGGGGCGACCCCGCACGTTCAACGGTTCAGGCAACGGAAAGGTGGCGGAAGCACCAGCAGCCGCAGCGGGCGCTGCGGCGCGCGATCGTCTCCCGCCCTTACATAACGCCCGGCAGCCACGAAAGGTTGTGTTCCGTTCGGTAACGTTCCCGCCACCCGCTCGGAGCCGGACGCGTTCCATGATCATGGGCAGTTTCGGTCGCTATTTGGCTCAAACTGCCCGTGATCATGGACCGCCCTAACCTGGGCGCGTAATACCACGGACCGTTCGGCTCAATGCTGTCCGAGCGGAGGCGGGGCGGCGCCCGAGCGGTGCTCGACGCGCCAGACCAGGCGGAGGCCGGACCAGTCGTCGTCGATAGCGGCGACCTTGACGTCGACCAGGCCGATCGGCAGCGCGTATTCGCGGATGACGTTATCGGTGATGTCGCTGCGGTGGCCGCCGGCCCGGCGCGGCCATGCCGCCCACAGCGCCCCGGCCGGGTAGATCCGCCGCGCCAGGTCGCCGAGCTGGCCGCCGATCTCGTCCGCGGCGCGGAAGAACGCGATGATCACGTCGGCGGCGCCGTCCGGATCGGCCGCGACCAGCCCAGACGGCGGATCGGCCAGGTCCCAGCCGGCCGGCGCGTGCTCCAGGTGGACGCGCTGCCCGGGCTTGAGCCCCAGCTTGGCCGCCTGCGACCGGGGGGCCTGCGGCTGGGCTTGCGACCGGGCCTGCGGCCGCGGCGATGGGTTTAGGGTCACGGGTACGTCTGCCCCCTGTCAGCGACGAAAGACGGATCACCTAGGAGCATGCCATGTTCGAGAACACCAGGGCGTTCAGCGGGTTCGCGGTCGATGACCTGGCCGCGGCCAGGCAGTTCTACGGCAAGACCCTAGGCCTGAAGACCTCCGAGCAGTACGGGCTGCTGACCCTGCACCTGGCCGGCGGCCGGGACACGCTGGTCTATCCCAAGCCGGACCACCAGCCCGCGACCTACACGATCCTCAACTTCGCGGTCGACGACATCGACGCGGCCGTCGACGAACTGGCCCGCCGCGGCGTGCACCTAGAGCGGTACGAAGGCCTGGGCCAGGACGACAAGGGCATCAACCGGGCCGGCGGCCCCTACATCGCCTGGTTCAAGGACCCGGCCGGGAACGTCCTGGCCGTGCTGCAGGAGCGCTGATACCACCACTGGGCCGCGAGCGCAAGGGGGCTAACCGGCGTAACGGTCAGGGGGCTAGCTGATCCAGAAAGACGGGGGCTAAACACGCTGTGGAAGCCGCTCTGGGCGAGTAAATATACTCAGTATGCTACTCGATAGAGCGACGACGTGAGCGTCCGTCACGCCCTGCTGGCGCTGCTCAGCGAGGGCCCCAAGTACGGCCTCCAGCTGCGCGAGGAATTCGAGGCCAGGACGGGCGAAGTCTGGCCGCTGAACGTCGGCCAGGTCTACACCACGCTGCAGCGGCTCGAGCGCGACGGGTTCGTCGAGTCCGATGGCGCCGAGACCGAAGGCCCGCAGAAGGGCTTCCGCATCACCGCGGCGGGCCATGACGAACTGGCCGGATGGCTTCGCACGCCGCCCGATCTGGCCTCGCCTCCACGCGACGAACTGGTCATTAAGGTCCTGGTCGCCATGCGCGTACCAGGCACCGACGTCCACCAGGTCATCCAGGTGCACCGCAGGTACCTGGTCGAGCTCATGCAGCAGTGGACGCACATCAAGGAAACCGAAGCCGAGTCCGACCTCAGCCTGGCGCTGGTGGTCGATGCCGAGCTGTTCCGGCTCGACTCGGTCATCCGCTGGCTGGACACCGCCGACGGCCGCATCAAGCGCGCCGCCGCCGACCAGGCCCAGAGCCAAGCCAGCACGCCAGCACCACAACCAGTAACGGGGAAAGTCATGAAGTCACGGAACAGAACGGGGATTAGACGATGAGCGTCTTGCAGCTCGAGCACGTGTCGAGGATCTACGGCCAGGGAGCCGCCGAGGTACACGCGCTGAACGACATAAGCCTCTCGGTTGACGCGGGGTCGATGGTGGCGGTGATGGGTCCGAGCGGCTCAGGCAAGTCCACCCTGCTGACCATTGCCGGCAGCCTGGAGGAACCCAGCAAGGGCGACGTGCGGGTGTGCGGAGAGGACCTGACCAGGCTGTCCCGTAACGGCAGGGCCCGGCTGCGCCGCCGGTCCATCGGTTTCGTCTTCCAGGATTTCAACCTGCTGCCCGGGCTGACGGCGGCCGAGAACGTCTCGCTGCCGCTCGAGCTGGACGGTATGCCGGCCAGGAAGGCCAGGGTGGCCGGCCTTAACGCCCTCGAATCGCTGGGCCTGGCCGACCGCGCCGCCAGCTTCCCTGACCAGCTGTCCGGCGGCGAGCGGCAGCGGGTGGCCATCGCCCGGGCCGTGGTCGGCGAGCACCAGCTGCTGCTGGCCGACGAGCCCTCCGGCGCGCTGGACACCGCCAACGGGGAGGCCGTCATGCGGCTGATCCACGGCGCGTGCAAGCGCGGGATGGCCGCCGTCGTAGTGACCCACGACGCGCAGCTGGCCTCGTGGGCCGACCGGGTGGTGTTCCTGCGCGACGGCCGGGTGACCGACCAGACCGCGACGCCGGCCGGTCCCGAGTCGCTGCTTGGGCAACTGCCATGAGCGCGCCGACCATCACCAGGCAGGCACCGCCGGCCGGGATAGGCAACGGGGGCGGCCCGGCCCGCCGCGCCGTGATCCGCTGGGCCTGGCGGTTGTTCCGCCGCGAGTGGCGCCAGCAGCTGCTGGTCCTGGCGCTGATCATCGTGGCCGTGGGGGCCACGGTGCTCGGCGCGGCAGTGGCCACCAACACCCCGCCGCCCGCCAACACCGGGTTCGGCACGGCTCAGGACCTGGCCACGTACTCCACCCCGGACCCGCACCTGGCCAGCCAGATCGCCGGGCTGCAGCACCGGTTCGGCCAGGTTGACGTCATCGAGAACCAGACGCTGGCCGTGCCCGGCTCGGTCAGCAGCTTCGACCTGCGGGCCCAGAATCCCAACGGGCCGTTCGGCGGGCCGATGCTCCAGCTGATCAGCGGGCACTATCCCACCACGGCCGGCCAGGTAGCGCTGACCCCCGACGTGGCTTCCGAGCTGGGCCTGCGGGTTGGCGACGTGTGGCACCAGGGCGGACCGGGCGGGAAGGCCCGCCTGGTCACCGGCATCGTCCAGAACCCGCAAAGCCTGCTGGACGAGTTCGCCCTGGTCATACCCGGTCAGGTCACCGCGCCGACCCAGGTCACCGTGCTGTTCAACGCGGGCGGCCTGCGTCCAAGCTCCATCGGCCCGAACGTCCAGAGCCAGCAGTCCGCGGCCGCCAGCAACCCGATCAACCCGGAGACCATCGTGCTGGCCCTGGCCACGGTGGGCATGCTGCTGATCGCCCTGGTCGCCGTGGGCGGCTTCACCGTGCTGGCCCAGCGGCGGCTGCGCGCGCTGGGGATGCTCGAGGCCCTGGGCGCCACCGATAGGCACGTCCGGCTGGTCGTGCGGGCCAACGGCGTGGTGGTCGGCGTCATCGGCGCCCTGGCCGGCGCGGTGCTGGGCCTGGCCGCCTGGCTGGCCTACCGGCCCAGCGTCGAGGCCAGCGCGCATCACGAGATCGGCGCCTTCCAGCTGCCGTGGATCGTGATCGGCCCGGCCATGGTCCTGGCCGTGCTGGCCACCTATTTCGCGGCCGCGCGGCCGGCCCGGGCCATCACCCGGCTGTCCATCGTGACCGCGCTGTCCGGGCGGCCGGCACCGCCCAAGCAGGTGCACCGCTCGATCGTGCCGGGCGTGGTCCTGCTGGTGATCTCGGTCCTGGGACTGTGGTACGCCGGCAAGAGCAGCAACGGAGGCGGAGCGCCCGAGCTGCTCCTGGGCCTGGTGGCGCTGATCGTGGCGCTGATCCTGCTGTCCGGCCCGTGCCTGGCCGTCGTGGCCAGGCTCGCCCGGCACACGCCGATCGCGGCCCGGCTGGCCCTGCGGGACCTGGGCCGGTACCGGGCGCGTTCGGGCTCGGCGCTGGCCGCCATCAGCCTAGGCGTGCTGATCGCCGTCCTGGTCTGCGTCCTGGCCGCCGGCCGGTACGGCAACGTGCTTGACTACGCCGGTCCCAACGTGGCCAGCAACCAGATCATCGTCTACACGGCCGGCGGCCCCGGCGGGCCTGGCGGCGGCCCCGGCGGGCCCGGCGGCGGTCCCGGTGGCGGTTCTGGCAACGGGACGAGCGGGGCGACGCCTAACCCCAGCCCGGCCACCGAGCTGGCCACCGCGAACGGCATCGCGGCCTCGCTCGGCTCCCACGAGGTCATCGCGCTCGACTCGACCGGCGCCTCGCTGCAGCACGCCGCCCCCGGGCGGCAGTGGAGCGGCCCGGTGTACGTGGCCACGCCGCAATTGCTGGCCGCCTTCGGGATCAAGGCCTCCCAGGTCAGCCCGGATGCCGACATCCTGTCCATGCGGCCAGGGCTGTCCGGCATCTCCAAGATGCAGCTCGTCTACGGGAACTACTTCGGCTCCCAGGGTCCGGGCGGCGGCCCGAACCAGAACTCGTTCCCCTGCGCGGCCGGCAGCTGCCTGGCCAACCCGGTGATCGAGGAGGCGGGCGCGCTCCCGTCCGGCACGTCGGCCCCCAACACGGTGATCACCGAGCACGCCATCAGGCAGCTCGGCCTGCACGCGAGCGTGTCCGGCTGGCTCATCCAGGCGCCGCACAACGTGACGGCGGCGCAGATCACCAACGCCCGGCTGACCGCCGCCAACCAGGGCATGACCATAGAGACCCGGTCCAGCGCCCCGTCGTCGGCGGAGATCATCAACTGGGCCACCGTGTTCGGCATCTTCCTGGCCCTGGGCATCCTGGGCATGAGCGTCGGCCTGATCCGCAGCGAAACAGCCAGTGACCTGCGCACCCTGACCGCGACCGGAGCGGACGCCAGCACCCGCCGCACCATCACCGCGGTCACTGCCGGGGCGCTGGGCCTGGTCGGCGCGGTGCTGGGCATCGCCGGCGCCTACATCGGGGCCATCGCCTACTCGTTCAGCAACCACCTGGACGGCCTCGGGGAGCTGACCAACATCCCGGGCACCAACCTGCTCATCATCGGCGTGGGCATGCCGGTCTTCGCCGCGGTGGCCGGCTGGCTGCTGGCCGGCCGGGAGCCTGCGGTCATCTCCAGGCAGCCGGTGGAGTAACGCAACGGGCAGCGGGCCGGGATCCCACGGGGGCATCCCGGCCCGAGCCTGTACCGGTAAGTCCGGGCTGCTGGTAAGTCCCGGCTGCTGGTAAGTCCCGGCTGCTGGTAAGTCCCGGCCGAGGACGGGCTGGCTCGGCCGAGGACGGGCTGGCTCGGCGCCGGCCAGGGCCTGTCCTGCTAACGCGCGCAGGCCAGGCGCGGCGTCGATGCCCTTGTTCTTGCGCTCCAGGATCTCCGCCGCGCCGCGCACCACGCACCGCAGCGGGTCCTCGACCAGCACCGCGCCGATGCCGGCCACCGTCTCGATCCGGGCCGCCAGGCCGGGCAGCAGCGCACCGCCGCCCGCCAGCCGGATCTTGCCCCGGACGACATCCTCGGCCAGGCCCGCCGGGATCTCGGACAGCATGTCGTGCACCGACGTCGCGATCGTGGTGACGATGGGCTCGAGCGCGCTGGACACGATCCACCCGGGCACGCTCTCCGAACGCGGGGTGCGGTGCGCGACGTCCAGGCCGACGATCTCGGCCCAGCCGTCGGCGCCGCCGGTGACCCCGAGCGTCATCTTGAGCTGCCGGGCGGCCCGCTGGCTGATGATCAGCCCCATTTCGGTCCGCGCGGCCTGCACGATGGCCTCGTCCATGGCGTTGCCCGCCTTGCGCAGCGACAGCGCCCGGACCACGCGCCAGCCCGCCACCGCCGCGACCTCGGTCGTCCCGCCGCCGATGTCCACCACGAAGCCGCCCGCGCCGCCGGTCAGGTCGAACCCGGCCCCGGCCGCCGCGGCCACCGGCTCCTCGATCAGCCGGACGTGGTAGCGGGGGCGCCGGACGCCGAGCGCGGCCACGATCGACCGCCGCTCGACCGGCGTGGCGCCGCTGGGCACGCAGACCAGGGCGTTGGGCCGCAACGGGTTGGCCAGCCGGCGCGTCTTGCGCAAGAACGCGTGCAGCAGCGCCGCGGCCGCATCCAGGTCGGCGATGACTCCGTCCCGCAGCGGGTGGATCACCTGGATGTCCTGCGGCTCCTTGTCGGCCAGCGCGTCGGCCGCCTCGCCGATCGCCGCGACCTTGCCTACCGCGGTATCGATGGCTATGGCGGTAGGCTCTTCCAGCACGATGCCACGACCCGCCACCCAAACGAGCGTATTGACCGTACCGAGATCAATGGCCACGCTACTCCGGAAGCGCATGTTGCTCCCCTCTGTCCACCGTGACGCCTTTCAACCCCGGTATGCCGGACCGAACCCGCCCCGCCAGGTGACGGTGGACTAGCGTACAGGTGAGTGTGCCTTCCGGGCGAGTCGGCGGCCTCTCGCGCTTGGATTCGTGAGCTTTTGATCAGATTATGAGGGTTGTGGCCGGCGTAATTCACCGGGTCGGCGGAGGGGGTTGTCCATGCAGGTGGCCAGGCTGACAGCGTTGGTTGTCGGCGGGTTTGCCCTGGTCGCCGCCGTGGCCGGAGCCGGGCTCGGGGCGCCGTCCCCGGCGGTCGGCTCGTCAGCCCCGCCCGCCCTGGCCAGCGCTGCCCTGTCCGGCGTGATCGTCCGGCCGGGCGTGATCCACGTCGGGCGGGCCCTGGCCAGCGCGCCCACCACCGCCGTCTGCGAGAAGGATTACCAGGTCGCGTGCTACGAGCCGGCCCAGATCCAGCAGGCCTACAACCTGCCCGCGCTGTACGCCAGCGGCGTCACCGGCCGCGGCACCACGATCGTCATCGTGGACTCCTACGGCTCGCCCACGATCAAGAACGACCTGGGCGTGTTCGACAAGACGTTCAACCTGCCCGCCCCGCCGTCCTTCACGATCATCCAGCCCGAGGGCAAGGTGCCCGCCTACGACCCGGCCAGCTCGGACATGGTCGGCTGGGCCGGGGAGACCACGCTGGACGTCGAGTACGCGCACTCGGTCGCGCCCGGCGCGAACATCCTGCTGGTCGAGACGCCGGTGGCGGAAACCGAGGGCGTGCACGGCTTCCCGCAGATCGTGGCGGCCGAGCAGTACGTCATCGAACATCACCTCGGCGACGTGATCAGCCAGAGCTTCAGCGCCACCGAACGGACCTTCCCCACGGCGGCGGCCGTGACCGCGCTCCGCGGCGCCTACCAGCTCGCCGCCCAGGACAAGGTCACCGTGCTGGCCGCCTCGGGTGACTCGGGCGCCGCCGACGTCGAGATGGACGAGACCACGTATTACACGTCGCCGGTCACGTCCTGGCCGGACAGCGACCCGCTGGTCACCGGGGTGGGCGGCACCCAGCTGCACTTCACCGCGCAGGGCAAGCCGGCCGCGCCCACGGTCTGGAACGACACCTTCAGCGTCCCGACCAACGAATTCGCGAACGGCAACGCCGGCCCGAACCCGCTGGCCAGCGGGGGCGGCCTGTCCGCCTTCTTTGCCCGCCCCTCCTACCAGAACGCCGTCAAGTCAGTGGTCGGCAACCACCGCGGCGTGCCGGACATCTCGATGAGCGCCGCCTGCAACGGCTCGGTCGACACGTACGGCACGTTCGGCGGCGAGCCCGCCGGCTGGACCCCGTCCTGCGGCACCAGCGAGGCCACGCCGCTGTTCGCGGGCATCGTGGCCCTGGCCGCCCAGGTGGCCGGCCACCCGCTCGGGCTGATCAACCCGGCCCTGTACCAGCTGCTGGCCGAGGGCGCGGCCGGCCTCGTCCCGGTCACCTCGGGCGACAACACGGTCTCGTTCCGCCAGGGCGGGCAGCTGCGCACCGTCCGCGGCTACCCGGCCGGGAACGGCTACAACCTGGCCTCGGGCGTGGGCACGGTGAACGCCGCCATCTTCGTGCCCGAGCTGGCCCTGCTGGCCGGCCGATAATTTCTTGGCCGAACGGGCCAGGCTGCCAGCCTCCGCCTCGCCACCTCGCTGCGCGGGCTTTTGCCTGTTCACGATGCATTTGATGTCGCTAAGGTATAAACTCGTTACAGATCGTCACCCACCCTTCCCTGACTGGTCGGGGCCTGGCCGGAGGAATGTTTGTCCGCGCGCTGGGCAGGTGTGCAGATCACGTACTGCAGGTGCAGACTCTGGGGAGGGTTCGCCATGTGGTGGGGGAAACGCAAGAGACGGGGCACGCAGCTGTCGCGCCTGCTTGCTCTCGGGAGGCTGCAAGACGCGATGGGCCGGGTCGACGAACAGCAGGGCTCATCCGACCCGGTCCCGCACCCGGACGACCGCCCGGCGGATTCGGCGGAGCAGGACGCGATGCTGGCCGCAGACGGGCCGGCCGGCCGTAGTGACCAGCCGTCGGCCAGCGAGCCGGCCTCGGACCTCAAGGGCCAGCTCCCGGCTCAGCGCCGGTCCGGGCGATCCGCGACTAGGCCCGCGGGGCCGGATTCGTCCGTGCCGCCCTCGCCGCGGGCCGGGGGCGGCGCCCGTGATCGCCTGCCCTGCTGATCCAATGCTGTGCTGATCCAATGCTGTGCTGATCCAATGCTGTGCTGATCCATTGGGTACGAGCGCAATCTGCAGCCGGGCCTTCAGCTATTTATCAGCTTCATGGTGCTTACTGGAGTGAAGCGCTCCCGGCACCCGAGGTGGATGCACGATGCAGGATTACAGCGGCTACGGCTATGGGTCCACCTCGCCGATGCCGCCCATGCCCCCGATGCCTCCGCCGCGGCCGCCCCGGCGCCGTGTCGGCCTGCTCAGCTACGTGGCCGTGGCGCTCGCGGCGGGCGCCCTGGGCGCGGGCTCCGTGGTGGCCCTGTACCACCCGTCCTCTCCCGCCGCGGCGGCCGCCCCGGCGCCAAGCAGCAGCGCCCCGGCCGCCCCGGCCCCCCTGCCCAGCAGCGCGGTACCGGTGCCGAGCAGCGGCGGCTCCGGCCTCAGCGCCGGCGAGCAGGCCATCGTGAACAAGGTCCAGCCCGGCCTGGTCCTCATCAACACCACGCTGCAGTACAACAGCGAGCAGGCCGCGGGCACCGGCATGGTGATCAACCCGGACGGCGTGGTGCTGACCAACAACCACGTCATCGAGGACTCCACCTCGATCAGCGTGACCGACGAGGGGAACGGCCACACCTACCAGGCCAAGGTGGTCGGCTACGACGAGACCGGCGACATCGCCGTGCTCAAGCTGCAGGGCGCTTCCGGCCTGAAGACCGTGCCGGTCGGCGACTCGTCCTCGGTCAAGTCCGGCGCCTCGGTGGTGGCCATGGGCAACGCCGAAGGGCAGAGCGCCATCGTCCCGGCCGTCGGCCGCGTGACCGGGCTGAACCAGACCATCACCGCCAGCGACGCGGGCGGCTCGATCAGCTCCGAGACCCTGCACGGGCTGATCGAGGTGAACGCCGACGTCGTCTCCGGTGACTCAGGCGGCCCGCTGGTCAACGCCTCGGGCCAGGTCATCGGCATCGACACCGCGGGCAACGGCGAAGGCTTCTCGGCGCAGCAGTCCACCGACGGCTTCGCCATCCCGATCAACACCGCCCTGCTGTTGGCCAGCCGGATCACCGGCGGTCAGGCCAGCTCGGTGATCACCATCGGCTACCCGCCGTTCATGGGCGTCTACATCGGATCCGGCTCGAACGCCAGCCCCAAGGCCCAGGCGCAGCAGCAGAGCAGCAGCCTCGGCGGCGGCTTCGGCGGCGGGGGCTTCGGCGGCGGGAACTTCGGCGGGAGCGGCCCGAGCTGCTACACCAGCGACCGCAACCTGGGCGTGCCCAGCACCATCGCCCCGGTCAGCTCGGGGACCCTGATCCTCGGCGTCATCTGCAGCGGCCCGGCCCAGGGCGCGGGCATAACCGCCGGGTCGGTCATCACCGCGGTGAACGGCCAGGCCATCGGCGCCCCGGGCAGCCTGACCAAGATCGTGGGCAAGTACCACCCGGGTACCACGATCTCCGTCACCTGGGTCAGCCCGTCCGGCCAGCGCACCACCAGCCGGCTCGGCCTGACCGCGGGCCCGCCCCTGTAGCCGATCCGCCTAGCCGACCCGCCTAGCTGCCGCGCCTAGCTGACCTGCCCTAGCTCACCCGCCGCACCGCGCCCGGCGGCGCGGCCGGGACCGCGTCCGGGTGGATGACCGCGGCCAGCGCCTCCACCCCGTTGACCAGCCGCGGCCCGGGCCGGACCACGATCCCGTCCGCGTCGATGGCCC
>Ga0210395_10003393_pt1 | contig 12263 bp, 11 predicted proteins | sample IncBWH4OmetaG_FD_150861 | JGI IMG/M metagenome (GOLD analysis project Ga0210395, IMG submission 150861) | Forest soil microbial communities from Barre Woods Harvard Forest LTER site, Petersham, Massachusetts, United States - Inc-BW-H-4-O ...
GGCGTCGGGCCGCTGCCGGTAAGCCCACCGGCCAATAGCCCGATCCGCTGGAGTTTCTACGGCAAGCCCTCGGACTTCAAATCGACCACATCTGGGATCACATACTCCGGTGGCAACAATAGCCCATCCAACCCCAGCGGCAATGCCGCGTGCAATGCGAAGGCGCTCGCCCTGGACGGCGGCAGTCCCGGTGCGGCAACTGAGTCTCTCGCCTTCTTTGGCTGCTATGCCCAAGGCGCTTCCCTCATGCTTCCGCCGCCGCTGGGACAATTCGGCAACATGTCGCGGAACATGTTCCCCGACACCGGCTTCAGGAACTTCGATTTCTCGATTGCCAAGAACTGGCACTTGGGCGAGCGCGTCCATGCCCAGTTCCGGGCTGAGTTTTTCAACATTCTCAACCATCCCAACTTCGCCAATCCGTACGGCGGGCAGAACGGATTTGGCTTGAACGATCCGTCGGCGCGGCCGTTCGGCTGCGGCTGCGCTACCCCGGACGTAGCGGCGGCGAATCCGGTCATCGGATCCGGCGGGAGCCGGGCCGTGCAGTTGGGATTGAAGTTCGCGTTCTAAGTAGTTCGTCAACAACTGGGGCTGGACTAACTCCGTCCGCCCCTTTTCTTGTCGACTGGGCTCGCTTCGCGGCGAGCCGCCCTGGCGAAGAGCAGGGCCTGAAGGCCCAATTTTTTCTGGATCGCGAACGTGGCCCTAAAGGGCCGCTCTTCCACGGTTGCTCCAGACTAGGACTACGCATTCATGAAAAACAAAATTGCATTTATAACCTTGATGTTGACTGTGGCGGCAATCGCGGCGGGAACGGCGCTGGCCCAAACTTCCGCCCAGACTTCCGGCCAGAAAGAAGAACGTCGCGAACGCACCATTGATGAAGTCAAGACGGAGGCGGTTCGCCGCGCCGAGGTCGGGCAGTATCCGCTGATCGGGCTCGATCCCGCGGATGTGAAGGAAGCCTTCGAGAGCATCCACACTGCCGATAAAGACGAATGGGCGGCCGGTTTCATGCGCGTCGCGGATCGTTACTTCAACGAAGCGAAAGGCTTGGAGAAATCCGATCCCACCAAGGCCAACGCCGACTACATCCGCGCCTGGCGAATCTATTCTTTCGGACGCTGGCCGATTCCGGCGTCTCCCGGCAAGCAGCGTTCGTATGAGAAGGCGCTGGAGGCATTTCTGGCGCACGCGCGCTTCATGGATCCGCCACTCGAAGTGGTGCGCATTCCGTTCGAGGGCAAAGAGATCACCGGCTATCTTCGCCTGCCGAAAAATGCCAAGGGCCCGGTGCCGCTGGTGATCGCGGTCAACGGGCTCGACAGCCGCAAGGAAGATCTCACGGAAAGCTTCGGCGCGATTCTTCCCTTCGGCATCGGATTCCTCGCGGTCGACGGCCCCGGCACGGGACAGGCGCCGATCAAGGTCAGTGAAACTTCCGAGCGCATGCTTTCGAAGGTCATCGACTATGCGCAGTCGCGTCCGGAGATCGACAAGAACCGCATCGCCATGCACGGCGTGAGTTGGGGAGCATATTGGGCTACCAAAATGGCGATCGTCGAGCGCGCCCGCCTTCGCGGTTGCAGTGCGCAGTCGCCTCCGGTCGACCGATTTTTCCAGAAAGAATTTCTGATGAACTCGCTGCTGGGCAATCGCGAATATCTTTTCGATCAGGTGCCGGCGCTGATGAACATTCTGGAAGGTGCGCACTCGCTCGACGAGATGGGCGAGGTCTTGCCGAAAATGTCGCTGGTGCGCCAGGGCCTGCTGGGCAAGCCCATGGCGCCCATGCTCGTAATCGCGGGCGTACTCGACACGCAGGTTCCCATCGAAGATGAATACCTGCTGCTGAGCAAAGGCGACGTCCCGAAAGAGGCATGGATCAATCCGCGCGGCGGACATTTGGGAAGGCAGGTCGGAGTATGGCCCGATCCCCTGATCTTCAAGCAGGTCATCATCCCCTGGCTGGTGAAGGTGCTGGGGACACCGGCGAACTAGAAAACTGAATCTCGGGAATTCTCGTTATCATCTGACTCTATCGATGCGGAACTCCCGCAGGAACCCACCCCCCAGGTGAAGCAATGACAAGAACAGCTCTCGTTACCGGAGCCAACGGCGGCCTCGGCACCCATGTCACGAAAGCCCTGCTGGACGCCGGTTTCGCTGTCGTCGGACTCGCGCCCAACATCCAGCAGTCCGACTTCGATCACCCCAAATTCACCGCGCTGCCGGCCTCGCTCGACAGTCTCGCCGCCGCGAAGAAGGTGGCCGACACGGTTATCGCACGCTTCGGCAGGATCGACGTGCTGGCTCATCTAGTCGGTGGATTTGCCGTGGGCCCGACCGTCGCCGATACCGACGACGCGACGTTTCAGCGCATGTTCGATATGAATGTGAACAGCGCGTTCCACATTCTGCGGGCGGTCATTCCGCACATGCGCAAGGCGGGCGGGGGACGCATTATCGCCATTGGCAGCCGCGCCGCAGAGAGCCCCGGCCCGGCGGTTGGCGCCTACAGCGCATCGAAGGCGGCGCTGGTCTCGCTGGTGCGGACGGTCGCGATTGAGAACAAAAATGTGGGCATCACGGCCAACGTCATTCTTCCGGGGATCATGGATACACCCGCCAACCGCAGAGATATGCCCGGTGCGGATAAGGCGCAGTGGGTGCAGCCCGCGTCGGTCGCCAGTCTGATCGTGTGGCTGGCGGGAGATGCCGGGAAAGATGTGACGGGGGCGACGATTCCGGTCTATGGCGGAGGGTTGTAGCATCGCGTCGCATAAAAATTGCTCCATCCATGGCCTGTCATCCTGAGCGAAGCGAAGGACCTATGTAACCAGCTCGCATCGAGACACCGCCAGCGAGTTGCATAGGTCCTTCGCTTCGCTCAGGATGACAAACTTAAGAGGGAACGGCTAGTTCCCGAAAGAGGACGTAACCCTTTCGTAACCCTCCTTCATGCACAATTTTTGTTGCACTTTAACATTAGTGAAATATCTTCCATGTAACATTAAGCTCAGGAAGATCAGGAGGGGCCATGGGTTCAGCCCGGGTCGCGAAGTCTTTGCCGCTGCAGGTGGCTGCGATTTGCTATCGCAGGCGCGGCAACGCGGTTGAGTTCCTTCTGGTTAATACCAACGGCGGCAACAAGTGGACGTTCCCCAAAGGATCGACCGACGCCCGCCTGTCGCACAGCCAGGCCGCCGAGCGCGAAGCCGCCGAAGAGGCCGGGGCGCTGGGGACGATCGAGCCACGGCACTTTCATCTTTATCTGCATTCCAAGGGCGTGTTCTGGCAGCCCGGTGGGGTGCAGGAATTTGTGGTGAAAGCCTTTCTGATGGAAGTCCACCAGATGCGCCGGCCCGACGAAGGCGATCGTCATCCCACGTGGGTGAGTGCGGAAGAGGCCAAGCGCCGTCTGACCAAGGGCCGCGAAGTGAAATATTCCCGCGAACTCGAGGCTGTGATCGACCGCGCGCTGGAACGGATTCAGTTCCATCATGAGCTCTGGGGAGCGTATCCCGGACCGCGCAACGCGCGTCCTGCCGCCGCCTCGAAAGATCCCATCGCCAACGTAGTCTGGCCGTAAGAAACTTCTAAAGTGGCCCGCCAACCCATGTCATCCTGAGCGTAGTTTTCGCGCGCGAACGCGCGGGAAAACGGAGTCGAAGGATCCCGTGTCTGTCGGCACAATACGCGTGCTTTCGGGGAGTTCTCACTGTTTGGCTGGGATCTGTGTTGGGAACACCCCGCCAAGCCACCTGGCACAACGGGCGGGCAAGGGATCCTTCGACTGCGTAGAGCGATTCGCTTCGCGAATCGCTCTACTCCGCTCAGGATGACAGGGGGGAGAGGTTTCATGAGACGATAAAGACACTCATGATTCAGCTCTCCAGCGCCGGAAAACGCTTCGGCCACAAACTGCTCTTCGAAAACGCGGACTGGCTCATCACGCCGCACGACCGCATCGGCCTGGTCGGCGGCAACGGCAGCGGCAAATCCACGCTGATGAAGGTGCTGGCGGGCATGGATACGTTCGACTACGGGTCGCTGGTTGTGGCCAAGGGAACGTCCGCTGGATATCTTCCGCAGGACGGGCTGACGCTTTCCGGACGCAGCGTTTTCGCCGAGTGCATGTCGGTGTTCGACGATCTGCGCGCGATGGAGGCTGAACTGGAATCGCTCACGCACAGCATGGCGGAACTCGACCACACCAGCGCGGAGTATTCCGCAGTGGCGGATCGGTATCACCGCGTGGAGCATGAGTTTCGCACCCGTGATGGATATTCGATCGAGTCGGAAGTGGGAAGAGTCTTGATGGGCTTGGGTTTTACCAAGGAAGACTGGCCGCGGATGACCGACGAGTTTTCTGGCGGCTGGCAGATGCGGCTGGCGCTCGCCAAGCTGCTTTTGCAGCAGCCCAATCTGTTATTACTCGATGAGCCGACCAACCATCTTGATCTCGAGGCCCGCAACTGGCTGGAAGAATATTTGAGCAGCTATCCGCACGCGTTCGTTTTGATTTCACACGACCGCTATTTTCTCGACGTCACGGTCAACAAGATCGCGGAGATCTGGAACAAGCGGTTCTGGTTTTACACCGGCAACTACGACAAATTTCTTTCGCAGAAGATGCAGCGCAACGAGCAACTGCAGGCCGCTTACAAGAACCAGCGCGACCGCATCGAGCAGTTGGAAATGTTCATCAACCGCTTTCGCTATCAGGCGACCAAGGCGAAGCAGGTGCAGAGCCGCATCAAGGAACTGGAAAAGATCGAGCGCATCGAGATTCCACCGGAAGAGAAGACGATCCACTTTTCGTTTCCTCAGCCCAAGCCCAGCGGGCGGATCGTGGCGGAGTTCGCAGACGTGGCCAAGATTTATCCCGGAAAAAATGGTGGGCCTGAAAAAGAAGTCTTCCGCAACGTCAGCTTCATGATCGAGCGCGGAGAGCGCATTGCGCTGGTCGGCGTGAATGGTGCGGGCAAGTCGACTTTGATCAAACTGCTCGCCGCGACCGAGAAAGTCACGCGCGGAGAATACAAGCTCGGCCACAACGTGGAAGCCGACTATTTCGCGCAGGATCAATACAAGGAACTCGATCCCGACGCCCGCATCCTTGACGATCTGGGCGATGCTTCGCCTGGTTCCGGAGAGACGGAACTGCGCGGATTGCTCGGCTGCTTCCTGTTTTCCGATGAAGACGTGTTCAAGAAGATCGGCGTGCTCTCCGGCGGCGAGCGCGGACGATATGCGCTGCTGCGGCTGCTGCTGCATCCGGCAAATTTTCTGCTGCTCGACGAACCGACGAACCACCTCGATCTGCGGGCCAAAGACGTGCTGCTGAACGCGCTGGTCGATTACACCGGAACCGTGGTCTTCGTTTCGCACGACCGTTATTTCATCGACAAGCTGGCTACGCGCGTCTTCGAAATCGGCGACGGCAAGGTCGAAATCTTCCCCGGAAATTACGAAGACTATCTGTGGCGCAAGCAGGGCGGGCAGCACGTTGCGCCTACGCTCGACGATGTGCCGGGGGCGAAGGCGCCACGACACGAGCCGTCATCGGACCCGAAGCCCGCAGTCGCGGCCACTCCTGTGAACGGAGATGGCGAAGCAAGTGGTTCGGCCGAGGCGAAGAAGCGCCTGAATCCCATCAAGCGCAAGCAGATGGAAGACCGCGTCCACGAGCTGGAAGAAAAAATCAGCCGCACGGAATCGGCGATCGAGCGACTGGAGACCGCGCTGCAGAATTTTGTGAGCGCCGAAGAGAGCCAACGCCAGTCGCAGGAACTCGACCAGCACAAGGCCAGCCATGCGGCGCTGATCGTAGAGTGGGAGGGGCTCTCAGTGGAATTGCAGGAGTCGAAATAGCGTTCGCTCTCCGGGCAACTAGCCGATGAAGTTTGCATCCAACCGCTTCGTAAGCACTGTATAACTCGGGTAACAGAATTCAAAGCAGTAGTCCGAAACTATGGTCAGATGCAACGCAGTCCGGCTCGCCGTTGCAGTAGCGATTCTCTGCTGTTGTTCATTCGCTCAAGACCAGGACTCGAGTGATCCGAATGCGGAGTTTGACCGCCTTTGCTCCTTCAGTTGGCCGTCTACACCCTACGATGTCGGCCGTGACTTCTCCGTAAAGCTGTCGTACCACCACACACCAATTCCCGATATTCAGGTTACACTCACCCCTAGCGGAGAAGTGAAGGACGCGAGCGGGCAGTTGAGGGTTCCAATCTCCGCCGTGACCGATTCTTCCGGGACGGCGCACTTCTCCGCCGTACCATCGGGCGAGTACATAATCGGGGCGAAAGGTGGCTTGGAGTTCCCCTCGAACGAACTCACAGTCCATGCGAAGGGTCATTTTGACAAGAAAATAGCGATCGAGTGGCCTTTCGACCCACTTCCGGTCCGTACTCTTCGGGGCAAGCTAATCACGCAAGCCGGCGGTTCGGACGTGGAACGCCCGCTTCAGCCGGCGACCGTTGAACTTGTGGGCCTGCGCTCCTTGAAAGTCCTGGAAACGCAGAGCACAATCGGCGACGGCTCCTATGAGTTCTCGACGATTGAACCAGGCCTGTACGTGGTTCGAGTCATTCCGCCCGCCAAGGATGAAAAGACGACAGCCGCGAGCGGTAACATTGCCATCGAATTGGATCCTGCCGCCAAGGAATCGACCATCCCGGACTTGAAGGTCGAGCAGTCGGAATGCGCCGGCGTACAACTGTTTAGGAGAGATGCAAAGGGCAACTGGTAGCATGGAAATCCTCTCCGCGGCCGTACACCATCTTCCGTAATCTCTCACCTGCACTTACGTCTGTGCGATAGTCAGATTGGCCAAGTGGCCAGCAACTGGCAGGCCACAAATTTCAAGACCAACCGCAGGCTGCGGCGCTCGGCGTTACCGTTATCATTATCGTTAACCCCACGGCGCAAGGTCGAGCGGAAAACCCAGAGGAAGGTCGCATGCTTCAGTCGTCGGACTCGTACAACCAGAAGGCCGGCACCCCGGCTCTCAACCCCAACGCTTACAACCCGGTCAAAACCGTGACCGCACCCGTGGATCAGGCCACCATCGGCCGCACTCTGGTCATCAAGGGCGAAATCAGCGGATCGGAAGCTCTTTACATCGACGGCCGCATCGAAGGCAAAATCACCATGCCTGAGAGCCGAGTCACCATCGGCCGCAACGGCAAGGTCGACGCCAGCATCCAGGCGCGCGAAGTTGTGGTCATGGGCAAAGTGACCGGCAACATCGAGTGCAGTGATCGCGTGGATATTCGCGCCGAAGGCTCGGTCGCCGGAGACATTTCCACGGTGCGCATCAGCGTCGAAGATGGCGCGTCGCTCAAGGGCGGGATTCAGGTCCGCAACGAAGGCAAGCAGAACTCGCAGCAGGCTCAGGCGAAGCCGGAAGCGCCCAAGGCCCTGGCTGCAACCGCCAGCGCGTAGTCAGCGGGACGAAGGTCTGGAGAAAAATGAGGGGCACGCTCGCGCGTGCCCTTTTGTTTTTGTAGCGCCGCCGTCCTCGGCGGCTGTCCGGCGGGCGTCCCGCCCGCCGCGGCGAGGGCGAGAGAAACCTTCGACAGCCTCAGGATACGCTCTCGCTAGCCCCGGCGAGGGCGGGACGCCCTCGCGACAGCCGGCAGAATGCCGGCGCTACAGATGCGCTTCACTTCTTATCCGTCGGGCGCAAATCCAGCGCAGCCGAATTCATGCAATAGCGCAGACCAGTCGGCGCCGGACCGTCGTCGAACACGTGTCCCAGATGCGCGTCGCATTTGGCGCAGCGAACTTCGGTCCGCACCATGCCGTATTGCGTATCGCGATGCTCGACCACGCCGCCGCCCTCGGCGGGCTTGGTGAAACTCGGCCAACCGGTGCCGGAATTAAACTTCGTCCGCGAATCGAACAGCGGCGATCCACAACAGACGCAGTGATACATCCCGGGATCTTTCGTGTCCCAGTATTTTCCGGTGAAGGCGCACTCGGTGCCCGCCTCGCGGGTCACGTGATACTGCTCGTCACTCAGTTGCTTCTTCCATTCGGCTTCAGTCTTCGTGATTTTCTCCGCCGTTTTTTCCGTCATAAATCGGCTCCCATTCAACGACTATTTGTGAGATGTTTAGATGTTTCAGATCGAGAAAAGTGGCACCTGCTCTACTGCCCCACTTCCTCCCCCACCTTGCGATACTTCCCCCGGAAAAACAGCAGTGGCTCGCCCTCGCGCAGCACGACGTCCTCGACCTCGGCGATGAAAATCGTATGATCGCCGGCCACTTGCGCCGAGTGCAGGCGGCACTCGAGGTAGGCCAGCGTCCCATGCAGCATCGGAGTGCCGTGCTTGGTGCGGTCAAAGCGGGCTCCGGCTGCGGCCTCGGCATGATCGTGGTCGCGCTCTGGGCGCGCGTAGTATTCCGAGATCGCCCGCTGATCCTCGCGGAGCACGTTGATCCCGAAGCGCTTCCTGGCGTGCAGGTGCGCGTGGGTGCGCGTGTTGTGATCGACGCAAACCAGCACGAGCGGCGGATCGAGGGAGACCGATGCGAAAGCATTGGCGGTCATACCATGAACTGCGCCATGAACTTCGCCATGGACTTCGCCATGCCCTTCGCCCTCGAGGTCGACCGTGATGATCGTCACCCCGGTGGCGAATTGCCCCATCGCTCTGCGAAACTCGGAAGAATTCATACCCATAAGTGATGTAGCGGCGGACGCACGCGTCCGCCCAGCGAGCGAAGCGAGCGCCCGGCAACCCAAGATGCCGCGGCACGTACTCCGGACAAATGCGTCCAAGGCTACACGTAACCGCCTACATTACCATGCCTTGCCGTTGTATCATTCGATTCAAGGTGGCCATTTCTGAAATCCCGTCCGCAACCGCCATCTCGCGCGAGGCAGCGCTGCGCCTGATTCGCTGCCCGGACGACGATCTCCCGGAACTGCTGGCCGCGGCGCGCGCGGCTAAAGAGCGATTCAAACCCGGCGTCGTCACATATTCGCGCAAAGTCTTTCTGCCGCTGACCAATCTTTGCCGCGATTACTGCGGCTACTGCACCTTCCGCCGCGATCCCGGCGATCCTGGCGCGCATACCATGCCCCCGGATGAAGTGCTGTCGGTCGCCCGCGCCGGCGAAAAACTCGGCTGCACCGAGGCGCTGTTCAGTTTAGGCGACAAGCCCGAGCTGCTTTTTCCAGAGATGCGCGAGACCCTGCGCCATCTCGGCTACAAATCCACGCTGCATTATCTGGAAGCCATGTGCGAACTGGTGTTGCGCGAGACCAGTCTTCTGCCGCATCCCAACCCTGGCCTGCTGAGCGCGGAGTGGATCGCTCGCCTGGCCGCCGTCTCCCCCAGCATGGGCCTGATGCTCGAAACCACGAACGCCGCGCTGCTCGCCCCCGGCGCGGCGCATGACAACGCTCCCGACAAAGTCCCGGCGAAGCGGCTGCGCACGATCGCTGAGGCCGGCAAGCAGAATGTTCCGTTCACCACTGGATTGCTCATCGGGATCGGCGAGTCGCCCGAAGACCGCGTCGACACCCTGCTTGCGATCCGCGATTTGCATGAGCGCTACGGACACATCCAGGAAGTGATCGTGCAAAACTTCCGCGTGAAGCCAGCCATCCCCATGGCGCACTGGCCTGAGCCTACGCGCGGCGAGATGCTGCGCGCCGTGGCGGTAGCTCGCTTGTTACTCCCCAGCGTGAATATTCAGGCTCCGCCCAATCTCTCCGCACCTTACTATGACTACGAGGACTTAGTGGACGCCGGCATCAATGATTGGGGAGGAATTTCGCCACTGACGCCTGACTTCATCAATCCGGAAAAGCCCTGGCCGCACCTCGATCAACTGCGGCTGCGCACCGAAAGTAAAGGATTCGCTTTGCGTCAGCGCCTGCCGGTCTATCCTGAATTCATTCCTGCCCTGGCAGAAAAGCCCGGTCTCTTGTCAGAAAAATTGCGGGCCGCCACGGATGAACTTGGTTTCGCAAAAGTCAAAGAGGGCCGCATGATGGAGCCGACGCGATGATTTGCGTGCTCAGCGGCGGCACGGGCGGGGCAAAGTTCGTCGACGGCCTGCGCCAAGTGATGCCGGCGGAAGACATCACACTCGTCGTCAACACGGGCGACGATCTGCTGTGGTGGGGCCTCTACGTTTCGCCCGACATCGACTCGATCACTTACGTGCTTTCCGGCATGTTGAGCCGGGAGCGCGGATGGGGCGTGAAAGGCGACACTTTCCTCTGTCTGCAGGCCATGGGACAACTGGGAGAGCCCACCTGGTTCCATACCGGCGACCGCGATCTGGCCATGCACCTGCTGCGTTCGCGCCTGCTGGCCGAAGGCAAAACGCTCTCTGATGCCACGACGGTCATCTCGGAAAAACTTGGCGTGAAAGCGCGCATTCTTCCCATGAGCGACTCGCGCGTGGAGACCCGCATCGACACGCCCGCGGGCGAGTTGAGCTTTGAAGAATATTTCGTGCAGCGCTGGTATCAGGATCCGGTGAATTCCGTGCGCTACGCCGGAGCCTCTGACGCGGAACCTGCGCCCGGAGTGATCGAGGCCATCGTCTCCGCCGACGCGATTGTGATCGCCCCGAGTAATCCCATCACCAGCATCGGTCCGATTCTGGCCGTGCCCGGCATTCGCGAAGCGCTGCTGCGGGCCCGCGGAAAAATCGCCGCCATCAGCCCCATCGTGGGCAACGCGCCGGTCGCGGGTCCGGCGGGAATTCTGATGTCTGCCCAGGGATTCCCGTGCTCGATCGCCGGCGTGGCCCAGGCGTACGAGGATTTTATCGACGTCCTGGTCTGCGACACGCGGGACGCGCGCGCCGCTGAGGCGCTTCGCAAGAACGGGGTGCGCGTGCAGTGCACCCAAACCATCATGCGCAGCGCGGAGGATAAAGCCGCTCTCGCGCGCGAAGTGCTTTCGCTGGTTGCGACCCTTGCCCGGGCCAGCGAAGAACCTCAGCACCACGGCATTGCCTCTCGACGTCTGGACAGCCAGCCGTGATTCTCGTTCCGATAAAAAATTTATCAGCGGCGAAGCAACGTCTGGCCGCAGTTCTCGACCAGCCGTCGCGCACCGCCTTGGCGCAGGCCATGCTGCATGACGTGCTAACCGCGCTGCACAGTTGGAGAACGCGGCCCGAAGTTGCGGTGGTGACCAGCGATCCTTACGCGGTAAGTCTGGCCGCCGAATATGAATTCGAAGTCCTCCCTGACCCGGACAACCCTGGAGAGACCGGCGCCATCGAGATGGCGACGCGTGTATGCGTCGAACGGGGCGTCGAGAGCACGCTGGTGATTCCAGCGGACATTCCGCTGATTCAAGCGTGGGAGCTCGAAGAAATTCTAAAGCGCGCGCCGGCCGAAGGCAGCGTGCTCGTGCCCGCCGCCGACGGACGCGGCACCAACGCCGCCTTCCGCCGCCCGGCGAATCTTTTTCCTCTTCGCTTCGGCAACGACAGCTTCAAACCCCACCACGCCGCTGCGCAAGCTACGGGAAAGCCCTGCATCGTTCTGAAACTGCCGGGAATTGCGGTGGACGTCGACAATCCTTCCGACCTGCAGCAATTTATATCGCTCCCCGGCGAAACCCGCTCGCAGGGCCTGGCCCGCGAATATGCCCGCACACGCACGATGATCGATATCATTGGTGGATGAGCAAGTTGAGAACGCGAATCGGATCAGCCGCGAAGCGGCGCAAGAATGCAGCCTACGGCGCAAGCGGTGGGTCCGCCGCCCAGGATCAACCAGCCCCGAAGGGGCGCAAGCGAGTCCCAGTCGGTTCATCCAATGAACTCCGCCTGATCCCCATCCTGCTGGCCAGCGAAATCCGCTCCGGCGATGCTCTCGCCGATAAACTTCTCGAAGCCCTCCGCCGGCACCGACGCCGCTTCCAATCCGGCGACATCCTGGTCGTGAAACACAAAATCGTTTCCAAGGCCGAAGGCCGCATCGTCGATCTGGCCACGATTGAGCCGTCCGCCGAATCCATGGCGTGGGCGAAACAATACGCTCTCGACGCACGCGTCATCGAACTCGCCCTCCGCGAGAGCCGAGCCGTCATCCGCCGCAAGAATGGAGTACTGATCACCGAGACTCATCACGGGTTCTTGTGCGCCAACAGCGGCGTCGATGTTTCCAACGTCGACGGAGGCGATCACGCGCTGCTGCTCCCCGAAGATCCCGACCGCTCCGCCGCTAATCTGCGGCGCGAACTGAAGAAACATACTGGCCTCGCC
>Ga0210395_10003394_pt1 | contig 12263 bp, 8 predicted proteins | sample IncBWH4OmetaG_FD_150861 | JGI IMG/M metagenome (GOLD analysis project Ga0210395, IMG submission 150861) | Forest soil microbial communities from Barre Woods Harvard Forest LTER site, Petersham, Massachusetts, United States - Inc-BW-H-4-O ...
CGGGGCCGGGACTGCGACGGCGGCGGTGAGCCTGTGGCTGCTGCTAAAGGTTTTCGCGAGCGGATGTACAGCGTTGACTGGCGTGGAAGCGGTGAGCAACGGCGTAAAAGCTTTTCGCGAGCCCGGCGTAAAGAACGCGCAGCGCGCGCTGACCATGATTATTTTTCTGCTGGCGGTGTTGCTCGCTGGAATTTCCTTTTTGGTGAAGGCTTATGGCATCGCCGCCACCGATCCCGGGCAGCCGGGTTACCAGAGTGTGCTGGCTATGCTGCTGTTGGCGGTATTCGGCAGGGGCGCATTCTATTACGTGACCATCGCCGCGATTCTGCTGGTGCTTTCGCTCTCTGCGAATACGGCGTTTGCCGATTTTCCGCGGCTGTGCCGCGCCATTGCGCAGAATAATTATCTGCCGCATGCGTTTGCGTACCGCGGGCGGCGGTTGGTGTACACCTACGGGATCGTGGTGCTAGCGGTGGCGACCGGTTTTTTGCTGATTGTATTTGGTGGAGTGACGGACCGGCTGATTCCGCTGTACGCGGTGGGCGCGTTTCTGGCATTCACACTATCGCAAGCGGGCATGGTGCGACATTGGATGAAAAAGCGCGGGCCGCACTGGGTGCGGAGCGTTTTTATCAACGGGCTGGGAGCGTTCGTTACCGGGATCACCGTGCTGGTGGTGCTGGTGGCGAAATTCACGAGCGGCGCATGGATCACGGTGATTTTTATTCCCATGCTGATTTTCATTTTTCGCGTAGTGCGGCGGCACTATCACGCGGTCACGCTGGCGACGTCAACTTCCGCGCCAGTTGAGCCTGCGGACCATAGGAGTTCGCCCATTACGGTGGTACCGATTGACCGCTGGAGCGTGGTTACCAAGCAGGCGCTGGAGTTCGCCTCGCGGATTTCGTCGGAGATTATCGCAGTGCATGTGCAAGCGGGCGACAGCGGCGAGTTGTTGCGCGACGTGTGGCCCCGTTATGTGGAGACACCATTCAACGCGGCGGGACAGCAGCCGCCCACACTGACGCTGCTGCCGTCGCCGTATCGCTTTGTAATCGTGCCGGTAGTGCAATACGTATTGAAACTATCGAAAGATAATCCTCAGCGGCGGATTGTGGTGGTAATACCGCAGCTGATGGAAAGTGAGTGGTTCGAATATTTTTTGCACAACCAGCGCGGCCGTTTACTGGAATGGGCGCTGCTGGCGCAAGGGAACAAGCGTATTTTGACGATGTCGGCGCCCTCCTATCTTTCGGACCAATAGTAACGGCGGACGGTCAGTGCCGCTCTGTGGTGCGCACTAGCGTTGACTTGAGCTTGGCGCAGCCATAAGATGGCGCGCAGCCGGGATCGTGCCCGCCTGCCATGAAAGCGCCGCCACCTGAGAACGAATCGGCACGACTCGCAGCACTGCAGCGTTACGCCATCCTGGATACATTTCCGGAACAAGAGTTCGACGATCTCTCTCGCCTCGCCGCGATGATCTGCGGAACGCCGATCGCGCTGGTCAGTTTGGTGGATTCCCACCGGCAGTGGTTTAAATCACGAATCGGGATGGAGGAAACGGAAACGTCGCGGGACGTGGCTTTCTGCGCGCACGCAATTCTGCAGCCGGACGTGATGGTGGTGCCGGACGCGCTGGAGGACGCGAGATTTCGCGCGAATCCGCTGGTTACGGAAAATCCCAACGTTCGTTTTTACGCGGGCGCGCCGCTGATTTCGCAGGAAGGGTACGCGTTGGGAACGCTATGCGTGATTGACCGCGTGCCGCGCGAAATATCGCCGGAGCAAAAAGAATCGCTGAAGGCGCTGAGCCGGCTGGTGGTGACGCAGATGGAGTTACGCCGCAGCGTAGTGGATTTGTCGCGATCGATTCGCGAGCGGCGCATGACGGAAGAAGAGCTCGACCAGCTATTCACGGTTTCGCTGGACATGCTGTGCATCGCGGGATTCGACGGATACTTCAAGCGAATCAATCCGGCGTGGGAAAAGACGCTGGGCGTGCCGATCGAAGAACTGCTCTCCAAACCGTTCCATGAATTTGTGCATCCGGACGACCGCGACAGGACGGCGGCGGAGTCCGAGCGGCTGGATGAAGGTGAACAGGTGATTTCGTTCGAGAACCGTTACCGGTGTGGTGATGGCAGTTATCGCTGGCTGCTGTGGAACGCGACGCCTAGCCCGGACCGGAAACTGATTTTTGCAGTGGCGCGCGACGTCACGCAGCGCAAGGAAGCCGAGCGCAGGCTTTCGACCGGGTATGCGGTGACGCGGGTATTGGCGGAAGCGGAATCTCTGGAAGCAGCGGCGCCATTGATTCTGATGGCGATCTGCGAAGGGCTGAGCTGGGATTTGGGAGTCCTGTGGCGCGTGGACGAAACAGCGGGAGTTTTGCGCTGCATGAACGTGTGGCATTTGCCGCAACTGAGTTTTCCGCAATTCGTGAAAGCGACGCGGGAGTCCGCGTACGAGAGGTCCGTGGGTGTGCCCGGACATGTGTGGGAAACGTCGCAGCCGATGTGGCTGGCCGATCTGCCGCAGGCGGAAAATTTTCCGCGGGTGCCGTACGCGATCGCCGAAGGATTGCACGCTTCATTTGCATTTCCGATACGCGTGGGCGAGCACGTGGCGGGGGTGATCGAATTTTCCAGCCGGCAGATACGCAAGCTGGAGCCGGATTTGATGGAGATGTTCGATTCCATCGGCAGCCAGATCGGGCAATTCATCGAGAGGCGCCGCGCGGAACTGGAACTGAAGATGTACGCCGATTTTCTGGAAGCGGCGCGCAACGCCCAGCAAGCAGACGCGCGGCGGCTGGCGCAGCTGGTGAAAGAGCTGGAGGCCGCGAAGGAGAAGGCCGAAGAAGCCACGCGGGCGAAGAGCGAGTTTCTGGCGAACATGAGCCACGAAATACGCACGCCGATGAACGCCATTATCGGCATGACCGAGCTGGCGCTGGAAACGAAAATGTCCGCGGAGCAGAGAGGATTTCTGAGCACGGTAAAAAGCTCCGCGGCTTCGCTGCTGAATTTAATCAACGACATTTTGGATTTTTCTAAGGCCGAAGCGGGCAAGGAGCAGCTGGAGTGCGTGGAATTTGCGTTGCGCGAGACGATTGAGGAAACGCTGAAATCGCTGGCGCCGCGGGCGCAGGAGAAAGAAATCGAGCTGGCTTCACGGTTTGCGCCGGAGGTGCCGGACGCGTTGATTGGGGATCCGGACCGGCTGCGGCGGATCGTGGTGAATCTGGTGGGGAACGCAATCAAATTCACCGAGCATGGAGAAGTGGTGGTGCAGGTGAACGTGGAAGCGCACGGCGAGCCCGATATTTTGCTGCATTTTTCGGTGACGGATACGGGGATTGGAATTCCGCTCGATAAGCAGCAGCATATTTTCGAAGCGTTTGCGCAAGCCGATTCGTCTACGACGCGCAAGTACGGCGGCACCGGGCTGGGCTTGGCGATCTCCGCGCAACTTTGCGAACTGATGAACGGGGTGATGTGGGTGGAAAGCGAAGAAGGGCGCGGCAGCATTTTTCATTTCACGGCGCATTTTGGACGGCCGGAAGCGCGCGGGGAGAAATCCGGCGAATCGGAGCCAGTGAAGTTGCGCGATTTGCCGGTGCTAGTGGTGGACGATAATTCCACGAACCGGAAGATCCTGGAGGAAATGATCGCGAATTGGCGGATGAAGCCAGTGGCCGCGCCGAACGGTCCGGCAGCGATGGAGGCGCTGCAGCGGGCGCACAAGAACGGCACGCCGTTTCGCCTGGTGCTGCTAGATGGTCATATGCCGGGGATGGATGGATTTGAGGTGGCGGCGCGCGTAAAGCAGGATCCGCAGCTGCACGGCGCGGAAGTGATCCTGCTGACATCCGCGGGGCGCAGCGAAGACGTGGCGCGGGCCAAAGCGGTGGGCGTGGCGGCGGCGTTGAGCAAGCCGGTGAAGCAGTCGGAATTGTGGGATGCCATCGTCACCGCGCTGAACGTGCCCGGGCAGCAGAAGACGCGAGGGGCTTCGCCTTCTGCGGCGGCGAGAACCCGCGCGCGGGCGCGGCGGCCGTTGCGCGTGCTTTTGGCCGAAGACAATCCGGTGAATCAGGAAGTTGCGTTGCGTTTGCTGGAGCGGCGCGGACATTCGGTGATCGTCGCCGAAAATGGGAAGCAGGCGCTGACGGCGATCGAGCGGCACAAATTCGATCTGGTGTTGATGGACGTGCAAATGCCGGAAATGGGCGGCCTGGAGGCCACGCAACTGATCCGCGAAAAGGAAAAATCCACGGGCGAACATTTGCCGATCCTGGCGATGACCGCGCACGCCATGCAAGGAGACCGCGAACGGTGCATCGCTGCTGGAATGGATGGTTACCTCGCGAAGCCAATCGATCCTAAATCGTTTCTGCAAACGGTGGAAGGAATATCACAACGCGCGACGCAGAGCGAGACGACGCCGCAGGAAGCCGGCTCACGCGACGCGAGCAGTGATGCGCCACGCGCGCTGGATACGAAGGCGCTGCTGGAATGGTTTAGCGGAAACCGCAAGCTGCTGCGGAGCATCGTGAAAACATTTCGCGACGACTGCCCGCGGATGATGGCGCGGATTCGCAGCGCGCTGGCGGCGAACGATGCGAACTTGCTGGCGGATGGCGCGCACGCGTTAAAAGGCTCGGTGGGGAACTTTGGCCCCACCGCAGCGCTGGACACGACTCGAAAGATGGAAAAAATCGCGCGACAGGGTAAACTCGACGGCGCCTGGGAGCTCTACGCAACGCTGGAAGACGAAATCGCGTTGCTGCTGCCGGCGCTGCACGCCATCGGCGCGCAAAAAAGAGCTTCGCGGCGGACCAGCCGCCCGCAACACGCACCCGGGAGGAAACGATGACGCGCATTCTAGTGGCTGATGATGACCGCACAACCCGCTTGCTGCTGACTGAAACGCTCCGGGCCCAGAAACACACCGTGGTGGCGGCCGCAGACGGCGCCGAGGCTCTTAAGAAATTGAAGGAGGGGAAATTCGACCTGGTGTTGCTGGACATCTGGATGCCGAAAATGAACGGGCTGGAAGTGCTGGCGAAGCTCCGCAAGTCGAAGGCGCGGCCGAAAATTATCGTGATGACTTCAGACGACACGCCGCAAACATTGCTTAGCGCGATCCGCGAAGAGGCGTACACCTACGTTGCCAAGCCGATTGATCCCAACGCGCTGGTGGTGCTGGTGACGGAAACACTTTCGAAAACGCCGGGGCAGCGGCAGATCGAAGTTATTTCCGCGAGTCCGAATTGGGTGGAGCTGTCGCTTTCGTGCTCGTTGGATGAAGCGGAGCGCATCGAAGCGTTCATGGCGCATCTGAAGACCGGCCTTTCGGAAGAAGTCCGCCGCGCGGTGGGGCAGGCTTTTCATGAACTGCTGCTAAACGCAGTGGAATGGGGCGGGAAGTTGGATCCAAATCGCAAAGTGCGCATTTCGTATCTGCGGGCGAAGCGCATGCTGATGTACCGCATCGCGGATCCCGGGCAGGGATTTAAGTTTGCCGGTCTGGATCACGCGGCGATCTCGCACACGCCGGACGAGCCGACGGCGCACGACCAAGTTCGGCAAAGCAAAGGTTTGCGGCCGGGCGGATTCGGTCTGCTGCTGACGCAGGCGAACGTGGACGAGCTGCTCTACAACGAAAAGCAAAACGAAGTGGTGTTTGTGAAATACCTCGCGGAATGAACTCGCGCCACCGGGTGAGATACGCGTCCAGCGCGCGTTGCTTCTTTTAATACGGTTGTGCCCTTAACGCGGCGCGATATGGTAAATTCGAGCCAGTAGAGCGATGAAAAATCTGCTGATTCTCGTGATATTCGTGGCGGTTCTGGTGCTGGTGATCCTGGTCGGGCTGCCCAGACTTCCACGGCAAGAGACTGCGGCGCGCAAGCCGCAGCAATCGCCATCGCCGTGGAATTCCAGCGCGATTCAGAGCACGTTCGCTGGCGCGGAGGTGCAGGAAGCGGACCCGACCCATGCCAGGCTTGAATTTTTCTTCGACCTGGACAACAACACCGACACGGATTATCACTTTGCGAAAGGCGCCGGCACCGTGGTGATGACTCGGCTGAAATCCAACGGCAGTCTGAGTTCGGAGCAGGTAATCGAATTGAACAATTCAGTGTTCTTGCCGGCGCGCAATCGCACGCGCGTCGCATTGCAGGTGACGCGGCCTTTCAACTGGCCCTCCGGCCTGCCCGGTGGACAGATTGGCCCGGTGAACCAATTGAAATTCCGGCAACTGGTGGCGGACGAGGTCGGAAACTTCAGCGGATTTGTGATGTTTGATACGGCCACGCATTTTCAGATTGAACTTCCCGGCGGCTGGCAGGAATTGCAGACGCCGGCAAGCGCAGCGGTGTTGAATTAGAAATTGAGCGCGTACTGAGGGTTGTTGCGGGCAGCCTGGGCGCAACAAACACGATGAATGACTGACGAACCAGAACAAAATTCAGACTCGAGCTCTGTTTCCGTTCCGGCGAGCGACCGGCGCGCGCATCCGCGCCAGCGCATTCGTTCGCTTGCGTATGTGCGTTTGGGCGAAGGGAACGGCGGGATCATTCTGAATATCAGCGAAGGCGGAATCGGCGTGCACGCGGCTGAGGCGTTGGATGAGGGCGAGGGCGTGATTTCGATGGGCATCGAAATTCCGCGCTCGCGCAAGCGTCTGGAGGTGCGGGGAGAAATCATGTGGGTGGGCGAATCCCGCAAAGAGGCGGGGCTGCGCTTCGTGGACCTGCAGGAGGGTGCGCTGAGGCGGATTCGTTCGTGGATAGCGCGCGAGGAATCGGCCGGAACTGCGCAAGAGGAAAGCGAGGAGGAAGTCGAAGCGCCCGCTGTTCGCGCTGCGGAGGTTCGCGCGGAGACGATGGTGATCGAAGAGACTTCGGCGCGGCGAGATGAGCCCGTCGTTCGGGTCAACGAACCTGCCACGAAGAGTGAAGAGCAGAGCAACGAGGTTGAGGAACCGGCGGAAGAGTATTTGGAACCGATCGAGTTTGACGCAGAGCTGATTGCGTTTGACGAAGAGGACGCAGATGCGCCTGCCGAAGTACTTAGCGACGAGCCCTCTGAAGCGGGTGAGCGCGCAGCCGTCAGGATGGAAGCCTCATCTGAAGTGGTGGAAAAACTAGCCGCCGCGACGCCGGCAACGCGCAAGGAGCAGGATCGCGCGCGAGAGATTGTGCCGCCGATGGCGGCGCCGGTCGTGACATTCGACAAGAGATCGCAAATTCCTGTTCCACCTTACACGCCGATTAGCGGCACGCATGGAGTGCCTGCTTTTGCTCTTGCCGCCCCGCCGCCTGAACCTCGGCGTTATTCCAGCGGCGATGCCGCGGCGTCGTTGTTCCCGAAACCGGGCGTTCCGGTCGAGATGGCCGCCCCCTCCGCGGACGGTGGCTGGAAGAGTTTTCGCGTGCAACTGCAAAGCGGGTGGTTTCTTGCGTTGCTGGTGCTGCTGCTCGCGACGATTTCGTTTGTGGCCGGCATGGCGGTTCGTCGTGGAGCGTTGAACGCCATGATGGGCGACGTGGACGACGGGGCGCAGCCCCGGAGCGTGCCTGCGGCATCGGCGGGAAATCGCGCGGCGAATCCTTCCGGCAATGGCTCGAGCGCGGCGGCTTCAGCTGCACCGGCCAAGCCGCTGCAAATTGAGATTGTGGATTTGGAAAATCATCGCTGGACGATTCCGGCAGCGGCCGGTGGGAACCGCAGTGATGCCGGCGCCACGCGATCGGTCCAATTGAACGAGGCTGCGCCGTCAGATGGCGGTGCGCCGTCGTCAGCGGCCTCGCACGCACCCGCGCCCACTCAAAATTCCACGCAAGGCGCTACATCGATCGCCGGGGCTGCCGTCACCGCAAAACCGGGCGAGCCGGTGATGTTGAGTTTACCGGAAACGCCGATCAGCGCTTCGGGCTCGATCGCCATTCGCGCGACGGGCATGGTGCCGATTCCTGCGGGTGAAGCAGAGTCTGGGCAACACGCGCGCAGTCTCAGGATCGGCGAGCTCGCCAATTTGGTTGAGCCGATTTATCCGCCCGATGCGCGGCAGGCACGTCTAGAAGGAACCGTGAAATTGCATATAGTGATCGGCACAAACGGCGAAGTCGAGAGCTTCCACTCGCTCAGCGGACCCGATTCATTGGCGCGAGCCGCGATGATTGCGGTTCGCGAGTGGCGCTACAGTCCCACCCTGTTGAACGGAAAACCTGTTGAGATGCAGGAAGACGTCACCTTCGTTTTTCGATTGCCTAATTGACCGCGAGCTTCGCTGGCCTGACCCGTGATAGAAGTGCTGTGCTGTGCGGAGTGCCATATCGCGCGCGACTTTCACGCGGCCCAGTTGACGTTACCAATCGCATTACTGCGGTGATGCCTGTATTGACGCTGGCACGGACGGCATATACGATTACGACGCTTTTATCTGGAGGAAAAAATGGCGAAGAGCAGACTCACCAAAGTTGCGGAAAGCATTGGCGGCGCAATCGGGAAGGCCGATCGCACGGCACACAAAGTTGCCAAGGCCGGCGTGTTGGCGAAGAAAGAGCTGGAAGCGCTGTCCAAGGAAGTGGATTCGCTGAAGAAGCGCTTGCAGAAAACCACCAAGCGCTTGAGAAACGCGCTGTCGTAAATTCGCAGTACCTCACCGTTATCTAGTTCGGGCACTTGCTTCCGCTTTATCGCTGCTCGTGGCGCGGCCGTCACGCTGCGGCTTCGAGGCGTCGTAGCGCTTCGTGCGTGGTGATCGTTTCGGCTCCCAGCGCTTTCAGCTCCGCCATGGTACGGCGCGCCTCCTCGGGATTCAGCGTTTCGATCGCATCTTTTACTATGGCCACGCGCCGCCCGCGTTCCAGCAAGCCTTTGGCGGCCAGGCGCACGCAATATTCCGTCACCACGCCAAACACGATAAATTGCGCGTCACGCGACAGACGCTCGAGCAGCGCTTCCGCGTGGCGCGATTCGAAAATGTCCAGCGTTTGCTTTTCCAGCACGATCTGGTGGAACTGCTGGAGGTCGGCGGGGAGCTTCGCGCTGGCTTCGTTCGGGACGGTGACATGTTTTTCGGTTAGTGCGTCGGGGACATGTTTTGCGCCCGGTGTTCCGCTGACGCAATGCGACGGGAACTGCGCGAATTCCGGATCGTCTTTCGTGTGAATGCAGCCGTGCGAGACCAGGAGAACGCGGCCCTGTCGCGCTGCGTCGGTGAGCCGGCGAATATTGGGCAGCAGCTTTTCGGCGCCGGGGACGTAGAGTTTGCCGCCGGGCGTCATGAAGTCTTCTTGCGCGTCCACTTCCCAGAAAATTATTTTCTTTGAGTGCACTTGTGTTCCTGTGGTTGAGAGGATGAATCGATTGCACTCATCGCGCGCTTCGCAAATGTTTCTCGCACGAAATTCATTTATAGCCCGGTTGGCGATGGCGTGACAAGCCCGAGGGATCCGCGCGTTTGGGTATGCATCGGCAAAGGCAGATCACCTTCCTTCGGCTACAAATTGATGTTAGTTTTTCAGATGAAATTCGCACGATGACTTTCTGATGCGCCTTTATGCCCGAGCGATTCGTGTTTTCCGATCTTCGTGAGCTGTTTGCCAAGGCGAATGAGGTGAAGTCTGGCGACCAGTTGGCCGGGATTGCGGCTGCGTCGGAACGCGAGCGCGTTGCTGCGAAACGCCAGCTCGCGGATTTGCCGCTCGACGAAATCGTGCAGAATCCGCTGATTGATCCGGATCAGGACGACGTCAGCCGCCTGATTCTGGAATCCTACGACCGCGAAAACTTCCAGCCGTTGAAAAGCATGACCGTTGGCGAATTCCGCGAGCGGCTTCTAGACGACTCGACCACCGATACAGAACTGAAGACAATCCAGCGCGCCATCATTCCGGAAATTGCCGCCGCCGTGGCGAAAATAATGAGCAACAAAGATTTGGTGCTGGCCGCGGCGCGCATTCGCAACGTCACACGTTGCCGCAATACTATGGGCGAGCGCGGTGTGCTGGGTATTCGAGTGCAGCCCAATCATCCGGTGGATGATATCGGCGGCATTTTGCTTGCGGCGTTTGAAGGTTTGCTCTGTGGATGCGGCGATGCTGTGATCGGCGTAAATCCCGCGTCAGATTCGGTGGAAACGGTCGGCGCGATTCTGCACGCGCTCGATCGTTTGGTGGCCGCGTGCAATGCGCCGACGCAATGCTGCTGCCTGGCGCATATTTCGACGCAACTGGCGGCACTGGGCCGCGGCGCGCCGGTGGATTTGCTCTTTCAATCCATCAGCGGCACGGAAGTGGCCAACAAGAGTTTCGGCGTCACGCTGGCGATGCTGCGCGAGGGCCGCGAGCAGGTGATCGAGCATCACGGCCAGCGCAACGACGCCGCGTGGAAAGGGACGAACGTGATGTATTTCGAAACCGGCCAGGGCAGCGCGCTTTCGGCGGAGGCGAATTGCGGCGTGGATCAACTGACCCTAGAAGCTCGCGCGTACGGCGTGGCGCGCGTGTTCGATCCGTTCCTGGTGAATAGCGTGGTGGGATTTATCGGCCCGGAATATCTTTACGACGAACGACAAATCATTCGCGCGGGTCTGGAAGATCATTTCATGGGCAAGCTGTTGGGGCTGCCGATGGGCTGCGACGTTTGTTACACGAACCACGCGGAGGCCGATCAGAATTCGGCGGACAATCTTTTGCTGCTGCTGGGCGCGGCGGGATGCAATTATTTCATGGGCGTTCCGTGCGGCGACGATGTGATGCTGAATTATCAATCCAGCAGTTATCACGATGCGATCGGCGTGCGCAAGATTTTCGGGTTGCGTCCGGCGCCTGAATTTCTGGCGTGGCTGGAGAGCGCCGGAATTTATCGTGACGGTGAACTGGCGAAGCTGGATGCGCCGGCGCGTGGGCGATTGCTGCATGGATTGGAATGGTCGCTCGAAGGCATGGCTTGAATGGCCGACGATCTGAAAAAAAGCGCCGCTGATAAATTGGCTGCGAATTCCGACTGGCCAGAGGTGGTGCGGAAAATTCGCGCGCGCACGCCGGCGCGGATTTTCGTGGGCCGTGCCGGGCCGGCGTATCGCACGGAAACGCAGCTGCAGCTGCGCGAAGATCACGCTGCGGCGCGCGACGCAGTGCGAGCGGAGCTCGATGTGAACGCGGCGTTCGGCGCTCGGTTCATTGAGAAATGGAAGTTGTTCGACGTTGGCACGCGCGCTTCGTCGAAGGATGAATATTTGCAGCACCCATCGCTGGGGCGCGCGTTCAACGACGCGGCGCGGGTGGAAATTGTGCGACGGTGTGCGGCGGAGCGTGATGTGCAAATCGCTATCGGCGATGGATTATCTGTACCGGCGATTAGCGCGCAGGTTCCACGGTTGCTGCCGCTGCTGATGGAGGGCGTGAAGGCGCGGGGCTGGAGCGTGGGGGAGACATTTATCATTCATCACTGCCGCGTGGGGATTGTGAATGAGATCGGCGAGCTGCTCCGACCGCGGATTGTGCTGCTGCTGATTGGCGAGCGGCCGGGGCTTGCCACCGCGGAAAGCTTGTCGGCATATATGGCGTACCAGCCAGATCGCACACATTCGGATGCGAATCGCAATCTCATATCGAATATTCACGGGAGGGGGCTGAGCGCGGAGGATGCGGCGGCGCGCATCTTGAATCTGTGCGCGCAGATGATGAGTTTGCGCGCGAGCGGCGTCACGCTGAAAGAAATCGCCGGTCACGAGCCGGAGAGTTTGCCTAGATAGAGTGCCATCCCGACGGCTGCGTGCATGCCGAGCTTTTCCAGCGCCCGAACTTCTTTGTGGCTGCAAATGCCGCCGGCCGCAGTGATCGGTTTTTTCGTGACTCGGCGCAGCTTGCGAAACCATGCGAGATCGGTGCCCTTCATCGTTCCTTCGTTGTCCACAAAAGTGCAAAGGAAGCCGAAGCAGTAGGGTTCGAGTTGCGGAATCACGTCTGCGGGTCGCAATTTCAGGCGCTGGCGCCAACCGCGCACGACGATTTGGCCGCGCTCGGTGTCCAACGCGAGAATTACATTCTTCCGTCCCACACGCGCGCGCAATTTGCGCAGAAAATCGTGCGCGATTTGTCCATTGCGGAATGCGGCGCTGCCTACGATGATTTTCTCCGCGCCCCAGGAGAGAATTGTCTCGGCGCGAGCGACGCTGCGGATTCCACCGCCTACGCGGATTCTCATTTTCGCGCGGTGGGACAAGATCTTGATCCAGCG
>Ga0210395_10003395_pt1 | contig 12261 bp, 10 predicted proteins | sample IncBWH4OmetaG_FD_150861 | JGI IMG/M metagenome (GOLD analysis project Ga0210395, IMG submission 150861) | Forest soil microbial communities from Barre Woods Harvard Forest LTER site, Petersham, Massachusetts, United States - Inc-BW-H-4-O ...
ACCGGCGCACTTACCAGCACCACGCGGGAGTCTCGCGCGAACAGCATCAAGCCGTCCTGCAGCTTCGACATGAGCTGGTCCACGTTGTCTTTCAACGCAGAAAAAATTTCCCGGCTGTCGCGCATTTGCCGGCCCAGGTTGGCGATCTTCAGCGTGACCAGGCCGAATTCATCGTGTTCCGATTCTTTTCCGGAGAGTTCCTCGGCTGCCCCTAAACTGACGCTATCCAGGTTGCGGCTGATCTCCTTGAGCGGTCCGAGAGCGAGATTCGACAGGAGCGCTGCCAGCAGGAACGAAACGAAGATGAACGTGATGGAAAAATAGACAGCGCGCAACAGGCGGGGCTCGATTTCACTCCTGAGAAAGACAGTCGAAACGCCGATGTGGATGGTGCCGAAAGGCATTCCGTTCAGCAGAAGAGGGGAACTCACGTCATAGACCGTCGCCGGACCATATGCGATGCGAAGTTGCCGGCGGAAGCGGGCCGTTCTGACCCGATTAAAATCGGGCCGCTCCACAACCGGCTTGCCCACGAGTTGTGGAGTGGTATGGAGCAGGACCTTGCCGTTCGCGTCTGCGATGGAGGCATCGAAGACGTAGGGCCAAAGGGCGATATCGGATTGAAGATCGTTCAGAATGTTGGTATCCATCGGCAAGTACTCGGCGAGGGCCCGCCGCACCGCTTCAGGATTGTTAGTATCCACGCGAGTGCTGCTCAAATCCGGTACGTCATTCGAAGCCAGATATTGCAGTTGCTTGGTGAGGTGCTCGGCTCCGTCGGAGGCGCCGGTAATTTGCTGGCTCAGAGTCTCCGAGACGTAAAGATAGGAGAAGGCAGTCACCATCACGGTCACCATGAAGGTGATGCCGAGCACGATGATAGTTTTGCGTCGCATAGGAAAACAGTGGCCAGGCAGTGGTCAGTGACCAGTGTTCAGTGGCCAGTTAAAGCGGGCATAGCGGATGAACTAATGAAGTGGCAGAAGGCCTTTCACTGGCCACTGACCACTGGACACTGATCACTGTCTTACTGCGTTTCCTCAGAGGCCGCATCCGGGGCGCTGCCGCCGTACTCCTTAAGCTTATTATGCAGGGTTTTCAGGCTGATGCCGAGAATTTCCGCAGCCTTCGTCTTGTTATTGCTGGTGGATTCCAGGGTCTTAAGGATGAGCATCTTTTCCGCCTCACCGACGGTCGTGCCCACGCCCAGACGCACCGCGTCCGGATCATTCGCCGCAGGGCGCAAAGGCGCCTGTCCGAAACCCGGAGGCAGGTGTTTGGTTTCGATCATGCCGCTGTCGCAGACGATCACGGCGCGTTCAATGGTATTGCGCAATTCGCGGACGTTTCCCGGCCAGGAATAATTGTTGAACTGATTCAGCACCGCCTCGCTCACCGCGGCAACCTTGCGGGAGTGCTTCGCGCTCATTTCCGACAGAAGAAGTTGCACCAGATCGGAAATATCTTCCTTATGTTCGCGCAGGGGAGGCATGTGGATGTTGAACACGTTGAGCCGGTAATAGAGATCGCTGCGCAGCTCTCCGCTGGCAACGGCCTCGTCCGGAACTTTATTCGTAGCAGCCAGCACCCGCACATCGACCGCTGTTTCCACTTTGCTGCCCAGCCGGCGCAGCTTGTGGTCCTCAAGCACGCGCAAAAGCTTGGCCTGGGTTCCCACCGGCATTTCCCCGATTTCGTCCAGCAGGATTGTGCCTCCTTCGGCAAGCTCAAAACAGCCAGTGCGGCGCTCCAGCGCTCCGGTGAAAGCGCCTTTTTCGTGGCCGAAGATCTCGCTTTCGATGAGAGTTTCAGGAATGGCCGCGCAGTTGATGGCCACAAAAGGCCGCTCGCGGCGCGGACTCAGTTGATGGATGGTGCGGGCCACTAACTCCTTGCCGGTGCCGCTGGCTCCCGTAATCAGCACCGACGCGGTGCTGGGGGCAACCAGCTCGATGAGCCGGAAAATCTCCTGCATTTTGCGAGACGCTCCGCGGAGCGTGCCCAGCGAGCCCGAATCCCTAAGCTTGCGACGGGCGCTCTCCAGTTCCGCACGCGTTCCCACCAGCACGGCAGCGTTTTGCAGCATGGTGCGCAAGCGGTTGGTGTCGATGGGTTTGGTGATGTAGTCATACGCACCCATGCGCATGGCCTGCACTGCACTATCGATCGTGCCCTGTGCCGTGACCACAATCACCGCCACGGCCTGGGATTGCTCCCCGAGCCGCTCCAGCAGTTCGATGCCCCCCATGCGCGGCATCTTCAGATCGCTAACGACGATGGAAGGGACCCATTGCGTAGCCTTCTCCAGGCCTTCCACGCCGTCGCGAGCAGTTTCTGCCCGATATCCCCAGGAGGAAACCAACTCCGCCAGGCCTGTGCGTTCGTTTTCTTCGTCCTCAACAATCAATACTTTTTCGTGGCTCATCCCTATGGTTCTGCCCGCTTTCACACTCGTGTGTTCGCCCGCCAGCAGCGAAACTACAACCATACGCGGCTAGCTTCCTGCGGGGCAAGGTCTCGAAGCCGGGCCTGCGGGCTGTTTGGGCGCAACCAAGCGCCGAGATCGAGGCTCCGCCGTGGTCATGTCAATTTGAGACCCGGATGCCCATCCTGGGACAAAACTGCAGGTAACTGTTGTCGGAAGAAGCAATTCTTGAAAATCGTTCTTTCTCTTTGAGATTGCGGTGCGTTAGAATTACCCGTTTCCCGGCAGAGGTCGTTCAAGTTGTGATCATGCGTTATCTTTCCGCGCAGCCTGCGTGCCAAAGCGCGTGCAAGCCTGCGCGCAAATCATTGGAGGATGGAATGTCAGTTTGTTCTCGCTCAACCAGGGGCCGCGCCGTCGCGTGCCTTTTCGCGGTTCTGGCGGTATTGCTCATCTCGATTCCTGCGCTCGCACAAAGCGACTCGAATCCGAAATATGACGTGTTTGTGGGATATCAGTGGTTGCATCCGGGTGCGACGGTCCCTGCAAACAACAGCGATCCTGCAAGTCCCACTCCATTTAAAATCCCAGATATGTCCAAGGGGCTGGGTGGTTCTTTCACATACAATTTCGATCCGCATTGGGGTGCGGAGGCCGACATCGGTGACAACTGGGGAAACAGCAACTACGAGACCACGTACTCGGTTGGGCCGCGCTTCATATGGCGCACGGATGGCGCGAACTACTTCTTGCATTCTCTGGTAAGTCTGAATCGGGTGAACGTTAACGGGGTTTCCACCACCAATGGAATCGGAGCCATCCTCGGAGGAGGAATGGATCTGCCGATCAACAAGAAGTTCGCTTTTCGCTTGTTCGAAGCCGATTATGTCTGGGCCAGACACAATTATTCCGATTTCGCCAGCCCGGATTTTCCCGATCTGCGGCGTGCTACGTTTGAGGGCGTCCGCCTGCGCACCGGGCTTGTTTTCAGCTGGGGTGGCGGGCCTGCGTTAGTTCCAGCCGCCAGTTGTTCGGTGCAGCCGGGTGAGGTACTGGTGGGCGAGCCTGTCACCGCCACCGTCGCGATTAGCAACTTCAACCCCAAGCATACCGTCACGTACGCATGGAGCGGCAACGGAGGTCAGGTTACCGGGAAAGATACGACCGCGCAGATCGACACCACCAACGCGGCCCCCGGCAGTTACACCGTCACCGCCCATGTCACCGACGCGAAAGAGAAAAACAACAATGTGGCCAGCTGCTCGGCGAACTTTATGGTGAAGCCGCTGCCGCCGAAGAACCCGCCCAGCATATCCATTTCTGCCAGCCCGACCAGCCTGCAAGCCGGTGGAACGGTAAACCTGTCGGCCAACTGCACCAGCCCGGATGGTGTCGGAGTCTCGGTCGCCAGCTGGACGGCCAGCAGCGGAACCGTTTCCGGCAATGGCAGCTCAGCCACGCTGAACACCACTGGAGCGTCGCCGGGTTCAATCACAGTCGGCGCTACCTGCACGGATACTCGCGGTCTCAGCGCTCAGGCGACGACCGGAGTGACGATCGAGAACCCGCCAGTCAATCAAGAGATCGTACGGCTGGAAGCGCGGCTCTCGCTGCACAGCGTTTACTTCGTGACCGACTATCCTAAGATCGCGAATCCCAAAGGCGGTCTGCTACCGAGTCAACAGAAAACGTTGATCGCGCTGGCTACCGACTTCAAGGAATATCTGCAGAGCAAACCGGATGCACACTTGATTCTAGGAGGCCATGCGGATCATCGCGGCTCCGTTGAATATAACCAGGCGCTCTCTGAGCGTCGAGTCAACCGCGCCAAGAGCTTCCTGGTCGAACAGGGAGTGCCTGAAGCCAACATCGATATCAAGGCGTACGGCAAGGACGACAACCTGACCACTGAGCAAGTGACGACTGAGGTCAACAATAACCCTGACCTGAGTCCCGAAGAGCGGGACAGGATTCTCAAGAACATAGTGACGATCAGGATGGCAAGCAATCGCCGCGTTGACGTCACCTTGAGTACGACAGGCCAGACCTCCGTTCGCCGATTCCCCTTCAACACCACGGACGCCCTGACGCTGATCGGCGGCAGGGAAGGCGAGGCTAAAAAGAAAGCAGCGCCGAAGAAGCCCGCTGCGAAGCCGAGCACTCAGAAGCCGTAACAAGCGCCTGTGTAAGGCTTTGGAAAAACTCTCGCGGAGGACGCCAGCGTCCTCCGCGATTTTCTTTCCTCCGGAATCCGAGGCTGGCCTCAATCGTCTCTGTGAATATCCGTCAGCAATCCCGCAACTTCTACACGGATGGGCCCGGACCGTCTCCTTATGTGCTTGATTCCATGAACCCTGATCTGGTACTTCATTTGCCACTGTTGCAGACCAGAAAGCCGCGCGACCATGGATGCAATGACTCTCCGACGGGTTCTCCGGTCCCGCTCCGCCTTGGGGATGTTCTGTCTTGCCCTGAGCCTGAGCCAAGGCTGTGCCCGCTCGGAGCCCTCGAATCCGACGAACGCAGATTCGGTCGATGCTCAAAAACTTCCATTCCGCCCAGATGCTGATTCAGCTGCAGTCGCTGACAGCGCCCGGCCTGCGCCCGCGCCCGACCCGAAATTGAGCCTGCCTTTTCGCGCAGGATCGCACTCGCGCATCCTGCCCTCCGGAACTCTTCTGACCGTGCAATTAGAGGATTCCCTTTCCACTATCAACGTGCATGCCGGCGACGCCTTCACCGCGTCTGTCGCCGCGCCCCTCACCATAGACGGCGACACTCTCGTCGAACGTGGCACCGCCGTAACGGGACGGGTTGAGTCTGCGCAATCCCAGACCGACCGGCCCGGCTTGGTTCCCGGTTCGGGCTACTTCCGGTTGACTTTAAATGCAATCACCATCGAGGGCAGGCAACTTGCCCTTCAGACCTCCAGCCTGTTTGCCCGGGGACAATCGGCGAACACTTTGTCTTTGTCCTCCGGCGCCCCTTCGGACCTCCGCACGGACAGCGTGCAGGTCCAAAAGGGACGTCGGCTAACCTTTCGGCTGACAGCTCCGCTCACCATGAACGACCCAAAGTCGATGGCCAGCGGCCAATCCCCGAGCGCGCTCCCCGAATAAACCGGTGCAATTCCTTCGTTTGTAGCCTGATTCAAGCAGTTTTCGGTGCTTATTATTTCCCCTATGTAGCTGAAACTAAGCTTATTGCCGAGTTTTCCACAGGCTTTTCCTGTTTTGAGTGACGTATGCCCTTCGCAGCGTGAGATTCGCCCTCCTAATATTGAGATCGATTAGCGGGACGGTTTGCCACCTCGGCGTTCCCGATTCAGGAGCACCGAGGTATCAAGGAGCCCATCGTGGGGTTTCTTTCGGGAACCGTCCCGCGCCAAAGTGAATGCATGAACACCGCAACCCCATATCCGTGGTCGGACCTGGCAGCCGGAGAAAACGCCAACAGTCCCGTTGAGGAACCCCAACTCCAGGCTCAGAGATGGGAGGCGGTTGGCCGCCTGGCCGGTGGCGTTGTGCATGACTTCAACAACGTCCTCACTGGCGTCATGCTCTACTGCGATCTTCTGCTCACAAGCCTGGATGCACGGGACCGCCGCCGCCGTTACGCCGAAGAGATCCGCTCCGCCATTATGCAAGCCACCGGCCTGGTCAAGCAGTTGCTGGTTTTCGCTCGGCCGCAAGCCACACCGGTTCGGACTTTGAGCCTCAACGAAATTGCCCGAGGGATGCACGATTTGCTGGCCCGGCTGATCGGCGAAAACATCGCTCTCGAATTGCATCTCGACCCGGAATTGGGTTCAGTCACCATCGACCAGGCCCAGGCGCAGCAGGTCCTGCTGAACCTGGTTCTCAATGCTCGCGACGCTCTGCCGAGCGGCGGCCGGATTACGGTCGAGACCAGCAACTGCAAATTCCAGCCCGTCGCCCGGACCACGTCACCGACCAGTCTCCCCGCCTTTCCATGTGTTCTCCTCGTCGTGGGCGACAACGGTCACGGCATGGACGCCGCCACCCGCCAGCGCCTCTTCGAGCCATTCTTCACCACCAAGAACGCTGGCCAAGGCACCGGCCTGGGATTAACCACCGTCCGTAGCATCGTTACCACCAATCGCGGACTGATTCACTTCGAAAGCGAACCCGGCCGTGGCACTCGCGTGCTGATCTTGCTCCCCCGCGCATCTCAGCCTTCCGATCCTCTGGACAAGGCCGATCCAGATTCGGAGACCCAGTCACCAACACCAATTCAGCAAATCAAAAAGGAACCACTCTTATGACGTCCGTCGCAATAACCCACACCCTCGCTACTCCCCAGATCATGGCCGCAAATTTTCTGAACCTCCTCATCGTCGACGACGAACGCTCCATCCGCGACGCTTGCCGCGAGGTCGCTCTATCCCTGGGTTTCATCGCCCACGTTGCCGATTCCGCCGAGCATGCCTATCGCCTGCTGCAAGTTCAAAGCATTGACGCCGTGTTGCTCGATCTGCGCCTGCCCGGCGCCGGCGGCCTCGAAGCTCTCCGTCAAATCAAGGCCCACCGCCCAGAAGCTCTCGTAATCGTGGTGACGGGCTACGGGACGGTGCAGTCAGCTGTCCAGGCCATGAAGAACGGCGCTTACGAATACGTCACCAAACCGTTCAGCGTCGAAGAACTCAAACTCCTCTTGCAGCGCGTCTCCAACCACCTCAAGCTGAAAACCGAGAACCGCATGCTGCGCGAGAAGCTCAAGTCGAAGCAGGGCTATGGCGGAATCGTGGGCCGCGCCGCCGAAATGGAGAAGCTTTACCGCATCATTGCCAAAGCCGCCAACAGCTCCCACCCGGTGCTGATCCTCGGCGAGAGCGGCACCGGCAAAGAAATGGTCGCGCGCTCCATTCATTATTCCGGACCGTTCCACGACAAGCCGTTCATCCCCGTCGACTGCGGCTCGCTGGTGCCCACGCTGATCGAGAGTGAACTGTTCGGCTACGTGAAAGGCGCGTTCACCGGCGCCAATCAGGCCAAGGACGGTCTCCTCGCCATCGCAGAAGGTGGCACCGTGTTTCTCGACGAAGTCGGCGAACTTCCTGTCGACCTCCAGGCCAAACTCTTGCGGGCGATTCAGGAAAAGGAAATTCGTCCCGTCGGCAGCACCCGCCGCATTCCCATAAACGTCCGCATCCTCGCTGCTACCAACCGTATCCTGGAGCAGGCTGTGACCGAAGGCTCTTTCCGCCGCGATTTGTATTTCCGCCTCAACGTGCTCAGCCTGCGCATCCCGCCTCTGCGCGAGCGTCGCGAGGATATCCCGCTGCTCATCGCTCACTTCATGGAGCGCACCTCGCGCGCCTCCGGGCAGGAAAAAATCCTTACCGACGAGGCCGTCAAAGCCATGCTGGCCTATGACTGGCCGGGCAACGTCCGCGAACTGGAAAACTGCCTGGAGCGCACCTGCGCGTTTACCAGCGGACCGTTAATCCACGTACCCGACTTGCCTCCGGCCATCGCCGGCGCGCATGTGACAGCCCCGTCCAATGGCAACGGACACAACCAGAACAAAATCGTCCCCATGGCAGAACTGGAGAGGCAGACCATCCTTAACGCCATTGCGGAACTCAACGGCGACAAGTTGCAGGCCGCCCGTTTGCTCGGCATCGGCAAGACAACTCTGTACCGCAAGCTAAAGGACTACGCGACGCAAACCTAAAGGCAGTTCCCAGTTCTCAGTTTCCCAGTTCTCAGTCAAGCAGAAAAGGTCTTACTGAGAACTGAGAACCGGGAACTGAGAACTGTTTTTTGTTCCGCAACGGGAAACAGCCAATCGACCTCGTGTTCTAACCCGCGTGTTTTCAATATCAGCGATAGTGGCGCGCTGCGTGCAATGCAAACAACATGATTCTACTCATCACCCCTTCGGCGCGCGGCCAAGAGTGCGCTGCCACCGTAAAAGACGCCACCGGCGAGGAAACCCACTGGGCCGAAGATCTGCCGCAAGCGGTCGCCCGGCTGCGCGAACAAACTTACACAGCCGTTGTAATCGACCAATTCCTTTTAGAGAATGAGCCCGCCGAAAGCGACCAGGTGATCGAGCATCTGGGAACGGCCTTTCCCGTCTACCTCAACTTCGCTGTGAGCGGCATGGAGCGCCTGCTGCGCGAGGTCCGCTCCGCGTTACATCGCCGCAAGCGTGAGGAAACCCAGGCCCGCCGTTCGGTCGAGCAACAGATTCGCAGCGAAGTATGCGAATCCCTCACCGCCATGCTGCTCTCCTGCGAACTAGCCATGGCCGTGCCCGAGGTCCCCGCCCCTGCCGCGGAGAAAATCCGGCTCATCGACAGCCTCGCGCGCGACATGCGCCTCAGGCTTGGCGCGAACTGATTTGCCCAAACTGATGCGCCTCATAAATCTATGCAACATTCTGCACCATCATCAGCCGCAGAAAACCTTCGACGCCTCACCCCCATTAGCACTAGAATAAACACGCAACCTGCCGGAGCCCGCATCCCGCGAGCTATCCGGCGCACCGGAGGCCCCGTGCACGTTCTGGTCACCGCCGATACCATGTCCGGTTCCTGGAGCTACACCCGTGAACTGGTCACAGGCCTCGTCACGCGCGGCGTCCAGGTCACGCTGGTCAGCTTCGGTGAGATTCCTCTGCCCGAGCAAACTGCGTGGATGGACTTGCTCCACGGCCTTGAATACCGCCCCACAGCTTTCCGCCTGGAGTGGATGGACGAGGCCCCTCAGGATCTGCACGAATCTTCGGATTTCCTCGCCGGCCTGGTTCGCGAAGCTCGCCCCGACCTGCTTCACCTCCACCAGTTCTGCCACGGCGATCTCCCGGTTAATGTTCCGCGCGTAGTCATGGCCCACGGCGACCTCATCAGCTGGAGTGAAGCCGTCCAGGGCTGCACGCCGCGCCCTACGCGCACTCTGAAGTGGTATCGCGACACGGTGGTCCGCGGCCTCGCCGCCGCCGATGCCGTGATCGCTCCCTCAGCCTGGATGCTCGACACGCTTCGCGCCACCTACACTCGCCCCCGTCGCGGAGCGGTTATCTATCCCGGACGCAATCCCATCTTCTTCAATCCCTACGTCAGCAAAGAAGACTCTGTGCTTTCTGTAGGGCGCCTGCTCGATGCCGGCAAGCAAGTCCACCTGCTGACACAGCACGCGCAGCCGTTCCCGGTCTGCATCGTGGGCGCGGAGCAAACCGTCCCTGTGCCCCGCATTCCGATTCGCGCTGACGTGAAGGTTTCGACCGAGCAGAATTCCGTTGCCGTTCGTGGGCCGCAGACCGACGCTCAACTGCGCGCCCTCTACAGCCGTGCTGCAATCTATGCTGCCACGGCGCGCTATGAGCCGCTCGGCATCGCGCCTCTCGAAGCCGCGTTTTCCCGCTGCGCCATCGTCGCCAACGATATTCCCAGCTTTCGCGAATTCTGGGGCGACTCCGCCCTCTACTTCCGCACCAATGATGCCGGCAGCCTGGCTGAAACTCTTTGCCAACTCGATGCCGATCGCCCCCTGCGCCAAGCTTACGCGGACCGCGCCTACACCCGCGCCCGCGAACGCTTCACTACCAAGCGCATGATCGACGACTACCTGGAGCTATACCGCAGCCTGGTCTCGGCCAACACCCTGGCCGCCTGAGGTCGACCCTTCCTTGCATCCCGCTCGCGCCGTTGTCGTCCCGGGTCGTTGTCGTCCCGAGTGAAACGAGGGGATCCTGGTTTCTCCCGCGCATGGAGAACTGCGACCGTGGTTTAATGGCTTAAAGACCGAGGAGAATTTCCATGCCACAAAGCCCGCACAACCTAATCGGAGAGCTACACAACCTGGCAGCTCACGCCCACAACGCCGCTGCCGTAGCCCACGGCAAAGGAGATCATCTGACCGCGCACGAACTCAGCCAGCAGGCGCATGAACACTCCAGAAACGCCCTCAAGCTCGCCGAAGAGCTCGCCCGGGAAGCGAGAACGTCCAGCGAACCCTAGATGCAGGAGTTTGCTTGGCGGGGATTGGCGTCGCACTGGGATGGAACGGGTACGATCGACTTCTATTCTGCAGTCGCTGTTGGTTGCGGTTAGCGCCGACCCGCGATGATGGCCACCGCTATTGGGTCGCTACCCGTCGCGGCCGTCCCTGCGGCGGTCAAGGTGCCATTGCTACTGAGGGTGTATATCGAAACTGTGTTGCCAGCCTGATTTGTCACGTACGCAAACCCGCCGGAGGGATCGACAACAATCCCGAAGGGTTGCTGTCCGGTCGCGATCGTGAACGGCGTATTCGGCGTTAAGCTTCCAGTAGTGGGATCGATGGTGAACATCGAAACCGTGTTGTCTTGTCGATTTACGACGTAGGCGAACTTGCTTGAGGGATCCACGGCCACCGATGTCGGGCTGTTTCCTGCTTCGGCGAAGCCGTTCGGCGTCAGGACTCCGGTGACGGAATCGACGGTATACTGCGACACAAAGTTATTGGGCTGGCTGTATGCGTTGGGTGCGTAGGCGAACTTACCGGAGGGGTCCACAGTGACTCCAAAAGGAGACGCGCCTGCGAGCACTGTGGCCGGCGTCGTCGGGGTCAGAACTCCTGTGCTGGAGTTGATGGTGTACATCGAAATCGTGTCGTCATCTTGGTTCGCTGCGTAGACGAAGCGGCCGGTAGGATCCACAGTTACGGAGAGCGGACTCCATCCCGTGGCGACTGTCGGCGGCGTCGTCGGCGTCAACACGCCTGTGCTCGAGTTGATAGTGAACATTGAAACAGTGTTGTCGTCGCTGTTCGCCGTATAGACGAACTTGCCGGAAGGATCAATCCCGATTCCTTGCGGAAAGTATCCGGTGGGGACTGTTGCAGGCGTTGTCGGGGTCAGGACGCCAGTTCTGGAATCGATGGTGAACATCGCGATGGTGGCGGCGTCCGTCGCATTTGACATCAGGTTCGCCACATAGGCAAACCTGCCAGCAGGGTCGACAGCCATGCCTTCGGCTCCGAAGGCGTTAGCTCCGGTTGCGACGGCAGGCGGCGTGGTCGCCGTCAGATTGCCGGTGCAAGGGTCCACCGTGTACATAGAAACCGTACTTGCTGAGGGATCATTCGTCGCATAGGACAATGCGTAGGCGAACGCCGGCGCCGATGCGGGTGTACACGCAGGTCGAGGTTGAGGAGCAGGGGGTTCGGAAGCCAAACTTCCTCCGCCGCAACTGGCGGCCAGCGGAACCAGCACACTCAAAACCGCAATTTGCAAACGCGTCGCTCTCATATACTCCTCGGTCTAATTCCCGACGTCATTTATGCGAGCTAGGGCCGCCTTTCCGGTCTGATAGATCAAACCCAATCTTACAACAAAGTTCTCCACGGCCCGCGACACCCAGCCCTGCTTAGTGGTATCTTCTTATCCTTACTAGAAACCCGTAAGGTTGGAGGAATCAAGGTTATGGCTCAGGTAAAGATCACAATTCGTCCCAACGGCCCCTACCGCGTTGAGGCGCCCCAGGGTTCAATCGAACTCGTCGACGTCAACGGAACGCAGTACGACCTCACCGGCAAGCCCGCTTTTTCTCTCTGCCGCTGCGGCGGCTCGGTGAACAAACCTTTCTGCGACGGTACCCACAGCCGCATAGGATTCCAGGGCGCAGAACTGGCCGTCAAGAAAGCCGAGGGCTAGCCGCCCAACTCTGATGGGGGTGTCCCAAAGCCGCCTTTGTCAAGAGGGCGAACGCGCTCGGAGTTGTGGAAGCCTGTGGAAAACCACCCTCGACAGCCCGTTCGTGACCTCGAGAGGTGCGTAAAAGACACACCCACCATCCGCAACCGCGTGATTCGGAGGGCTTTGCAACT
>Ga0210395_10003396_pt1 | contig 12252 bp, 13 predicted proteins | sample IncBWH4OmetaG_FD_150861 | JGI IMG/M metagenome (GOLD analysis project Ga0210395, IMG submission 150861) | Forest soil microbial communities from Barre Woods Harvard Forest LTER site, Petersham, Massachusetts, United States - Inc-BW-H-4-O ...
TCTCAGACTCGTCCCCACAGTCAATCAATATCGACCAATCCTTACCAGAATTTAGCACCGCACTTTCGGCCCGGCTTAGTCAACCTCCAGCATTTCCGCCATTCTCAATGGCGAAATCCGGTCCAGCTGTCCAAGTCGGGTCTAACCTACCGAGGGAAACTCGACGAGCTTCCCATTAAGCTGCACTTTCAACCGAGCCCGCTTTCACTCGTCTTGCAGAACGTCAACTTCGGCCTCGCCTGTCCGGTCGCGGCCGGCCTGATAAACGGATTGACGTTTGGCCTCGCGCCGTTCATCCCCGAACTCCTCAAGGACTATACCTACAAGCTGGCGGCCATGACGTTCTCTTTCGCACCGGACTTGCCCACGCAGTCGATCCTGGGCCACAGCGTCAAGCCGAAGCTATCTGAGACTACGTCGGCGCTGGTTTTGTCGACGGGACCGTAAGTCTGCAGGAAGTCGAACAGCGCGTCTGGGATTTTGGGAGGTGTGCTTTCATCGAGCGTGGACAACAGCACGCCTTCAAACACTATGGACTGCCTCAGACGAGAACAGCGTTCGGAGCTGGACGCATCTCCCGGAAGCTCGCACGACGCAAAAAGTCGAGCCGAAGCGATTACACCGCGTATAAATGTGTCGAGAGGGGAATGGTTAAGGCGCGAACCGAGATTTTCCGATCTCGCAGTGGCTCGGACTGCGATTGAGAGCGCGACCCCGAAGAAGTAACAGCGTCTTTTTAGATCGCTGCGAAGCGGATGCACCCATGCACCGGGCCTTCTAACCAACTCGGAGATGCGGTTCCTGACACCGCCCGGTATACCCCCTTGGTCCGACCGGCTAACGACCACCAATCCGTGCCACCCCGGATCGACCTCTGCCGGATTCCGTGGCTGGCCACCTCTACCCTCGCCGCAATAGTGCCCCATAACTACCTTTATGGTACACATAACAAACACGGGGCGGGGGGCCTCTATGACCGATCCAAACCACCCGGACGACGTTTCGGGAACCGCGACCGCACTCGCCATCATCGCGCCGGCACCCGCATTGCCCGTGCCGGCCCTGATCGCCGCCGCCGGCGAACGGGCCTCACTCCGGTTCATCGACTTCTTCACTGCCCACATCCGCAACCCGAACACCCGCGCTGCCTATGGTGTCGCCGTGCGGGAATTTTTCGCCTGGCTCGAGGTCGGCGGTCTCACCCAGATCGGCGCCATCCGCACCCATCATGTCTCGACTTATATCGAAATGCTGACCCGCAACTACAGCGCGCCGACCGTCAAGCAGCATCTCGCGGCGGTTCGACGGTTGTTCGACTGGCTGATCGTTGGCCAGGTGATCGATCAGAACCCCGCAGCGCCGGTGCGCGGGCCGAAGCACATCGTGAAGAAAGGCAAGACGCCGGTGCTCGACGGCGACGAAGCAAAGAGGCTGATCGACAGCATCGACGTGTCGACGATCGTCGGGTTGCGCGACCGAGCGTTGATCGCACTCCTGATCTACAGCTTCGCGCGGATCTCGGCCGCGCTGCACATGAATGTCGACGATTACTATCCGCAAGGCAAACGCTGGTGGGTGCGACTGCATGAAAAGGGCGGCAAGCAACACGAAATGCCAGCCCACCACCTGCTCGAAGGCTATCTCGATGAATATGTGACGGCCGCCGGCCTCGCCGGCCAAAAGAACGTTCCCCTCTTCCGGACGCTCGGCGGCCGCGGCCGCAAGCAACTCACCCCTGATCGCATGACGCGGCAGGATGCGCGGCGCATGATTGTACGTCGGGCCCAAAACGCCGGGCTTCTAACGCGGATCGGCTGCCACAGCTTCCGCGCGACCGGCATCACCGTCTATCTGCTCAATGGCGGCCTGCTCGAATATGCCCAGCAGATGGCCGCCCATGAGAGTGCTCGCACGACCAAGCTCTACGACCGCCGCAACGACCAAGTCACGCTTGATCAAGTAGAGCGTATCATTCTTTAATTTAATGTGGCGTCAAATAGCGAGTTGAGATAAATTACGAAATAAAATAATTTCAACATTTCAGGTTCACCATTCGATCAATTTTTGAAGTCACACTCTCCAAAGGTCTGATTTTTATGGTGACTGGCCGCTTACAACAAAACCTGTTCTTTCGGATTGGGCTTCACCCACCCTCCCGCCGTAACCTGATTCCAATGATTACATGCCTATCCAGAACACCGATGTGAAGATCAGTTCGGATTCGGTCAACTCTCCGTCTATTTCCGGGAAGAACAGGCATGGCGGCGTCGGGTTGATCCTGTTCTTCGTGGAGTTGTACCTCGATTTGCGTTGACTGTTACGTAGACGGTCGAACAGCCGGTGGAGGCACCAGTGCCGGGCAGGATAGGTAGGAGGAATGTTGTAATACTCGTCCATTGATTACTCCCTAAATACGGGGGCTCTGCTTGCGCCGGGTTCCGGAAAACGGCTCGACGTTGATGCGACGGGATCAGCTAAAGCGCGGCCGGGACATCGGGCGACCGCAGATCCAGTGTTTGCACAGACCGGTTCCGCGCATCACGACGCCCGCCACATTGATAAGCGGCCCTCAATGTGCACAAGCGTCACATTGACGAGCAGCCCCAACAGCGCGAGCGCAAGAATGCCGGCATACATTTCCGGGATCTGGAAATTGAACTCGGCGGCGTTGACGAAATAGCCGAGGCCGGCTTTGGCGCCGACCATTTCGGCGGCGATCAACACCAGGATCGAATGCGCGGCGGCGAGCCGGATGCCGGTGAAGATCGTCGGCACCGAAGCCGGCAAGACGACTTTGGCGAACAGCCGCACGGAACCCAAACCCATTGACCGCGCTGCCTTGACCAGCAGCGGGTCGACTGTCCGCACGCCATTCATGGTGCTCAGCAAAACCGGCCATGCACTGGCGTAGAGCACCATCGCGATCTTCGAGGTCTCGCCAATGCCCAGTATCAAGGTGAAGACCGGCAGCAACGCGAGTGGGGCGGTATTGCGAAACAGCTCCAATAACGGCTCGATGAATTCGCCGATGCGCCGATTGGAGCCGATCACCAGCCCAGCCGGCACAGCGATCAGTATGGCGAGCGCCAGCCCCGATGACGATCGCAAGACACTGGCCGTCGCGTGCTCGGCCAAGGCGCCCGACAGCACCAACCGCTGCGCCGCCAGTATGACTTCCGAAAACGGCGGCAGAAACACCCGGTCCACCAATCCGGTGCGCGGCAGCAATTCCCAAGCAAGGCAGAACAATAGAATCGCGAGGCTTCGGCGCGTCACATTGGCGAGCCAGGCGGCCCGGAGAGGCGACTTCCCCGCGAGGCGCCGCCACAGTGGGCGTCTGACCCGGACCGTCGAGACAAGGCTCATGCCACTGTTCCCGTATTGGCTGAGCGATCGCGTCAGTGGCGCGTCGCGGTTTGGACCTGGCCGCGCAGCAAGGCCCAGATGTGATGGCGCAGCTGGGCAAATTCCGGGCTAGAGCGCAGATCGTCGTCGCCCCGGCGCGCCCCGAGCGGGATATCGACGATGTCGAGGATCCGTCCGGGCCGAGCGCTCATCACGGCGACGCGCTGCCCGAGATAGACGGCTTCATCGATGCCGTGGGTGACAAACAGGATTGTCTTTGCGGTCTGCTCCCAGATCCGCAGCAGTTCGTCCTGCAGAATTTCCCTTGTCTGGGCGTCGAGCGCGGCAAAGGGCTCGTCCATCAGCAATATGTCGGGGTCGGAGGAGAGGCTGCGGGCGATTGCGACCCGCTGTTTCATGCCGCCGGAAAGCTGATGCGGATAACGGTGCTCAAACCCGGACAATCCGACTAGCGCCAGGAAATGTCGCGCCCGAGGCACCCGCTCGGCCCGCGCCAAGCCGATCGCCTCGAGAGCAAACTCGACATTGCCCAATGCGGTGCGCCACGGGAACAGCGCGTATTGCTGAAAAACAACCCCGCGGTCGGGTCCCGGCCCGGCAATCGGCTTGCCATCGACGCGGATGGTGCCCGAACTCGGTTCGGCCAGTCCCGACAACAGTTCGAGCAAGGTGGATTTGCCGCAGCCGCTCGGGCCCACCAGCACCATGAACTCACCGGGTGCGACGGCAAGATCGACACGCGACAACGCGATAACCTGGTCCGTCCCGGTTTTCGCCAAGCGATCGGGAAAGCTTTTCGTCACCCGGTCGAAGCGGATCTTTGGCGTGTCGGGCACTACGGCCACCATCAGCTTGGACTGCTGCGAAACGGGTTGAACTCGTTGGTATAGAGGTCTTTTGGCTGCAGCTGGCCGACGGCCGCGTCACCATTGTCGCGGAACCAGTCGATGTACAGGCTGAAAGAGCGGTCTTCGAGCAGGCCGCCGCGTTCGGCGAGACCGGTTGATTTCCAATAGGTCACGACGCCGGCATCCTCGTCGCGGCCGCGTTTTTTGATGATGTCCTGAAAGCGTGCGATCACAGCGGCGCGCGGCCGGGTTCGCGCCCATTCGATTGCACGGGCGGAGGCTTCGACAAATTTGCGAGTCGTATTGGGGTTCGCGGCGATAAATCTCTTGGTCAGGACATAGCTGCCGGTGGTCAAGGTGCCAAACAGCTGGTAATCGGTCAGCAGCAGATCGAGACCGCCAACCGCCATCGCCTTGTCGCGGAAGACGTCGGACAGAATGGCGGCGTCGACCTGCTTGAGCCGCAATACATGCTCCGCACTCGCCGGCGGCATCGGCACCAATGTCACTTGTTTAATCTCGGCTGGGCTGAGACCGTGGCGCTGCAGGTAGACATCGATCATGAATTCGTCATGCGCGCCGAGGGTATTGACGGCGATCTTCTTGCCGAGCAGGTCGCGCGGGCCTTTGATCGCGCCGCCGCTTAGCACATACAGGCCCGGCCAGGTGTCCTTGTCGGTGCCGCTGGTGCCGATAATTGCCTTAATCGGCGCTCCGGCCGCGACCAGCCGCTCGATGGCGCTGTGGAAGGCGCCGCCGAAATCCGTGTCGCCGGTTACCGCCGCCTGGATATCCTGCGGGCCGCTGATCGTGTTGCCGACCCATTTGAGGGTGATCGGGGCCAAATAGCCCAGATCCGCCGCCAATTCCGGAAAGGTGACGCGGCTCGCCCAACCCTGATAGCGCAGCGCCGATATCTCATACGGCCCCGCTTGTTCGCCATGCGCAAGAGCGCTCGGGGTCCGGGTGATAAATGGGTACAGCCTTGTCGCTACAACCGCTGCGCCGCCGGTCAATAGCGAACGTCTCGGCACGCCAAGCCGCGAGGTCGGTTTCCTTCGCGCGGTCATTTTGCCGCCATGTCGCGAAACGGATTGAGCCGATTGGTGTAAACCTCCGAAGCCTTGACCTCGCCAGGCGGCAACCGGCCGATCCGGACATACCAGTCGGCCAGTTCCGGAAATAGCACCTGCCCGGTCCAGCCCTGATAGCGCAGCTCGGACACCTCGTATTTCCCGGCATCGGCATCGGCCCGAGCCGCGCGCATCCTCAGCCCCGGGGTGACGATAAAAATCAGACTGCCGCCGAGCAAAAGCAGCGACAAAGGCAGCGCGGTGAAACGGCTTATCGACCGCATCGCCCGGCTCTTCATCAGCCGGTTCACGCGGCGGCTCCCGTGGGCAGGTCAAGCGGCAAATGTGGCCGTCGGGTTCTGCTGCGCCGGCCGTCGACACCAACCGGCACATCGCCGGCGATTGTCACCCGTCGCACGATCCGCGGTTGATCGCCGTAATCGTCGATTGCGTAATGCTGCGTCGCACGGTTGTCCCAGATCGCCACATCGCCGGGCAACCAACGCCACCGCACGGTATTTTCCAGTCGCGTGACATGCGATTGGAGTATTGCGATCAGGTGCGCGGAGTCGGTCCGCGAATAGCCCACCAGCTTTTGCAAAAACCCGCCGAGAATCAGCGAACGTTCTCCGGTTTCCGGATGGACGCGGACGACCGGGTGCTCGGTTTCGTAGACCGTCGAGGTAAACACGTCTCTGTGCTGGCGCCGATCCTCCTCACTGGCATTGGGGCGGATGGTCGCATAATCGTAGTCATTCGTGTGGGCGCCCCAGAGGTGATCCGCCAAGGTGCGCAAATCGGCCGGCAGATCACGATAGGCGGTGACGGTATTGGCCCACACCGTGTCGCCGCCATGCGACGGCACTACGACGGCTCTGAGGATCGACGCCTGCGGGTAGGCATCGACAAAGGTTACGTCGGTATGCCAGTGATTGGCGCGGCCGCCGCCATGCGACGCATCCAATTCGAGGATGACGTTAGTCCCGGCCAGCGGCGGTATGGTCGGATGCGCGACCAACTCACCGAAAGACCCGGCGAATGCTTCGTGTTCGGCGTCGTCGAGGTGATCCTGGTCGCGGAAGAATATGACCTTATGGAGAAGCAAGGCATCGCGGATGGCGTTCAGGACTTTCGCCGGCAGCCGCCGCGACAGTCGCACGCCCGCGATTTCAGCGCCGATACGACCGGCGATCGGATGCACGCCAAACTGGGATCGTCGCAGCAAGATTTCGCTCATCGTCTGACCTCAAATTCTACGGAATGATCGGCCCGCCGTTTGACGGGACGGCTCTCGGCCGATGCCGGGTCTTTTGCCGTTGACGCCGATGGGGTGCCCCATCGCGGCTGGCGGCTGCCGGGTTTAGCGAGCGCGGTCTCGGATCAGGAAATCGTCAACAACAGTATAAAATCGTGCCGATCCGGGCAGGCGGTATGAGACGAGGAGCGACAACCACACCAATCACACTTCGGTTGAACATTATGAACAAATATAATGTCCGCGCGACTTCCCAGTCAAAAGAAAGCTTTTGCATTATTTTGTCCGTAGGGAGAGGGACATTTCTCAATGTGCGAGATAAAGCAAAAGTTATTCTTCGTCCTCCTGCTCCATGGCGCGGCGGTCGCGAAATGCGTGCAGAGGCAGTGGGTAGGCCGTCGTATGCTTGATGCGCTCCATCGCGAACCGGGAGGTCACGTTTTTCATCGGCGCGGCGTCGATCAAGCGCTTGTAAAAGGCGTCATATTCCGCCATGTCGGCGACTGCGACGCGCAATACGTAATCGACGTCGCCGGCCATGCGGTAGAACTCCATAACCTCCGGCATTGCCGAGACCCCGGTACTAAAACGATGCAGCCACTCGGGCGTGTGCTCGCCGGCTTCGACGCTGACAAAGACCGCCAGCCCTAACCCAACCTGCTCGGGATCGACGACCGCCACGCGACGGGCGATCACCCCGTTTTTCTCGAGCTTTTGGATCCGCTTCCAGCAGGGTGTCGGGGACAGGCCGACACGGTCCGCCATTTGAGCGATTGACAGCGTCGCGTCGTCCTGCAGCAGCTCCAATAATCGGCGATCGATCTCATCCATACCATAGTTCCAACCCGGCCATTCTCGAGCGCCTGAGGACATCGGGTCACCACAGAAACACATCCGTCGCGACGGGATCTCTGGACTTGCTGGGATGGTCTTGCCAGGCGCTGTTGTGCGTGGCCCGCTCCAGGGTTGGCGCTATGATTCCGCCATTCGCAGGCAGGATCGGTGCCAGGCGAGCACTCAGAAGGCTGGCCAGCGCCTCGCATTGGCGCCGGATGTCCGGCACCGAGGTTACTTCCCAGAACAGCGGCTTCGTGACCGGTCCGACGGCATAGAGCCGCTGCCAGATTTCACCTTGGCGATTGCGCAGTGCGCAGACCGAGCTGACATCGAGCCCGAGCCGCAATGGGTCGGGTCGGATGTCGCCGCGATCGAGCAGGCTGCGGATCAGCGGGTCGGCGATCCGGTCGTAATCGCAGCCAGGACCGGAGCAGTTGATCACACGCTCCACCCGCAGATGGTGATCGGCTGCCGCCCGGCGCGGGCGATGGGTGACAAGCACGCCGCCGTCTTTGGCTTGCATGGCTCGGATGCGTGTCGCACCGGTGACCAATTGGCCACGCGTGATCGCTGCTTCGATGCGGTCGGAAACCGCCGCTGGAACGCGATGGCGGTGAACCTCCCACCACGGCCGCAAATGGCGAATGAAGCGAGCTTTCTCGTTGGCCGGCATTGCCTGCCAGATGTCTTGTGTGGCCGGGCGCAGACCGTCGATGACAGCGCGCCAGTCCCGGCCTTGCCCGGCCAACTCCTCGACCTCTTCGCGCAACAGGCGAGTCAGTCCCGCTGCCGCTATCGGCAAGGGCCGTTCGATCAGCGCCACCGCGGCGGTGGCAGCGCCCGTCCCGTGCCGCCGCGGCAACAGCCCCCGTCGCGACAGGGCGTGGATCGCGCCGGTATGGCCACGATCGAAAAGCGAGATAGCGGTATCGACCATCGTCAACCCAGTGCCGACCAGCAGCACCGGCGCCTGCGGATCGAGATCAGAGAGCGCTGCCGGCGCCCAAGGATCCGACCGATAGTCTTGACTATCATAGAAACTCGGATCGGCGATTGGCGGCGGCTCCGGCGGGAAATTGCCGACCGCCAGTACCGCGAGATCCGCCTCCAGCCGTCGTTCCCGATCGAGATCGAGAACGATTCCACCGCGGGAGGTGCGTAAATCACGGACCTCGCCTCGGGTCAGCACGAGGCGTCCGCCACGACCCGCCGCGCGACGGAATTCCGCGTTAAGGAGATGGCGAATGTAGTCTCCGAATACGCTGCGGCTGACAAAAGACGCCGGCGTGATGGGCATCGACCTGGAGTCGGGATTCTGCTGAAGCCATTGAAAAAAATCATCCGGCCGGTCGTGAAACGCGCTCATCCGGCCGGCCGGCACATTCAGTACGTGGTTCGGATTTCCGGTCGAGTAGGCGAGACCGCGACCGAATTGCGGGCTTCGCTCGATCAGGTGAACCCGCACCGACGGCGGACATCGCTGCAGCAGGTGGAGCGCCAGCAACGTCCCGCTAAACCCAGCGCCGATGACCGCGATCGCGGGCGGTCTTGTTGCCTGCCTCTGGGAGGAGATGTCCGATCCTGGCGATCCCGAAGACCGTGCTGCCGCTAAAGACGCCATATTGACCTCCCTGTCGTTTGATGCCTCGGCTTGAACCTCTGTTCCTCTGGTCCGCGGAGGCGCCGGCCGCGACAGCAGGTTCGAATGGATGCCGCACTCAGTCTTGCCGAGGCCGCGCCAGCGGCCAGCGCGCGGATCTTCGCCGGGGCTTGCGCGATCGGTACAGGTCATGCACCCGATTGAGCGATACCCTTCTTTGACCAGCGGGTGAGGCGGCAGCTTGCGTGCCGCAAAGACCGCCTCGATCCGAGCACGCGACCAGCCGGCAAGCGGGTTGACCTTGATCCGGCCGGCGCCATCCGCCTCGAACAACGGCAGTGCGGCGCGCGCGGCCCCTTGATAGCGTTTGCGGCCCGACATCCAAGCCGCGAATCCATGCAGCGCACTCGCAAGCGGCACGACCTTGCGCAATGCGCAGCATCGATCCGGATCGTTAAGCCACAGCATGCCGTCGGCATCGCCTGCCGCCAGATGCTCGCTACTGGGATGGAGGGTGCGCACATCAGTCAGCCCGAGGGCGGCAGTCAGTGTGTCGCGATAGCGCAGCGTCTCGCCGAACAGCTTGCCGGTATCGAGAAACAGAATCGGAACGCCTGGATCGATCTCGGCGATCAACGCCAGTAACACCGCACTTTCGGCACCAAACGACGAAACCACTGCCAGCCGCCCGCAAAACTCGTTCTGGATCAGCGCGCGCAGCAACATCTCGGTGGTCGCATCTGAATATCGCCATCGCAGTTCGTCGAGACGGGAGGTGGCCGCATCGACCGGGTGGTCCGCCTCGGTGGTAAACCGCTCTTGGTCCGGCCCGGCCTCGTGATCGTCCGGAACGCGCAGGCTCATCACGTTTTCACGCTAATAAGATGTTATACAGATATGATTTGACTCACGTTAGAGGGTAATACGATATTTTGTACAGCGTCGATTTGAGGACCGCTTGCGGGCGCTCGACGAAATGCAGCTAAAGCGGGGCCTCCGCGCGGATGGCTCCAGGGAGTGATGACGAATGTCCAATAGCGCACGACCGCAAACCACACCGCCAGCGCGGACACCTGCGGCGGGCTGTTGTCGTCGGACGTTCAACGCTCGCTAAAAACCGCGGGGTCTTTTTCCTCGCCATTCGCCTTGCTCGGCTACCTCGTCGCTGAAGTCGAGACTTTCAGCGCCCGATAGCCAACCGCAAACTGACCGCGGAGACCAAAATGCTGATCCGCATCCCCAAGCCGCTTGCCGACAACGCGCTCGCTGAGCACGCCCCCGATCCGGAAGTTACTGTCGTTGATCCCCTCAGCGGCATCGTGATTATCATCGACCCGGCCTCTGCTGAAGAAGGTGGAGCGCGCCGCAGAGCCGTAAGACGCCGACGTTATTCTCCACTCTGGCGTTCGTCGCTGTCGCGTTGGCTGGCTCCGGCGCCGGCGGAAGCCGGTTCGGCGATTTGATCAAAAGCATGAAGCTGATCCCCGGCAGCTACAGGCTCGTCCTCGCATGCAGACAAGACTCGACAGACAGTTTGAAGGAGGTTCATCGCCGATGACCGTCATGTCTCTCATCGAGTTGCGACCAGCGGCGAAGGGAGTTTCGTTGCCGATAGCCGATCAAGCGCTAGATGCGCTTTCAATCGGCCGGCAATACTCGGAACATCCAACCGACGCCGAAAGCGAGCCCGCGCATTTGCCGGACCTCGCGGGGGGCCAGGTCTGGGTGATCGAGATTTCGCTGACGGATGAACTCTCGCCCGTGCATCGGAAAGTCGTGAACGAGAGCAATGTCTTGATTTACGATCGCTCGCTCGAAGCGATTGTCGCCAAAGCTTTACCGCTTGGCGGTTATGCCGAGCCGGATTCACCGGCTCAAGCCGCTCAGCGCTGCGTTCGTTTCGCGCGCGACGGTTGGAATGTAGTGCGGCTGGTCGATCGCCAAACCCCGGCCCACCGGCGGACCGCGCATCTGCAGGACCTGGCGCGGTATTGGCAGACCATCGCGACAGGCGAACCGGCTGTCTTTATCGCTTCCGGAGCGGGTCGGGATTGCCGTCGCATAACCGCAACCCACGCGGTCGATGCAGCGTTGACAGCCGCGATCGACGAAGATGTCCGGACGGTTGTGTTCTGCGCGATCGGCACGGCGCTAGTACCGGCCTCCGTTGCCACCCCGGCGAACGGATTGGCGGGTTGAGGCGACCGCCTCCGTCAGCGCGATGTGGCCGCGACAATCGCGGATACCATCGGCTTCATAAAGTAGCTGCCGCCATGAGGCATGATCGTAGCGGTGATACCCCGCCGTTCGAGCTCCGCAGACACGACCGGGCCGATCGCGGCGACGATCGTCTTTTGCAAAGCGGCGCGCAATTTCTCGACCCGCGCCGAGGCCTGGGCGACGTCGAACAACCGCTTGATCTGGGGAGCGTTGGTGAAGGCGATCACATCAATCTGCTCGGCCGCCATCTCGTCGATCAAGGCCGCGACCCTCTCGTCCTCGGCTTGCGACGCGTATGCGTAAGGCACGACCGGGTCCGGTGTCGCGCCGGCGTTCCCCAAAAAATCGACAAGCCGGTTCGAAGCGCCCGGATACAACTGGACGCCGACCCGTCGATCGTGGAGGTCATCCTGCTCCAGCAGTTTTATGATGCCTTCGGTTGTCGGTTCCTCGGCCCGCAGATCGGGGGTCAGCCCGAGCTCGCGCAATGCCCGCGCGGGCTTGGGGCCGCGCGTCATCTTGCGCGGTTTGGCAAGGGCGTCGCGGAAGGCTTGTTCGAACCCGCTGCGAGCGGCGACCGCGCAAAGACGGCGCAGGCCCTCGCCAGTCAGCAATATCAGATCGTCGAATGGTGTGTCGACAAAGCGGCGCAACCACGCCTGCAACGGTGCGGGATCGGCGGCATCGACGATCGACACCAACGGACAACTCACGGTTTCGGCGCCCTGTTGGCGGAACATCAGCGCAAGCCGCTCCGCCTCGCGAGTCTCCGGCAGGGCGATCCGCCGACCATACAGCGGGCCATTGGTCTTGCTCTCGTTCAGCACGGCAGCCGTTTGCCTCGCGCGATACCCCTACCGCTCTGTATAGCCGTTTCGAACGTAGCTCGGCGCAATTAACGAACGAAGATGCAGTCAACGATCGCCCCCCTCATCCTTTCGGGTTTCTTGGTCGGCGGTCTGGTCGGATTAACCGGCGTCGGCGGTGGCTCTTTGATGACACCGCTTCTGGTGCTGGTCTTCGGAATCCATCCAATTACCGCGGTCGGGACCT
>Ga0210395_10003397_pt1 | contig 12243 bp, 13 predicted proteins | sample IncBWH4OmetaG_FD_150861 | JGI IMG/M metagenome (GOLD analysis project Ga0210395, IMG submission 150861) | Forest soil microbial communities from Barre Woods Harvard Forest LTER site, Petersham, Massachusetts, United States - Inc-BW-H-4-O ...
TTCGTCCGCAAACCGCCAGCCCCGCCGAAACTGCCGGGCACATCCTGGATCAACCCGCCCCAGGACAAGGAAGCCGACACTCAGTAAGACCCGCGTGATGGTGCCTCATTCAAGTTGACAGATTCCGACAGCAGAATGTCGAAAAGGCGTCCAATGTTAACGTCCTTAACGCCATCTCGCAGAGCATCGGCGCGATTCAGGATCGCGCCGCTGGTACCAGCAAGACTCTTACCGTCCTGGCTAACCAGTTCTCCACCCATGCGGGTGCCGGTAACTGGGCTCAGACGGCCAATCCAGCGCTGAGCGAGCTGCACCAGGGGCTAACGCAGCAACAGCAAGACCTCCAGAACGTTGCCGCTGGCGCGTCATACCTGGCTAACACCTACAAGACGAACTTTACCGGCGCGCTAGCGCTTGCCGATCTTGCTAACGTCAAGCTGACTAACGGGATCCTGGGAAGTGGCTCCGCGGCTGTCACCGCGCGAGCCCAGATTGCCTCCCTTGTCATGGGCTATGAGGCGATGGGGCAGCCAATGGGGGCCGTAGGCTCGGATATGACAGCCCTGGCTATTCAGTCCGGGCTGGCTTCCTCTAAGGTAAGCCAGCTTAACTCTGCCTGGGATGATTTCATGACGAACCTTACCGGGGGTACCGGGGGGCTCGGTTCTTTCGTTAACTCCCTCGCCAACATAGGCCAGGTCGTCGCTACCGCCAAGAACAATCTTGGCGAAGCGGCGAACATCAGCCTCAGCGTCCCGCAGTTCGCGCAAGCACTAACGTCGTTCTCGGGGACCGGCGCCCAGGCGTGGGAAAATTTCGATCAAATTGTCGGAAGCACGGCTCCCCAGATTATCGACTGGCTGAGGACCGCGGGCACCGAGGGCGCTGTTTCCGGAACCCAGTTCACTAAGGCTGTCCTGGGAATGGTCGGTTCTCTTACTCCCTTTGCGGCTAAGTCGGTCACGGCTCAGGCCGAACTGCTCGGCCTGGTGCAAGAGGTTGATCCTAACGTCAAGAGCTGGAGCCAGCTCCAGCAGGTTCTCAAGACCTCTGGTGACAACCTGAACACCACTCAGAGAATTATCGAGTCTGCCACTCAGAAGATGGGGAACATGGCTGCTGTTGCACAGCAGCTCGGGGATGTTCTACAGTCCGCGGTCGTTTCCGCCATGTCTAACGCTGAGATTAACGCCTCTGGTGTGACTAAGGCCATGCAGCTTTACGACCAGGTTCTCATGAACGGCACTGCTGATACCAGGGCCGGGCAGTCGGCCCGGCTCGCCCTTATCGGTGACCTTGAGAGGCTGGGCTATTCCGCCCAGCAGGCTACCAGGCTAATGGAAATCATGCAGGGGCAGATTAACGGCTTGCACGGCAAGACGGTCACGGTCACCACAATCATGCAGCAGATCGGCGGAGGGACATCCCCGGGGCCGTACGCCTCCGGTTACGTGATGTCTGGTAATACCCGCCGAGGTTATGCCTCGGGGACCGGTGGCGCAGCTCGAGGCTGGGCATGGGTCGGTGAACGCGGACCGGAACTGGTTAGGTTCACGGGCGGGGAAACCGTGCTCCCTAACAGTGTTTCCCGCGGTTACGCGGGAGGGACCGGGGATCTTCCTGAGATTCACAATCACTTCCACGTCAACGGCAAGGAGATCTTTCACGCCGTCCGATCGGAAGCAGTGACGGCTCAGCGGAGGACGGGCACGAATGGCCTAAGCAAGCGCACTAGGTAAATCCTTAGCCAGTTAAGAAAGAGCGGCCCTCCGGAATAAAATCGGAGGGCCGTTTCTGCATCTGGGGGATACCTAAGGAACCCCGCCTTGCGGTCACCTGTAACGGCCCATCGGCCAGGCTCCTACGGCGGGGTTCCCTTTGCTTCACCTTTTGCTTCCTCCGATGGTGAATCGAAGGCCTAACCCCGCCTTAACAGGCGGGAGTCGTGGGGTAGAAACCACCTGGCGCTGGAGCGAATCCGCTGGCTCCAGGCTGCCGCGTGCCGAGAGTGTCGCTGTTGTCTAGGGGATCAGGCAGCTTGCGCCGGTTCACTTCGTTGATGCACAGACGGAACGCGATGATGTAAGAGTCCCGGTTGACGTGCTCGCGCGGGAGCTGCATTAGGGTCGCGTGAACCTTCCGGGTACGCTCACTCAGTTCAGTATCCGATAGCACTGTCAGATCGTCATCGCGCGTGGTCATGAAAGCCCGTCCTTGCCGTAAAGCATCTCGTTATTCCTCCCGTGCGACTCGGGAAACCCCGCCCGTCCCGCGCGCTGGGTGGTGCAACCAGGAGGACGGACGGGGCTAGCATCCCGCCGCGCCCGGTTTGTTGAGCGCAGACCTAAGTGCGGCGGGATGTAGTGACACCCTGACATCCGCCTCTGGGCATTTCCATCTTGCGCGAGGTATCGTCAGTCTCAAGGGAAATAGTGGCCAGCGGTAATCAAGGTCAAGGTCCGGGCATTCAAGGTCGCTCAGGATCGCTTACAAGTTATTCAGGGTCATTCAAGGTGGGCAGCCATGCGGGAACGGGAACTACAGCCCGGAACTTCACCATCGGCGTTCTTCGGTAACGAGGTCCGCGAGGCTCGCACCAGAGCCAAGATGTCTCAGGCCGCCCTGGGGTCGGCCGCTGGCTATGACGCCACCTACGTGTCAAAGGTGGAGACGGGCTCGATCGTTCCCGATGACAGGTTCGTTGACGCCCTGGACTCGGCGTTCCTGAACATGAACGGCTGGTTCGGCCGGTTCTGGCGTGACTCCCGTAAATGGAACGGTCACTACCGTGAGTGGTTCAAAGACTGGGTTGCGGCCGAGAAACGCGCATCGGTCATCCGCTGGTATGAACCGCTGCTCATCCCTGGCCTTGTGCAGACCGAGGGTTACGCGCGAGCCGTGTTGTCCTGGGGGCCGCTCAGCGGCAACGTTGACGATGACGTACAGGCCCGGATGGAGCGCCAGGAGATCCTGAACCGGGATGCTCCCCCGGAACTGTGGGTGCTACTGGCAGAGTCCGCTGTCCGCCGCCGCGTAGGCGACGGGGAAGTCATGCGCGCACAGCTCAAGCACCTAGCCGAGCTGTCCAGGCGGCCGAACATCACCGTTCAGGTTGTCCCCGACGATGCCGACGCATACGGCGGCCTGTCGGGAGCGTTCGCCATCGCCACTGTCGAGCCGTCCGGTAGCGTCGTCTACCTCGAAACAGGACTCCGCGGGATGACCGCTGTCGACCCTACAATGGTCACGAGCGCAGGCCGCATGTTCGAACACCTTCGAGCCGAGGCACTAGCGAAGAGACCGACGTATGACCTTCTGGCCGAGGAAGGTGAGAGATGGAAGGTGTGACCGATCCGCGTTGGCGCAAGTCCAGTTACAGCGGATCGAACGGCGGGGGCTGCCTTGAGGCAGCCGACCACCCGCATGGTGTCATGATCAGGGACACCCAGGACCCCCGGTGGCCTGACGGCGCACCGGTCATCGCGTTCAGCGCCAAGGCATGGGCGCGGTTCGTTCAAGGACTTAAGTAGGTCGTAAACACAGCAACGGCCCCGGGTAGGGGCCGTTGTGCTGTCTGGGGGCGAGACACGGCCCAGGATGACGGCGGTTAGGCCAGTTTGCTGGTAGGTTGCTTACTGCACCGGAGTTTCAGCCGACGACGTACGAGCCTAAGCCACGCGCGAGCATGACCCCTCTTAAGACCGAACAGGGTCATTATCCGGTGTCATGCTGCTCTCACACGCGCATGTGGTTAGTGGAGCGTGCCATGTTGGCGATGATCATCACGTGCGTTGTCCTCGTTACCGGGCTTGGCTTCTATGCCATGCACCGGAGCGACCCGGGCCGTCTAAAGCGTCTAACGTTCAGTGCTGGCGTGCCAAGGCTGTTCTGGTTCAGTATCGAGGTTGAATCTGACGACGACCGTCCCAAGGAACTGCCTCCGGATTAACCGCCCCTAAGCACCGACAGTCGGAGCTGTGTGGGCGCTCCCAGGGGCCGAATGTCGGCCCCCCTCGCTACGCTCGCTCTATGGCAACACGGACCACCCGTAAGCGTCCCCATTTCCACCTGAGCAACCGGTCTAGCACGTCTAGCGCGGCCTTCCGGCGCTCTGGGTCCGTTGACCAGATGGCAGATAGCACGGCTATCGCCACGAGGGCCAGGAAGAGTGCTAGCGCAACGAGCACGTACGGACTGTTGACCACCTTGCTATCAGGACCACTGACCAGCGCCAGTGCACCGAGCTGGGGGGCTCGGCAGGGGAATCCTTTGACACGCGCGAACACGCGCTCACGTAGCCTGTTGTTCACGTTCGGCCTTTGCTAGGGGTCGGGCGGGTTGGATTGACGGCCTTCCGTTGGCGCGGGGGGCCGTCACCTAAATCCGGGGGTAAGCGGCCATGCCGTCTGTTCCATGGTTCTCTAGTGCTATGACATTCTGCCGCGCACGGCAGACCATGGCCTGCCGTGCCCTGTGGATAACCTGTCGGGAGGCATGGCCTGTTCGGCGCGAACATGCCAATTAGCAGGGTGTTTTGTCCCTGAAACCTATTTTTTTCATCCAGTTAAAGGCCGGTAGATCTGTGGAAAAGCTGGGCGTGTGTTCCCCTGGAGACATGCAAAAGCCCCGGACGGCGCTGCGTCCGGGGCTTATCGGCAAGGTTAAGAACTGACTAACGACCGCGGCTTTAAGAGCTGGCGACGGCGAACAGCTTCACTCCCACGGCGCCGCAGTCGGCGCCGACCTTGTTGGCATCCTGCTCGATCTGCTGATACTGGGCATCCCCTTGCAAGTCGTTGACCCAATCTGTCAGGTCTACCTCGAGCGGTGTGTCTGTCGCGGCTAGCTCGGCGTTAACCGAGGAAGGATCGTTGGCGAATGTCCTGGTCGAGTTGCCGTTCTGGAATGCCAGGATGATCTTGCAGGCTTTCAGCGTGGCGGCAGGGACAGAGAATGTCGTGGCTGTCGCCTGAGGCTTAGGGGCGACAGCACTGGTACCGCAGGCAGTAAGCGCTAGCAGGGGTGCCGCCATGGTGGCGGCAGCAATGATCATTGAACGCATATCTAGTTCCCCTCGTGTAGATCCGTGATGATGACGCATGACCCCTCCGGGCGGTTTGCCTCGCGGGAGGGAAAGTGCCGGACTTGTAACCAGCCGCTAAGCGGCTTGCTTAAGACCCTCCGCTAGCTGGGCTCGGATGGCCTTAGCCTTGGCATCCCCGACGTGCATGTCGCGCCTGATGGCGCGGATGGACGGAAGCTCGCCAGCCGCCAGGAGGGCGGCATAGGTGCTCTCCGGTGTCCTCGCCTTAAGGCGTCTGGGAGCAGTCCTGACGACCTTGAGGGCAGGCTTAGGAGCGCTCCCCGGGATGCTCTGGACTGTCGGTTCGGGAGCGCTCTCCGGTGTCACCGGAACGTCGTCAGCGGGAGCGGCTACGGGCGCACTTTCAGGTGCGCTCACGGGCTCGATCCCGGCCGCCGCTGGGGTGCGCTTAGCCTGACCCTTAGCCCAGTTCTCGAGGATGAACGTAGCCAGGAAGAACGACAGGGCCGGGATACCGGCCCAGACCGCGGCAAGCCAGCCGTACCTGATACCGGATTCGACGTTGGCGAACAGCGACAGGCCGACGCCAGGGCCGACACCGAGCCAGCCGAGCTGTCCTCCCTGTAGGAGGACGACGGACCCGACGACAACAAGGCCGTCAATGCCGACCGGCATAAGCCGGGCAACCATGACGCTCTGGTGGAGCGTCAGAGACAACTCATAGATGTGAGCGAAGCTCACCCATCCTGCGACCACGGCGACGGCGAGTATCGCCGTGCCGGATACAGCCTTGGGCCAGTAGGCCCGGAACCATCCGGTCATCGGCTTACCACCCTTCCGGCGAGCCGGTTAGCTTTAGCTGTCCATCGGACAGGGCTTGACTTACGCGCCCCCAGGCGCCTTGCCCATCCCGAGGCGATGACGGTAGCGACCGCCAGTTCGGCGGTCGTGTGGACGGTTACCCGGTCCTTAAAGGCCGCCGTGTGCCATACGGCTCGCCAGGCTTCCCCTACCCGCTCCGCGCCTCCAACGGACTGCCCGCCAACGAGGACACGGAGGCAACCGGGAAGCCTCCGCTCTGTCGGAAGCTCGCCCCAGGCCGATACCGAGATGTACGCGGCCCGCTGGCCGCTAGTGGCAGTTGACATGCCTATGCCGCCCTCTTAACCGACCAGCGGTCGTTCATCATGGCCCGTGTGCGGTCCATGGCATCCGGCATGGCGTGAACGTAGATCTTGAGCGTCACAGACGGGTCGGAGTGCCCGAGTAGTTCGGCAAGGTCCACCACGCTCTGGCATGTCCTTGACCAGATTCCAGACGAACGCCGGTACCGGGATGTCCCGGTACTGTCCGGCGCGCCGCTTCTTGAGCGGCACGCGGGAGTGTCCGTCCCGGGAAGACTGCCACCTAAGGCGCAGTGTCTTCCCGCCGTCGATGAAGTCCTTTTTCTCGACTCCGAGTGCTTCCCGGATGCGGAGCCCCATGGTCCGCTGTAGCCAGACACAGATGCCGACATGTTCAGCTAGTACTGTCACCTGTGCGTCGGCCAGGTGGACGAAGCCACCATCTTCACCCTCGGTGTCGTCCTCGGTAACTGCAGGTGCCGCAAGCCTGATGCCGACACAGCGATGGCTCGGTATCACTCCATCACGCACGAGGCGGTTGAGCGTGCCGACGATGACCAGGCGCGCAATGACACGCCGGGACTGGCCCAGGTGGATCATGGTTCGGTTGAGGAGCTTTTCGGCCACATGCGGCCGGTTGCTCGCATCCTGAACAGTGAGCCCTGCATAGGCAGGCTTGACCCAGGTACGGCAGACGCTCTCGTAGTCGCGCCTGCTTGCCTCGCTAAGCGTGCCGGTGTTGGCCAGCCACACCTCTACCGCGTCGTTGAATGACTTCTTACTGGCGCTTAGGTCTACGTCACCCCCGTAACGCTTGGCCCGTTCCTGGTCATTGGCAAACGTAGCGGCTTGGCCGCGAGTGGTGAACGACCGCTCGCGCTGGCTGCCGAGGGAATCCCGGTACCTGACCGTGTAGGGCTTGCGCGCGGCGGGGTTGGCGCTCTTGATGATGGTGGCCATTGCTGGTCAATGCCTCCCGTGCGGAATCCTTGCTGACCCGCTGCTGACCCCCAGTATGAGAGTTTCGTACATCGCCCCAGGTCAGCAGCCTTACGGGATGGGATTCTCCGGGAAAATCATTATTCTGAACGAACCGTGCCGTCTGCCCGAGAGCACCTCCCGCCACCCGAGGCCGAAGGGCCCGCCTGTACTGTCAACCATGGACGTCTGCCCGAATGCGGGAACACATAGCGAAGGAGCCGTCGCGATGAAGCTGACTAAGTACGAGCACGCGTGCGTCGTCTTCGAAGATGAAGGCGCCTCGTTCGTCATCGACCCCGGCTCGTTCTCCCCGGACGCCGCCACGATCATCGCTGGCGCCGAGGCGATCCTGCTCACGCACGAGCACTTCGACCACGTTAACGAGGCGGCGATCAACGCCGCGCTCGCGGAGCGGCCGGACCTGCGGGTGTACGGGCCCGCCGCGACGTCCGGCATGTTCAGCTCACACCCCGGCCAGTTCACCGCGGTCGCGGCCGGCGACCTGCTGGAGATCGGCGGATTCGGCATCACGGTGCACGGGCACACGCACGCGGTCATCCATCCCGACATCCCCCCGGTCGCGAACGTCGGCTACCTGATCGACGGCACCGTGTACCACCCTGGCGACGCGTACTTCGTCCCCGACGCGAGCATAGAAACCCTGCTGCTGCCGACGAGCGGCCCGTGGATGAAGCTCGGTGAGGCGGCCGATTACGTCCGCGCCGTACAGCCGGAGCGAGTGATGCAGATCCACGAGATGCTGCTCAGCGACATCGGCGTGAACGTCAGCGCCAGTCTCCTTGGCGAGAATGGCCTTACCGGGATACCGCTCACCGTCGTCCAGGTCGGGGAATCACTCACCGTCTGACGCCGCGACCTGTCGCCCGAGCGGCGTGCCAGTGCGCGCGCTCCTGACGACTTCGCTTATCGCGCCGATGACCAGTTCCCGATCCCCCGTGTTCAGGTAGTGCTCGGGGCTGCCAGAAATGATGTGGCGGCTGTTCGTGGACAACTGCGCCAGATCCCGCTGCAAGTCGCGCCATGCTAGCCACAACCCGGCGGCGTCCGCGTCATTCTCGGGTCCCCGGGTGAGGACGATCAGCGGCCGGCCGCCGAGCGCGCCGCGGGTCAGCGCCCGATCGGCGGTGTGCAGCCGGGTGAGCATCCGGTACTCCCTGATGATCGAGCGCCGGTCGGCACCTCCGCGCCACCGCCTCGTGCGCAGGATTAACTGTGGGACCATAAATGCCAGGCCTGCCCGTTTAAGCACTGAGTAGCGCTCCCGCAGGACCGGCCGCTGAGCCTCGTGAGTGGAATCGACCAGCACCATTCCCGCCACTCGCTCCATGTGCCGCGCGGCATAGCTGCGCACGTACACGCCGCCCAGTGAATGGCCGACAAGCACGACCGGCCCGCGGATCCCCAGCGTTTCGAGGACCGCGTCCAGGTCCGCCGCCACGTCGCCGGGCATCCGCCGGTCCCTGGCCCGGCTGCTCGCGCCGTACGGCACCCGGTCGTACGTGACGACGGTGGTATCCGAGGCCAGCGCCTCCGCTATCGTCCGCCAGTCCCGCGCACTGCCGCCGAACGCAGGCTCGATGACCACCGCGGGCAGCCCCGCGCCGAACACCGTCGCCCCGATCCGATGCCGCCCCGTCTCGACCGTTGTCGTGACACCGTCCATGTTCACCCCGACCCAGGCTCGTCAGAGCCGCGCAATTCCATTGCCCCGCATTACACGTTAACTGAACCGGTTTGCGGCGACTAGACGGAAGTTGGATGAATGTCCGGCTAATTACAATGCACGTGAATTTGCATATTTATATGCAAGTGCAAATGCACATCGCTATATGTTTCGAGAATTGACGTCTATCTATTCGTTCAGGCCGCACGCGGCGAAGTAAATGACCGCGGGTCCGGACGCGGTGACCAAGCCGTCCGCGGCGGACACGAAGCACGACTCGCCACGGCCAGCCTTGAGCGCGGTCTGCGCGGCGCGTAGCGTCATCGTGCCCTCGGTGCAGAGCACAAGCCGGGCGCCGTCGCCGGGCAGCGCGATCTCGCCCGCCCCTAGTTCGGCGCGGAACAGCCGGAACTCCAGTGCCGGGGAGTCGTAGACGGCCACCCCGTCACCCAGCGCCCGCGGCACGATGACGGGCACGTCGACCGCGGGGTCGGTCAGCTTCAGCAGCTCAGGCACGTCGATGTGCTTGCCGGTGAGTCCCGCGCGCACGACGTTGTCCGAGTTGGCGAGCAGCTCGATCCCGGTGCCGTGCAGGTAGGCGTGCAATCCCCCGGCCGGCATGAACACTGCCTGGCCCGGCCGCAGCACCCGGTGCCGCAACAGCAGTGCGGCGACCACGCCGAGGTCGCCCGGGTGCTCCGCGGCGACCCGCACGGTCGCGGCGCAGGCGGCGGCGTACGGCCCGTCCTGCGCGGCCAGCCGACCGCAGGCCGCGGTCACCGCGGCGACAAGCGCGGCACTGGTCGCCGCGGGCCACGTCAGGATGGCGCCCAGCGCCTCGGTCAGCGCGGCGGGGGCCGCCCCGCCGGCCGCTGCCAGGCCGTGCGCCACCGGCTCGAGCTCGGGGACCTCGAGCGCGCGCAGCAGCGCGGCGGCGTCCGCCGCTGGCCGCATGCCCGCGAGCACCTCGAACGGGGTCAGCGCGCAGAGAATCTCTGGCTTCGGCCAGTCATCGACGTAGTTGCGAGCCTTGTCGCCGGGCGCGAGCCCGCGCTCGTTCTCCGCGCGATACCCCGCTTCGGCCTGCTCTCGCGAGGGGTGCACCTGGATGGACAGCGCCTGCTCGGCGGCGAGCACCTTGAGCAGGAACGGCAGCCGACCGCCGAACCGCTCCGCGCATGGCGCGCCAAGCTCGCCGACCGGGTCCGCGGCGATCACGGCGTCCAGCGTCGTGTGGCCGCCGCCTCGCTCGACACCTGAGGGCGCGGAAGGGTGCGCGCCCATCCACAGCTCCGCCTCCGGCTGCGCGGTCGGGGCCGGGCGGCCCTGGAGTTCGGCGATCACGGTGTATGACCCCCACGCGTAGGGCTGCACTCTCGGCTCAAGAAGATCCACGCGCGCATGCTAGTGCACCCACACGCTTGCACCCACACGTTGCCGCGGCCCCGTCGCTGCGGGTTGGGTGCCTGCGAACGCGCCGTACCACCGAGGCGTCAGGGACTGTACGCTGCGGCGGATGTGCGCGGTGGTGTGCCTGTGCCTGGTGCTCCGATTCGGGAATGCGTTGCGTGCGCGTCGAAGGGTGGAGGGACACTACGAGCAAGCCGCGCTCGATTCCGCGCTCGACGGCGCGCTGTCGGCGTGCTCTCAATCGGCGGCGCTCGTGTCGGCCGGGTGCTCGACTAGCGCGACGACACGGCTGGCCATGAACCGCGCGGTCCGCACGGCCGTGCCCGTCCTGGTGACTTCGCTGACCTCGACGATGCCCCGGCCGGTGCTCACCTCAACCCGGCGCCCGGCTCGCGTCGCCGCGACCTCATAGGTCCGGGTCCCGTCGCCGGTATCGACGACGATCTCCACCCGGTCACCCTTCACGTTCTGGGACTTACCACGCTCGCGCCACAAGAAACGCAAACGGCTACCCAGATGGATGGCCCGTTCATCTGGCAATAGCAAGCTGTACGGGCCATTCATCCGGGTCGCGGTGGGGCGGTGGGGTGGCGGTGAGGGGCGCTGGGGTGGCGGTGGTGCGGCTTAGTACGACGGGAGGCTGGGATCTACCTGATTGACCCAGGCGAGCACGCCGCCGCCGACGTGTACCGCGTCGGAGAAGCCCGCGTTCTTCACGATCGCCAGGCACTCGGCGCTGCGCGCGCCGCTTTTGCAGTGCAGGACGACGCGCTTGTCCTGGGGCAGCTGCTCAAGCGCCGCGCCGGAAAGGAACTCGCCCTTGGGGATCAGCGTCGCGCCCGGGATAGAGACGATCTCGTACTCGTTCGGCTCGCGCACGTCCACCAGGAAGATGTTGTCGCCGCGGTCCAGCATGTCCTTCAGGTCCGTCGCGGTGATCGTCGAGCCTGCCGCGGCTTCCGTCGCCTCCTCGGAGACCGCGCCGCAGAACGCGTCGTAGTCGATCAGCTCGGTGACCGTCGGGTTCTTGCCGCAGACCGCGCACTCGGGGTCCTTGTTCACCTTGACGGTGCGGTACGACATCTCCAGGGCGTCGTAGATCATCAGGCGCCCGGCCAGCGGCTCGCCGATCCCGGTGATGAGCTTGATCGCCTCGTTCACCTGGATCGACCCGATCGAGGCGCACAGCACGCCGAGCACGCCGCCCTCGGCGCAGGACGGGACCATGCCGGGTGGCGGGGGCTCCGGGTACAGGCAGCGGTAGCACGGCCCGTAATCCGCCCAGAACACGCTCGCCTGGCCATCGAACCGGTAGATGGAGCCCCAGACGTACGGCTTGTGCAGCAGCACGCACGCGTCGTTGACCAGGTACCTGGTGGCGAAGTTGTCGGTCCCGTCCACGATCAGGTCGTAGCCGGCGAAGATCTCCATCACGTTCGATGAGTCGAGCCGGTCCTTGTGCAGGATGACGTTCACGTACGGGTTGATCTCCGCGATCGATTCCTTCGCGGACTCCGCCTTCGACTTGCCCACGTCGGAGACCCCGTGGATGATCTGGCGCTGCAGGTTCGACTCATCCACCGTGTCGAAGTCCACGATGCCGAGGGTCCCGACGCCCGCCGCCGCCAGGTAGAGCAGCGCCGGCGAACCGAGGCCGCCCGCGCCGACGACTAGCACCTTCGCGTTCTTCAGGCGCTTCTGACCGGCCATACCGACGTCCGGGATGATCAGGTGGCGCGAGTAGCGCTTGACCTCGTCGACCGACAGATCCGCGGCCGGTTCAACGAGCGGTGGCAGCGACACTGGGAAACTCCATCAGGTTGAGGGGACTTCGTCAGGCGACAACCGGTCCGAAGCTTCCGGCATTCCCCCATCCACCATCTCACGGAACCGCGCCGCCACAAGGGCTGGATGTTCCATCTGCGCCACGTGCCCGGTGCGGGGCAGCACCAACACGCTCGCGTTCCTGAAGGCGCGCGATGCGGGGGCGGCCAGCCTGG
>Ga0210395_10003398_pt1 | contig 12242 bp, 8 predicted proteins | sample IncBWH4OmetaG_FD_150861 | JGI IMG/M metagenome (GOLD analysis project Ga0210395, IMG submission 150861) | Forest soil microbial communities from Barre Woods Harvard Forest LTER site, Petersham, Massachusetts, United States - Inc-BW-H-4-O ...
AGCGGTCGTCGTCCTGGTCCTGGGCCGGCCGCGACGGGGCGGCCTGGCCGGGGTACGGGTAGGAGGCGGTGCCGCCGCGGTCGTACGGGTGCTGGCCGGACTGCTGGCCGCCGCGGCTCGGGTTGCGGGCGGTGGCCGCCTGCGAGTCGGCCGGGTAGGACCCGGTGGACATGGTGAACGTCTGGGTCTGCTCGTTCAGCGCCGCGTCCCGCCGGTCGGCGGGGACATGCGACCGGCGCGCCACCCGGTAGGAGCGGCCATCGGTGTCGGTGAGAGCTGACCGCGAGTAGGCCTTGCTGGTCAGCGGGTCGTCGTCGGCGCCGTGCTGGCGGCCGCCGCCACGACTGCGGGGCTCGTAGCTCTGGGCGTCGTAGCTCTGGGCGTCGTAGTTCTGGGCGCCGTAGCCTTGCGACCCGGTGCCCTGCGGCCCGGAGCTCGGTGACCCGTAGCCCCGGGAGTCATAGCCCTGCGATTCATAGCCCTGGGAACCGTAGCCCTGGGATGAGCCATAGTCCCTTGGGTCGTAGCCCTGGGAAGAGCCGTAGCCCCGTGACCCGTACCCCTGGGAGTCGTAGCCCCGGGAGTCGTGATTCACGGCGTCCCGGTTCCACAGGTCGCGGCCGCGGCCGTCCTGGGCGCGGCCGTCCTGGCCGCGGCTGCCGTGCCTGGGCTCCGGGTAACCGGAGGCCGTGACCCGGTCGATGCGCTCGGTCCGTTCCGCCCAGTCGGCGCGGGCGGCCGGAGCGGCCGGGTCCGGCTGACGGGTGGCGGCCCGCGTGCCGTTGGGCTGGAAGCTCGGCTGCGAGAGACCGGGCTGCGGGTAGCCCGGCTGCGCCGGGCCGGCGGCCGGGCGTGCCGCGCTGGGCCCGGCCGCGGACCGGGAGGCGCTCGGGGCCGCGCCGGATCGGGTGCCCGGGCCGGACGTGGCGTCACCGAGGCCAGCGGCCCCGGCCGGACCGCCCGCGCCGTGGCGGCCCTGCGCGCCCGGTGCCGCGGCGGCGGGAAGGTAGCCGTTCTGCCCGACCGCGGACGTCGCGGCGGGGCTCAGCCCTGGAGGCGGGCCGAGGCGCCCGGATCCGGTCCGCTGTTCGCTCGTCACGCGGGGCTCGCCTGCCATACGCGGGTCACCGGCCATCGACCGGTCGGCGCCCGCCGGGCGGTCGATGGCCAGTCGTGACTCGCCTGCGGCGCCCACCAGACGGCTGCCGCCGGCCGGGCGGTTGTCCGCCGCCGGCAGCGGGTCGTCGTGTGCGCCGTTCGCCGACTTGAACGGCCGGTCGGCCGCGACCGACGCCCAGTAGTCCTCGTCGGACACGCCGTCGTCTGGCCAGATGTCGGGGTCTCGATCCCGCCGCCCCAGCCGCAGCCGACGTTCACTCCGGTCACCCCGGTCGCCGCGTTCGCTCCGGTCGCCGCGTTCGCTCCGGTCGCCGCGCTCACCCCGCTCGCCGCGCTCACCCCGCTCGGTCCGGTCGCGGCGCCAGCGGCTGCCGCCTCGCTCGGCGCCGCGGTCGCCGCGGTCGCCGCCATCGTCGCCCGTCAGGTCGTACGCGCCCGTGCCGTAGTCGTCGGCCGCGTAGGGCCCGTCCTGGCCGTAGCCATCGTGCTGGGGGGCGCCGGCCTGGTAATCGTCGCGGTACCCGCCAGCCGCACCGCCACCTGCGCGGCCGCGCGTCCCCTGGGGGCCGGTGCCGCTGGCGTCGTAGCGGGAGTCGTCATAGCGCGAGCCGGGCTCGTCATAGGCCTCGTCGTAGCCGCGGTCGCCTTCCCTGTGCCCGCGGCCGCCCGCGCGCTCGCCGCGCCGCGCGCCCGCGGCCCACCGGCCCTTGATGCCCTCGGGAGAGAAGTACTCGTCGGGCGACCACGAATCGTCGTCCTGGTAGCCGTCGGGCACGTAACCGTTGTCGTCGTACCCGGAGTCCTCTCTCCCACGGGCGGCGCCGCCGCCGCGCCTGTCAGTCCGAGAGTTCTTACGGCTAAGAAACGACATTCCACACCACCCGGGCAGAGCACGGCCTTGCTGTGGCGCTTGCGAGGCTGCGCGCGGCCATCGACGCGAGCCTGCCCCCTTACCGCGAAGCACCCTGTAACCGGCACTGGTCCTACAGATTTTTACCGAAGCCGAGTTGTTATGTCTGCCGAACGGCCAAGTTCGCCACTCAATGGGGCAAAGGCGGATGTCTCGTCCCAAACCGCTTACGACGTCGCGCTGGCCGCCAGTCTGCCGCGCCCGATCGTCGCCGCGGCGATGTCCTGCCAGGTCTTCAGCAGGGGGGCCCCGTTCGGCAGGTCCAGCACTGTGTTGAGAGCGTACACCGTGAACCGGTAGCCGTGGCTGGATCCGGGACATGGGGGGTCGTAGACGGCGTGTCCCGCGCTGTTGACCGCCTGCCGCGCCCCCGGCGGCAACTGCCCCTCAAGCAGGGCCGATGTCGCCGGGCTGATGTTGAACACGATCCAGTACACGTACGGCGTGATCGGCGCGTCCGCGTCGTCGACCACGAGAGCGATGCTCTTGGTGCCCTGCGGGACACCCGCCCAGTCGAGCGGTGGACTGAGCGGCCTGGCGGCGGCGCACGTGAACCGCTGCGGAATCATGTCTTGCTGGAACGCACCGCTGGTCACCGACATCACACTCGGGTTGGAGATCGTGATGTTAGAGCTGAACAACCCGCACCCGGCGAGCGGCACCGAGCATGCGAGCGCGACGACGGCCGCGCCGAGCCGCCGTGCGAGACCCGTCCGGCTCACGTGTCACCTCCCCTGTCAGATCTTAGGGCGCGGCCCGATCTTAGGGCCTGATCCCGGCGAGCGCGGCGACCGCGGCTGTCAGGCGTTCCGGCGGCAGGGTGAACGCCAGCCGCACGTGCGACGCCGCGCCGTCCGCGACGCCCAGCAGCCGCCCCGGCACGAGCGCGACCCCGCGCCGCAAGGCGGCCTGCGCGAATGCGCCCGAGTCGAGCCCGGCGGGCAGCCGCGCCCAGATCGTCAGCCCGCCGCACGGCGCGCTCCACGTCCAGCCCGGCAGCGCGGCGCGCAGCGCCGCGGCGACCGCGTCGTACCGTGGCCTGAGCCACTCGGCCCGCCACTTGACGATCTCGTCGTGCCGGACCGCCAGCAGGGCGGCGACCAGGCCCTGCTGGTAGGCGGTGCTGCCCAGGTCGGCCGCCGCCTTGGCGGCGGCGAGCCGGTCCGCGATCCCCGCCGGGGCCCGCGCCCAGCCCACGCGCAGACCGCCCCAGTAGAGCTTGGATAGCGAGCCAACTGTCACGATGTTCGGCGCCGCGGGGGCAAGCGCGGCCAGCGGCGGTGGCACGGCACCGTCGGACAGGGGCAGCTCGGCGAGCGTCAGGTCGTCGACGAACGTGACGTCGGGGTGCCGCCGGGCGAGCGCCACCACGGCGTCCCGCGCATCGGCCGCCAGCACCGAGCCGACTGGGTTCTGATGGGTCGGGATCAGGTACACCAGCGAGGGAGCGTGCGCGGCGACCGCCGTGGCCAGGCGCGCGACGTCCCCGGGCGGCACCCCGACGATCCGCGCGCCCGCCCGGTGCATAGCGTCGAGCGCTCCGGGGAACGTGGGGTCTTCCGTCACGACCGGCTGCCCGGTCACCACCTCGCACCGCGCCAGCAGGTCGATGGCCTGGTGCGCGCCGGTCGTGATGATCACCTGAGCCGGATCGGTGGGCAGGCCGTGCCGTGCGGTGAGCATGTCCGCGATGGCGGCGCGCAGCGTCGGCAGCCCGTGCGGGAGATAGCCGGTGCCCGCCGTCAGCGCCCCCCGCGCGGTGCCGGACAGCACCGACGCCGGGTCGTCGAGCGCGGCGGCGACCTGCGGCGCACACTCCACCGCGGCCAGTGACATGTCGAACGACACCGGCGACGTCTCGAGCATCCCGCTGAAGAACCCGTTGGCCCGGTGCACCGCCGCCGGGGTGACGCGGTGCGGCACGATCCGGGTGCCCGAACCCTGTCGGCTTTCCGCCATCCCGTCGTCGCGCAGCAGCTGGTAGGCCATCGCGACGGTGTTGCGGCTGACCGCGAGCACGGCGGCAAGCTCCCGTTCGGGCGGCAGCCGCGTGCCGGGCGGCAGCGCACCGGTGTCCGCCAGCCGCCCGATCCGCCCCGCGAGCAGCCGGTAGAGCGCCCCATCCGCAGCGGACCACCGGCCGAGCAGATCGGAGAGGGCCGGCCCGCCGATCCTGGCCATTCCGGCGTCGATTGGCACTGTCATAGTAGGGCCAATCATGCCACGGTGGCCGGCATGGTGAGTTTCGCACCCGGCCTCACGACCGGGATCGTGGTGCTGGCGCTGGTGTGCTGGTGTGTGGCCATGGGCTTCCGCGACGGCGACCGCCCGGCCGACGCCACGGTCAGCGCCGCGCTTCGCGACTCCGGCCAGCCGGACGAGCCCCGCCCGGTCATTGTCGCGACCGTCGTCAACCCGTCGCCCGTGCCCGCGCTGGTCGGCCTCTCGGCCCGCCCGGGGCGCCCCGCGTGGCTGGCCGGGCTTGGCCACCCGCTGACCGTCACCGTTCCCCGCCGGACGGCCCGCGCGAAGTTCCACCCCCCTAGCTACGCCACCGTCGGCATCGTGCCCCCGTCGGCAAGCATTCGCTTCCCCGTCCCGGTCGAACGCGCCGCCCGCCGCTACGTGCTCACGGTCGTCGTCGGCCAGGGGGCCGGCCGCCTGCGCCTGCACCGCCTGCACGTCCCGGGCACGAAGGTGCCGGTCCGCGCGAAGCTGCCCGTCTGAATGTGACAGCGAGCCTGTCACATTCGTCCGCCGCGCTCTTGGTAAAAGTATGGCTTGGGGGGACCCACGCGTACGTTCTGAATACATATCTAGGCTCTGAGCGGGCAGCGGCACAGGATGAGAGTCATGGACGGGCGGCAGGGAAATGATAATGGAGCGGTGTTCTCTGCTGCGGAGGCGACGGGTGATGGCGGCCCGCGTCAGGTCTTCACGTCCCGGCTGAAGGGACGCCCGCTGGTCGATGGCTCCGGGCTCGTCATCGGGCGGGTCAGCGACGTCGTGCTGCTGACCGCCGTCGGGAGCGAGCCCCCGCGCGCGCTTGGGCTCGTGGTGGGGATGCGGCGGCGGTCCATCTTCGTCGGGTTCGGGCGGATCGGGGAGCTGTCCGTCGACGGGGCGCACCTGATCGGCGGCACGGTCGACTTGGAGCCGTTCACCCAGCGGACCGGGGAGATCATGGCATCGGACATCTACGGGCACCACGCCGGCGGCGGGACCGTCGCCGATGTCGCCATCGTCCGCAGCGACCCGCGGCCCGGCTGGGAGGTCAGCGCGGTCGCCATCAAGCGTGGCCGGGGGCTGATTGGCCGTGGCCTGGAGATCGTGCCCTGGCAGGACTGCCGTGAGCTGTTCGACGCCGGCCCGCTGGCGGAACAGCTCACCAGCCTGCGCGAGATGGAGCCCGCTGACCTGGCCGCCGCGGTCGGCCGGATGCCTGCAGCCAGGCGCGGCCAGCTCGCCGCTGCCCTCGACGACGACGAGCTTGCCGACCTGCTGGAGGAACTGCCCGAGCAAGACCAGGTCCGGCTGCTCGACAGCCTGGAGATCGAGCGCAGCGCGGACGTGGTGGAGGAAATGCAGCCCGACGACGCCGCGGACCTGCTCGCCGAGATGCCGGCCGAGCAGCGGGAACGGCTACTGCACGCGATGCGCTCCGTGCAGGCCGACGAGCTGCGGCGGCTGCTGAAGTACGACGCGGCCACGGCGGGCGGGCTGATGACCTCGCAGCCGCTCGTGTTCACGCCGGACACGCCGGTGGCTGAGGTGCTGGCCCGGGTCAGGGACAAGGCACAGCCGGCCACGCTGGCCGCGCAGGTCTACGTCTGCGAGCCGCCCGCGATGACCCCGACCGGGCGGTACTTGGGCACCGTGGGCTTCCAGCGGCTGCTGCGTCGCCCGCCGTCTATCCTGGTCGGCGAGTGCGTCGAGGCTCGCGTCTTTGTCCGGCCTGACCTGTCAGACCGGGAGCTGGCCGCGCGGATGGCGGCCTACAACCTGATCGGTGTGGCGGTGTGCGACGCCGACGGCAGGCTGGTCGGCGCGGTCACGGTGGACGACGTGCTCGACCGGCTGCTGCCGGCGGATTGGCGTTCGGGGGGGATCGAGACACGATGACACGGTTCAGCTCGCGCCGCTTCGGCGAGCGCAATGACTTGTCGGTCCCGCGGGGCGCAGTGCCGATGGGCGCCAGGTATGACACCGACGCGTTCGGGCGAATGTCGGAGGCGATCGCGCGGTTCATGGGCACCGGCCGCTTCCTGTTCGGTCAGTCGGTGTTCGTGGTTGGCTGGATCATCCTCAACTCGATCGCCGCCTTTCACCACTGGGACCCGTACCCGTTCATCCTGCTCAACCTGGCGTTCTCCACCCAGGCCGCATACGCGGCGCCGCTGATCCTGCTCGCGCAGAACCGGCAGGACGACAGGGACCGGGCCAACATCGACCGTGATCGCGAGGTGGCCGCGCGAACCCAGGCCGACACCGAGTACCTGGCGCGGGAGCTCGCCGCCGTCCGGCTCGCGCTCGCCGACGTGGTGACCACGCGGGACCTGGAGGACACGGTGTCCCGGCTGGCCAAGATGATCGCCGACCGGGAGTTCCCCGCAGGCCCGGCCTAGGCTCCGGTCCCATGGCCAATCGTGAGCTTGTCGTCCTCGGCACGGCGAGCCAGGCGCCCACCCGGTTCCGCAACCACAACGGATACTTCCTGCGCTGGGACGCCGAGGGGCTGCTGTTCGATCCGGGGGAGGGGACCCAGCGCCAGATGCTGTTCGCGGGGGTGACCGCGAGCCAGGTGACCCGCGTCTGCCTGACGCACTTTCACGGCGACCACTGCCTCGGGCTGCCCGGTGTGCTCCAGCGGATGGCCCTGGACCGGGTGGCGCACCCGGTGACGGCGTACTACCCGGGGGTGAACGCGGAGGTGTTCGGGCGGCTGCGGCACGCGTCGCTGTTCCACGACACGCTCACCCTGCTCGAGCACCCGGTCGATGGCGACGGCGTGGTGGCGGACGGGGTGGCGGCGGACGGCGGGTCCGGTTTCCGGCTCGAGGCGCGGGCGCTGTCGCACCTAGTGCCCGCTATTGGCTACCGCCTGGTCGAGCCGGACGGGCGCCACATGCTGCCGGACGAACTCGCCGCCCGGGGCGTCGACGGTCCCGACATCGGCCTCCTGCAGCGGTCGGGCCGCCTCGAGGTGGGCGGCCGGGTCGTGACACTCGAGGAGGTCAGCGTGCCGCGCCGCGGGCAGCGGTTCGCGTTCGTCATGGACACCCGGCTGTGCGACGCGGCGTTCGAGTTGGCGGACGGCGCGGACATGCTCGTGTGCGAATCGACGTTCGCCGACGCCGACGGCGCGCTGGCCCGCGACTACGGGCACCTGACGGCCGGGCAGGCGGGCCAGATCGCCGCGGCGGCGGGCGCCCGGCTCTTGGTGCTGACCCACTTCTCCCAGCGCTACGAGACCGGGCCGCCGCAGCGCCTGCGCGACGAGGCCGCGGCCGCGTTCAGCGGCGAGATCGTGATGGCCGCCGACCTGGACCGGATCCCGGTGCCGAGGCGCGCGAGCGGCGTCCGGTGAACCTGTCGGTTGCGGTCCCTCAAGTACCAGAGTCCCCTCCGTCATCGAGATCCAATTAGTGCTGAAGATTCGGCCCCATATACGGGCCGAATCTTCAGCACTAACGGAAAAGTGCCGGTGCACGCGGCGGTGCGTGTTGATCTGAGCGCGCTTAGCTTCTGTCGATTGCGCAATCGACCCGCTCTATTGGTACGTGCCAATACCCCAACACGCCGCCTGACGATCGAAGCAACTTACGACCTGTAAAGCCATGACGTCGTGGGTCCGGGCGGACATGTACCGCCTGGACCCACGACGTCGGGCGGTGAGGCGTTCATCTGGCCTTATTCTGCCTTCCTGGCCGAGACAATCGAGCAGCTAGGAGGACGAGGAGGATGAGCGGCTGGGCGGAAATCCTGTTCTGTGGTCGGCGCCAGATACTATCCGCCATAAGGTGAATGTCTGGCTCCGCTTCACGTTTCTTCAAAGAAGTCTTCGTCCACTCGCTTGATCACATAGGTTTCACGGTCTTGCACGCCAATGTTGTGGGTGACCATGAGCTGCGCGAGCGCGATGCCATCGATGAGAACTACCCGAGCGGCCACGCGGTCGGCGTAGGTGGTGGCCTCGTTGGTAAAGCTGCTCGTGGTAATGAACACTCCCCGGTCAGCCTGCGCGCCGTGCAAGGCGCCGACAAACCCCTGTATCTCAGGGCGCCCGACCGTATGCCCGGCTGCGTAACGCTTGGCCTGCACGTAAATCTGGTCCAGGCCAAGCGGATCCTGGCGGATCACCCCGTCCAGACCGTTATCGCCGGAGCGGCCCAGATGCTCAGCCGACCCGGCCGCGCCTCGATATCCCAGCGCAGTCAAGACATTCAGGACGAGCTGTTCCAGGAACACCGGCTCCCGTTCTTGCACTCGTTCAAGGACTTCCGCCGCGACCGCACTATTTGCCTCAGCGACCGCCTTGGCGATGGTCTCGACAGGGGTGGTCTCCGCTGGCCCTGTCGACTCCTGCGCCTCGGCTCCGGCCCGGGCGGCATCGCCGCGTGTCCGGCTCTGGAACTCGATGAACTCCTCGTACTGCAGCAGGACGCTGTTGTCGACGCGGTCAGGATGCGCAGCCAGCACCTCTAGGCCTCGGCTAGTGATCTGAACGACCGCACGACGGGGCCGCCGGACAAGGCCAGCTTGATACAGGTAAGTAATAGTCCAGTGCAGGCGATTGACGAACAACCGCGATCCGCTCGGCAAGGTCGCCTTCAGGTCCTCATCAGTCAGCCCTAGCTGCTCGGCGATCACGCCCCGCAATTGCGAAATCGGCTGTTCCGCACCATCCGCAAGCGCACGCAGGGTTGGGGCCATCAGCGTCTGGTAATCCGGGACAGCCACCACTCATTCTTAGCAGTTCCAGTCGACGGCTAGGCCCACTTCCCCGTACATCAAGCTCGTGTCGCCAGCATGACGCCCGATCAGGTTCCGCCGCGCCCGGCGGCCGGCACTCTAGGTTGGCCTCAGCCGTCGTGGTCCGTCCAGTACATGGGGGCATAGCAAAGATCGCTTGACCGGTGTCCTGGTCACCGTCACGAGCTTTGTGGCTGGGCCCCGGCTTGTTAGGTGATCATCGGAGACAGCAGTAGGCCGATTATTAGGTCGTTGCTAATCAACCAGGAGCGGGCGATCCAATTCAAGATTCCCCCACAGGAGGGAAAGCTGCCTCGCCCGCATCTCAGTATGGGCGATTCGCTGGACGGACGGTTCCTGAAGTGGTAGAGCTATCTGAGTATTCGGATTAGGCCATAGTTCTCAAGGGGCAAGAAAATTCTGGATCTCCATATTCCTCCGGCATATTGTCAATATGCCGGAGATGAATGCGATCAACGGCTTATTGCAGCCAATCAACAGAGTGTATTCTTCGCATATTCCAGCAAGCCCACCAATATTGCAGCCACAATTGAAGCAGCTATTAATACTCTGAGAGAAGTAAACCATAAATGGAATTGGGTGCCCTGGACGGCACTTCCCGTTCCTGGACAAATTATCTTTTGCGAAATTTGCAAAGCCATGAGGGATGCTGCTGTAGTTGTTTGCGATGTTACGACATTCAACTTCAACGTTCTCTTTGAGCTAGGTTATGCTATTGGCCTGGGCCTTCCAGTATTGCCTATACGCGACGCTTCATACGACCTGAATCGTCGAGATTTTGATTCTCTCAGCCTTCTGGATACCCTAGGATATATCGATTTCGCAAACTCCGCGAATTTGCGTGAACAGCTAACTAGTAGGCTGCCAACGCAGGCGTTGCCAGAAATGACTGCTCGCATGCATCGAGACGCGCCTCTTTATCTGCTCAAAGGTCCCATTGAAACTGAGGGAGTTCTTCAACTAACTGCCACGCTGAAGAAAGCGAGATTCCAATTCCGGGCGTATGATCCCATTGAAACTCCACGTCTATCTCTCCATGACGCTCGTCGACAGGTCTCATCGTCAGTAGGTATAATTGCGAACCTACTTGATCCGAATCGGTCAGATGCGCTAGTGCATAATGGCAGATGTGCCATAATCTGCGGCATGGCGATGGCGCAACAAAAAATCGTTCTGATGCTACAAGAGGGGGACGCTGCACAGCCGGTAGATTATCGGGACGTTGTAAAAATTTACAAAAATCATAATACTATTCCAAGGCTACTTGAGCCCACATTGCGAAGTGTGGTAGACGCATTTCAAAGTGGCTCGTCAGTGACTAGTGATCAATCCACAAATTTTCTCCATGAAGTTGATCTCGGCGACGTTGCCGCAGAAAATGAAATTTCAGGTCTACGCTCATATTTCGTACGTACTGGGTCAGCTTTGCAGGCGCGGAATGGACATGCTCGCTTGGTCGTCGGCCGTAAGGGCTCCGGTAAGACCGCCATATTTTACGATGTTCGCCAAAGAGCAGGCCGCGGAAACGAGCGCTTGGTACTCGATCTGAAGCCCGAAGGCCATCAGTTCACCCATTTGAAGGACTTTGTTCTGGAGCGTGTTGCACCTGGACTTAGAGAGCATACTATGGTCGCTTTCTGGAACTACATCCTGTTGTGTGAGCTTGCTCGGAAAGCACTCGATAAAGATCGCAATATCGCGCGTATGGACCCTGATCGCTATCAACGCTACAGCCGTTTGGCTGGAATCTATGAACGTCATGACAACGGATGGGACGCAGACTTTTCGCAGCGACTCGTACGTCAGCTTGACAGGATAGCTATGCAGCTTGGCGACCTGGACACGAAAGAGATTGGAAGCCGACTGACTGAGATTATCTATAGAGGAGATTTGCGTGAGCTTAGTGACGGTGTATCAGAATATTTGCGGACCAAGGAAAGCATTTGGATTCTAGTAGATAACCTCGATAAAGGGTGGCCCGTGCGCGGTACTTCCGAGACGGACATGCTGATCGTTCGTGCGCTCTTGGACGCTACTCGGAAGATGCAACATCAGCTGGAGAATGACGATATCGAACTAAAATGTCTGGTATTTCTTCGCTCAGACATCTATGAGCATTTGCTCAGAGAAACGCCAGACAAGGGCAAGGATACCGCCATCCAGCTCGATTGGGAGGATACTGAGACATTTGAGGAGATAGTGCGGCGAAGAATTTTTGTAAGTACGGGCCTGGACCTGCCATTTGGTGACTTGTGGCCAAGACTCTGCGATCCCCTGATAGGTCATCAGAGCTCCTTCTCATACTTTACCGAACGAACTCTCATGCGACCGAGAGACCTTTTGCAATTCCTGAATGCCGCAATTGGCGTCGCTGTCAACCGAGGGCATGATCGAATACTTTCTCAAGATATCATCCAAGCCGAGAAGAGTTACTCTCAGGATATTCTGGTTGCAACAATGTTTGAAATCATGGACACTAATCCTGATTGCGAAGATATTCTTTATGTCTTTCAGGGTGCGCCGAAGGCCATGGGGATAGACGAAGTTCGTGATCGCCTGAGAGAATTTGACTTTCCGGACAATAATGCCATCGAATTGCTCATATGGTTTGGGTTTTTTGGAGTCTCGGCACCGACATTTTCTGAAGTTAAATATGCTCATACGGTGCAGGATAACATTCGCGGGTTGATGTACCCCCTGGAAAATCTTGACGGCATGTTGGTTGTGCACCCTGCCTTTAGAGCTGCACTCGATATTCAGTTATAGCGATTCCGGCGTGCCTGCCTAGGGGTACTGCTAATACCCCAACACGTCGCCTTCGATCGAGGCAACCTACGACCTTCAAGAGCCATCAGCCGGGCCTGCGAGTCGAACGAGTGGCAGGCCCGGCTGGTGGCAGTGGTCAGGTGGTGTCAGGCGCGGGTGGCCGTCTCGCGAGGAAGTGCGGGGCGGATGGCCTGGTAAGGGTGGCCGGGTACGGGCCTTGCGAAGCCGAGGCTGGCCAGCAGGCGCAGCCCGCGCCGGGCGGTGGCAGTGCTGACCCCATGGTCTTCGGCGAGCCGATGGGCGGGGGGCAGCAAGGCGGCGTGCCTGATGCGGCCGTCGTGGATGCGGGCCATCAGGTCCTGGGTGATCTGGACGTACAGCGGCGGGTCGTCGGGCCGGTCGTCGTCGAGGTCGATGGCGGTGTCATCTTCGGGGTTTGGGGTCATGGGCATCT
>Ga0210395_10003401_pt1 | contig 12232 bp, 10 predicted proteins | sample IncBWH4OmetaG_FD_150861 | JGI IMG/M metagenome (GOLD analysis project Ga0210395, IMG submission 150861) | Forest soil microbial communities from Barre Woods Harvard Forest LTER site, Petersham, Massachusetts, United States - Inc-BW-H-4-O ...
CGGTCGCGCGGATTGACATAGCCTTCGAGCACCAGCTCGCAATCCGCAAGCGCCATGGCGTCGACGGTGCGCGCTTTGACGAGGCGGATCGGTGCGCCCTGTACCGCGGACGCAATGCCGATCTCGTCGCAACCCATCGGCAGCACGGCGTAATCGAAGCCCGCGCCCGCCATCAGCGTGCAGGCCGGCGGCACGCCGAAGCACATGGTGATCGGCACCGGCTGGTCTTCCTTGTAATATTTGTTGACCACCTGCCACATATGCGAGCCGGGCGAAATCTGGAACGTGCCGACATTGCCCCAGCGGAAATTCATGCGGTTGTAGCCGAGGTCGGAGCCGCCATCGAATTGCGCGCCGGTGACGCAGCGGATGCCGGAGCCGACGGTGAGCTCGGGCTCGTAGGCGGTATGGCGGATCGGCACCATCCATTTATTGACGTCGTCCGGCTTCTCGACGACGAATTCCTGACACGGCGCTTCGCTCTGCGCGATCTCCACGGGCTTGAGCGGATGCGACAGCGCGTGCGCGAGCTTGCGCACCCGCTCGGCGTCGTCCTTCCAGCCAAACATGCGGTTGATGATCGAGATGTCGCCGAACAGGTTGGTGATGACCCGATGGTTCGGCTTGCCTTTTACGTTGTTGAACAGGATCGGGCAGCCGCCGTCCATGTGCTTCTGCAGGCCGGTGACCTGCAAGTCGGGATCGACTTCCTTGTCGGTCTCGATCAGTTCGCCGGCGGCGCGCAGCCATTCCAAGGTCGAGCGCAGGTCGAAGGCCTGGTTCGGCGTCGCGGGGGTTTGTTGTTGCCCCAAGCGCTGCGGCTGTTGCATTGTCGGCGTTCCCATTGCATAGATTTCTAAGTAATTATCGATAACGCTGCGCGACCTGTCAACGCCGATGCCACAGCGACCTTCGCCGAAAGCCAAGCCGCCGCCGCGCCGCGCCGGCGAGTTCCCGCCGCAATCGAGCTCCGGCTATCTGGTACGCGACGCCCATCGCGCGTTTCAACGGTTGCTGGAACGGCGCATCGGGCCTTTCGGCGTCACCCGCGGCCAATGGTATTTCTTGCGCGTGCTGTGGATCACCGACGGGCTTTCGCAACGCGAGCTCTCGGCGCGGGTCGGCATGATGGAGCCGACTACGGTGATCGCGCTGCGCAGCATGGAGAAATCCGGGCTGATCCGCCGCGTGCGCGGCGACGACGACCGCCGCAAGGTGCGCGTCTTCCTCACCGCAAAGGCAAAGCGGCTGCGCGGCGAATTGCTGGCCGTGGCGCGGACCATCACCGACGAAGCTGAGGAGGGCATCGCGCCGCGCGATCTCGCCGCGTTCCGCCGGATTGTAGCGCGGATGACGGAAAATTTGGATCGGATCGAACGTTAGAGTAGCGAGGCGGTCAGCCGCGCCACCGGCTCGCCAAGCCTGCGAGACCAATACGCGACGCGAGTCCCAGCCGGTGCGCGGCGATGAATTCGGCCGACGCTTGGTAATCGACATAGCGCGTCGTCACGGTGCGGCGCTCCAGATCGAGGATCATGTAGGTGGCGCGGCGCTCGGCCGAACGCGGCTCGCCGATCGTGCCGGGATTGATCAGGTAGTACGACGTGTCGCGCAGCTGGACGTGCTCGTCTGCGTTCATCGCCACGAGGTTTCCGCGTAACTCGTAGACCGCGGCGTGATGCGTATGCCCGAAGGCGCAGATGCGCGCGCCGGTCGGATGCGTCATCAACGCGTCAAAGCTCTGCATGCGGCGCTTGTCGTTGTCGAGCCGCACGCTTTCGCAGCCGGTTTCGGGATGCAGCGCGCCGTGCACGGCGATGACGCGGTTGCCGATATTGGCCTTGGGTGGCAGGCTTTCCAGAAAATCGAGATCGTCCGCGCTCAATTGCTGCCGCGTCCAGGCGACGGCGCGCGCTGCGGCGCTGGAGAAATTACGCGTCGTGATCCGGCCGCAGACGGCAAGATCGTGATTGCCGGCGACACACACGCAATCGGCGCCGCGGATCAGCGCGATGCAGGCGGCGGCGTCGCTATTGTAGCCGACAATGTCGCCGAGGCAGACGATGCGATCGATCGACCGTTCGGCAATGTCATAAAACGTCGCCTCCAGCGCTTCGAGATTGGCGTGGATGTCGGAAACGAGCGCGAGCCTCATAGGCCCATCCACGCGCCCGGTTGCGCAGGCTTTTTCTCGCCAAGACCTTCCGTGGCATGTCCTGCGGTCAGGCGATGGAGCGCCGAGCGCACGATCGGCATCGGGTCGCTCCATGACAGCGCCGACTTCGCCTCGCAACTGGCCGCCCAGGGCAGCCACGTCGTCAGCGGTACGCCGGCCGCGCGGGCCGCGGGAAAATCCTTCCAGGCGCGGCACCAGCGCACGCCCGCTCTAGCTGGCGTCGTCGCCGGGCGCGGCGTGCCTGTCAAATCCGCGTAGACCAGCGCCGGGATGTTGATGCCGGCGACGGCGGCGGGGTGATGCCACAACGTGAAGCGGGGATTGATTTCGAGCAGATGCAGCGCGCCCGCCTGGTCGCGCTTGAAATCGAGCTTGGCGACGCCGCTCAGCGCGAGCCGCTCGACGATGTCGCGGCCTTGCCGCTGCACGTCCGCCGCGGCGGTGATTTCGAGCGCCGTGGTATGACCGTAGGACAACGGAAAAGTGCGAATCTTGCGGCCGGTGAACTCCCCGGCGACGCTGCCGCGCTGGTCGACGTAACAGTGATAGCTCTCGATTTGCGTCTCGGCGCCGGGAATGAGCTGCTGCGCCAGAAGATCGACGCCGGCGTTCAGCAATTGCGGCCACAATGCGCGCAACGCGTCGATGTTCTTCACTTCAAGCGCCTTGCGCAATCCGAAGGTTTCGTTCCAGCGCTCCAGCCGGGTCAGCGGCTTGATGATGACGGGAAAGGCAAGGTCGAGGTGGTCGGGCTCCACGGCGACGGGATGAAACTGGCGCGCCGGCGGCACCGGCAAGCCGTGGCGCTGCGCCAAGTCCTGGAACCGCGCCTTGTCGAGCAGGTCCTCGACCAGGGTTGCGTCGGCGATGACAAAGCGGAACGATTTTGCCAGCCGTTCGCGATGGCGCGAGATGAACAGAAGCTGCGCGTCTTCTTCATAGAACAGCACCGGCTGTTCGCGCTGCGCGCCGCTGAAGCGTTCAAGGGCCTCGAGCAGTGCGTCGGCGTTTTGCGAGAAGTCATGCCAAGGTAGCCGCGAGAGCGCGAAGCGCGAATAGAGCGAGGGCACGCCCGGCCGCGTCACCACAGCGCAGGGAATGCCGGCCGCCGCGATCGGCTGCAACAAGTCCATGTCGCCCATGACGCAGGCCAGCGTTTGGTGCGGCTGCGGCTTCGCGGCCCGGCTCGTTGCGGACGCTTGCTGCGGCGATGCCTTCGGATGCGTGAGCGCGCCGACCGCGGCGCGCACGCGCGAAACCAGTTTCCAGATCGCCGGCGTCTGCTTGACGAAGCGCTTGAGCCGGCGCCGCGCCGTCGATGCGGCGCTCACCGGCCAGCCGCGCCACGTCGCCGCCGCGCTGTGATCGTAAAGCTTTACGCTGGTATCGGACCATTCGTCCTTGTACGGCTCATCGCCGATGGTGAAATCAAAACGCCGCATGCCGAGCTTGATCGCATGCGCGAGCAATTCGCGCAGATGCAGCGCGCCGGGGCCGTAGTGCGACACCGCGGCGTCGTCCTCGTAGCTCGCCAGCACGTGGTAATAGCAATCGCCGAACAGGATAGCGAAATTCGCCGCCGCCCAGGTGTCGCCGACTTCGACGCGGCTGATATGGAAGCGATGGCGGATTTTCGGATTTGACGCCAGATCGAGAAAGAATTCGCGCAATCCCGGCCGCTCAAAGATATCGCGAATGCCGCGGCGCGCGAAGGCGCGGTGCTTTTGATCGATCAAGGTCTCCAGCGTGCGCCGCGCGTCGTCGACCTCGGTTGCGGTGACGAAGCGGATCTCGCCGTATTCCGACATGTGCCGGCGCTTGGCGCGGTCGCGCCGGCGCGTCGCCGACGAGCGCTTGGCGTAATAGAATTTCTCCCAGTCGTCGCCGAGCTGGGTGAGATGCGCGCCGGAGGCGTTGACGGTGACGTCAAGCGACATGAACGGATTGGCCTGGACGCCGACCAATTGCGGCATCTTCTCCAGCTCGATCCAATCGTGGCGCAGCCGCGGGTCGCGCTGCATTTGTTGGCGCAGCGCACGCCAGGCGGCGAGGAAGCGCTCGGGCGAAACGCGCTCTGAAAAATCGCGCGCCAACAATGGCGCGTTATAGTCGCACTGTTCCTGGCCGAACCAGCACAGCCGCTTGCTTGCAAGGTTTGGCGCGATGGCAAGCGGCAGGATGAACGCGGTCTCGCCATCGGCATAGGAGCCGACCACGATGACGGGCCGCACCCCGTCGCGCCGTCCGATGTGCCGGTGCCAGGTGGCGAGCCAATCGAAACTTTGGAATGCGGTGCAGTCGGCGATGTCTTCGAAGCGGCGCCACTCGCTTTCCACCGTCTCCAGATTGTCGTGGATGACGACGCCAAGATCTGGCGCGAATTCACGCGACAGCGTCGCGAGACGCGCCACGGCTGCATGTCCGGCTGTCGCCGGCGCATCCGCAGTACCATACGCCTGTATTGGTGTCGCGCGTGTCACAGTTCACTGGACGGAATAAGTGGCCGGTTCAATGTGATAGGTGAGAATCGCTAAGGATGCATCGCCGCCGCGGCGCAATAACTTGTTAAGGTAAAGCCGTCCTGAAGCGCATTTACCTTGAATCCCGGCCTATTCGCTCCAAGACGCGGCAAGGTTACGCGGGAACCGCAATCGGGATCGCATTGCGGCCTTGATGCGTGCGGCGTTTGGTAACGTTGAGAGCAAGCGTCGTTGCGTGAAGGATTGGCGGCCAGGGAGGATGACATGAAGACCATGATTGGGCTCGGCCTTGCCGGTCTCGGCCTGCTGACCTTGCCGCTCGCTCCTGCCGCTCATGCGCAAGCTGGCAATTATCCCGAAAAGCCGGTGACGATCATCGCCGACGCGGCGCCCGGCGCAACGCCGGACGTGGATGCGCGCTTCGTCGCCGAGGGCTTGAGCAAGATGTGGGGCCAGCAGGTCATCATCATCAATCATCAGGGCGCCAATGGCAGCATCGCCGCCCGCATCGCATCCGAAGCCGTGCCGGACGGCTACACGCTGTTCATGCCGGCGCTGTCGACCTTCGCCGCGTTGCCGTCGGTCGCGCCCAATTTGCCATTGAAGCTGCCGCGCGATTTCATTCCGATCGGCTACACCGCGGAAAATCCGATGTTCTTCGCGGTGACGCCGTCGCTCGGCGTTTCGACCCTGCCGGAATTGATTGCGCTCGCCAAAAAGGATCCGGGCAAGATTTCCATTGCGGTGACCGGTGTCGGCCGGCTCACGCATCTCACCGGCTTGGTGTTCCAGGATCGCGCCGGCGTCAGCCTCTTGCCGGTGCCCTACAACGGCGGACCGGCGGCGGCGCTCGCCGATGTCGCCGGTGGCCGCGTGTCGATGATCATCGAGGGTTATTCGGGAATCGTCGGATCGGTCAAAGCCGGACAGGTAAAGCTGATCGCAGTGGCGTCGCGCGAGCGTTTGCCGCAGTTCCCCGATCTGCCGACAGTGGCGGAAACAATCCCGGACTTTTCCGCAACCGGCTGGCAAGTGCTGGTGGCGCCGCTCGGCACGCCGGCGCCGATCGTCAGCAAAGTGAGCGCGGACCTGGCCAAAGTGGTCAGCGATCCGGAGTTCAAGCGGCGGCTGAGTAACATCGGCAGCTATTCGCGCGCCATGACGCCCGAGCAAGTTCTTGCTTTCGTGCAAAAAGAGCAGGACACTTGGCTGCCGGTGCTGCAGAAGATTTCGGAGAAGTGAATGTGTGGCCGTTTCGGCCTGATGGTACGGCGTAACGTTCCGCGAACTCATCAACAATCTTAGAAGGGCGCGACTTCCCTTTTGTTGCGATCGTTGTCTGTCATTTACCTTCTCCCAGTGTTTCCGTTTGAAGTTGTCGATACGACAGGTCTAAGCCGTGGCGAGTAGTCGGGCGATCCCGTCCGCAATCGGCTGGCCGCTCGCCTGCTCGTAGTATGTGAACCCGGGCGAAGGATTGACCTCGAAGCAAAACCATCGCTCATCCGGCGTGTGGCGCAAATCGATTCCGGCCAGCAGAAGTCCCATGGAGGCCGCCAAGCTCCCGCACCGCTCCGCGATATCGGCGGGGAGCTCCTGCGCCTGAATTTTTGGCGCATCTTCCTCGCGGTTCGGATAACGGTAGTCGGTCGCGGACGATTCGACGCGGCACGCAAAAACCTCCCCGCCCACAACGTGCGCCCGAAAGTCCGTACCGGGAATCCATTGCTGAAACTGGGTGGGACAGTTGGCGAGCGTGGCGAACCTCTCACGATGCGCCGGCGTCACCTTCGTAACAATGCTCCGCACGCCGCTGATCGATTTGTAGACGATCGACTGGTGCTTTTCCCAAAACGCTTCTAGAGCGTCTTTGTCGGTTGTGACCAGAGTTTCCGGAACATCGAATCCTTGCGCGTGAATTATCGAGGATTGATAAGGCTTGGAATGATTGGAGGCCATCGCGGAGGGCCGGTTCACAACCCGGGCAGCGGTGATTTCGGACCAGCCGAGCAACGCATCGTCTAGAGCGGCCGCCCTCGCCCGCGCATGGTCCGGCGCGCCAGCGATCGTTTGCAAGCGGCTCGTTTCATACGGACGAATGTACGCTCCCGAGATTTCCTCGAGTCTTATGTCCCCGTCGGGAAGCTGCAACCGGCCCTTCACGCCCGAATCCACCGAGAGTTCCAGTCCCGCTTCCAGTGCGTCATTCTGATCGAAAAACCGCGCGTCGGCGCCCCAGCGTTCAAGTGCAGCCGCCACCGCGGAGGCGGCCGAATCCCTGGGCACGCTCCACACCAAGATCATCGCCGGTTTTCCCGGCGGTTCTCCAAAGTCTCACGTACTGCCACGGCGACTGCGGCGTCCGTAAGCTGAGGCCAGATGTTGGCGGAGAGAAACCGGCCATCGTCCCGCGAAAACCAGACCGACAGCAAATCGACGCCGGCTGCCCGCGCAAGACGCAGCGTGTTTGTTCGCAAAGTTGTGTCCCGGCAGCCGAAGCACTGCTCGCCGACGGCTGTGATCTCATATGCTTCTTCGAAGTTCCTATGGGCGTGCCGGCCGGCTATGCAATGCCGGGTTTGCGTCGGAATGCCGAGTCGCGCCGCAGCCAGCGTCCATTGCTCGGCGCGCCAGTTGGGTCCGGCCAAGCAACCAGCCGTCGGCCGGTTCAGCACCGGACAGGTCTGGGCGGCCAGCCAGGCGAGCAGGAACGCATTCAGCTCCGCCGCAACGTACTTGCGATGCGCTGCTGCGATGCTCAACAGCTCTTCGGCAAAAACACACGGCCTCAGCGTTAGTATTCCTTTGATCGCCGCATCGGGAACGATCTTTCCTCCTATTACGGCGATGCCGTTTTGAGGTCGCGGCGCCGTGAATTGCCAGCCCGGCATGCAAAGATCTTCGGCGGTGAGCATCATGGCGCACTGAGAACCCCAGTGCTCCACGATGCTACGCGCTCGTGGATCGTGGCCGCTCCCGACCACCACGATCATAGGCCTATCCGGGAGGCCGCCTCCTCGGATTTGAAGGAGGAGCCACCGGCCCGGTCGCGACTCCGCCAACTTCAGGACGCTCGCCTGCCGCGATGAATGGCTGCTTGGCGCTTGTCTCGGCGTCAGCCGCGGCTTGGTCCGCGCGCTCGGCCAGCGTCCGGACTACCGCAAGCAGTTGCGGATCTGCGCCCGAACCCTGTCCGCCCTCCACGAGCGCAACGTGGTCGTTGATCTCCTTGATCTCAAGCTTGAGCTCTTTGCTCTCGATCTTCTTGATATGAATGAGGTTCACATTAGCCGGCGCGGAGGGGATGCCGTTCGCAATTACGGTGATCTGGCAGGCGCCCAACTCGGCTCCGGACGGAATCGTGAACTGCGCGTTCTCGATCACGGTTCCGGTGTTCACGCCCATGGTCGAATAGTTGGAAGTGCGGCAGTAGAAAACGTGGCCGCTCGTGTTGTTGCGCACCCGGATGATCGGATAGTTCGTCGCCATCTGCGCGTCATCGCCGTAGCTTACTGCCTGCGACAGCCCGGTGATCTGACGGCCGTACAACGTGTAGGTGCCGCCCGGCACCATCGAGCTTGGAACGCTGGTAATGGTCGGCGCCCATACCGGATCCGGGGAGCCCGCGGGCGTATAGACTTGAATGTTGGTCGAACCATTGGCGAACAACACCTGCCCCGTCGGCAGCAGCAGCAAACGACCGACGTATGGCGGCCCGCCGTTGGTTGGCGGATTCGCGATTGCCGCTATGGTGTTTGTCGCCGGATTGAATTCGAAGAAATAGGTGGGGCTCAGGTAATCTCCGCTGACGTTGTCCACGGGCCCGGCAAGACACAAGACCAAACCGTTGGGCATCAGACAGCCCGGCGCATCTTTCGCACCCAGCGTCACGCCGGCGGTCGGAGGTGGAAAGGTCGGTCCGGTCGCCCAGGTTCCGGGTTGGCTGGCATTTGGCGGCATGGTGTAAAGCGCCGTGTGATTTGTCGCTCCCACCGCGAAGACACGGCCATCCGGCAGCAGCAGCGCCGGCCCGATCTCAATGGACGACGCCTCCACCAAGTCAACAGGCGTGTTTCCGCAGCTGACCCATTGGTTCGCCGCAATCACGTATTTCTGCGTCGCCGGATGGCCGCTGCAATCTGCCGTGAGAATCGTCTGATCGGGCAGCAGCGTCCAGGTCTCCTCGCTGGAGCTGCCGTTGAGCTTGTTCGCGGCGGCAGTCCAGGTGTTGGCAACGGGATCGTAAATCGCGCATTGGCCGCCCATGATGTAACCAATCATGATGCGTCCGTCCGGAAACACACAGCTCGGCGCGTCACCGATGTTCGTCCATCCGGCGGGCGTCGTGATCGAGGTCCAGGCATTCGTGACCGGATTGTAAATTTCGGCCGCGAGCAGATCCGTAGACACCCCGGCGTTGTACTCGCCGCCCGCGACAAATATCCGTCCATCGCGAAGCACGGCCGACGCGAAATACAAAGGCGAATTTGGGCCATTCGCCAGAGCCGACCACGTGCCGTTCACATAGCTGCCGGTATTATCGGGTGTAAGCTTCCACCATTGATTGGTATCGCTGTTTTGGCACATCACCGTGCCGTCGGTTAACAGCAGCATCGTGCCCGCGCCAAAAGTGGGTTGGTGGGCAAGAGGTCCCCAGGTTCCCGGCATATATGCCTCCTGTTTCAATTATTGCGGAATTGCCCAGATGGCCGGCGTTGGCCGGCGCGAATATTATTGTTTATACATCTTGTGATTGTCAAGCAGGCTGTGCAACGCATGGCCATTGCGGGACGGTCGGACGCACGGAAAAAGTGCGCCGGATGCCGTTCAACCTTGGCAATCACCCGTCACGGCTTGGCCTAACTTCGTGTCTGATGCCGGACGGGCTTGTCGGACCGTGAAGATATTCAGCCGTGCGACAGATAAGCGCTTTAGCGCCGCCGCGTCGAAAGGCCGACCAGCAAAAACGCAATGGCTCCGGTGGCGGCCGCGAACGCGTGCAGCTTATGAACGCGTGTCGAGTCGGCGACATAGCCCGGAAAAAATGTCGGCAATGAGCCGCCCGGTAGCACGAAATACATGATGGCGACGATGACGCAGATAATGCTTAGACCATAAGCGAGCGTTTTCACCGGAATTCTCCCCTGTCAATTCCCGGCCTTCGGCTGCGCGTGCGATCGCAGCCAAGCTTGCGCAATCGTGACGTCGGCCTGCGACAATTCATGGCCGCTCGGCAAGGTGCGGTGTTCGACATTAGCACCATATTGCTGCAAGCGGGCCGCCAGCCGCGCGGCGCCTTCCGGCGACATCATCGGGTCCGTTGCGCCGGAATCGATCAGGACCGGCTTGCCGGCCAGGTCGACCGGTGCCGTCTGCGACAGCGGCAGCGTTGCCCGCAACAAAATGGCGCCGGCCAGCGCTTGCGGGTGCAGCAACAGCAGCGCCGCGGCAATATTGGCGCCGTTCGAATAGCCAAGCGCGATTGGCGCAACGATGCCGTATTGGGTCCGCGCCTGCTCGATGAAATCGGCGAGTTCCTGGGCGCGGTGGCGCACGTCGTCCTCGTCGAAGCGGCCTTCGGCAAAGCGCCGGAAAAATCGCGGCATGCCGTTTTCCAAAACTTTTCCGCGCGGCGACAGCAACGGCGCCGCCGGCGCGATCATGCGGCCGAGCGGGATGAGGTCGTTCTCGTCGCCGCCGGTGCCGTGCAGCAACAGCAACGGCTGCGCATCGGGCTCGGCGCCTTTTTCAAAGCGATGAATGAAGGACAGAGCCATCAGGCCGTCCGTTCGCTGGCTTGCAGTTCGGGCAGCGCCGCTTCGATCTCCTTGCGCCGCGCCTCGAGAAACGGCGGCAGTTTTAGATCGTGGCCCAGCGTTTCGACCGGCTCATCCACTGCAAAGCCCGGAGCATCGGTCGCGATCTCGAACAGAATGCCGCCCGGCTCGCGGAAATAAACCGAGCGGAAATACTGCCGGTCGAGCTGATGGGTTGGCCGCAAGCCGAGATCGGCGACGAGCTTTTGCGCCATCGCCGCCTGGCTCGCGTCGTCCGCGGCGCGGAACGCGATGTGATGCACCGAGCCGCGGCCAAGCTGCCCGGGCAAGAAACCCTTTGCTTGGCGAATATCGATAATGCCGCCGACCGCTTCGCTGGCACGGAAGCGGGAAAGCGTTCTGTCACGGCCACCGTCCTTGAATCCCAAAACATCGGTCAGCACCGCCGCGGTGCGCGCCGCGTCTTCGACCATCAACGTGACGCCGTGAAAGCCGCGCACCGCATGTTCGGCGGGAATGTTGCCGGCGCTCCATGCCGGCTCGGCTTCGGCCCCGGCAACGCCGACCAGCGCCAGACTCATGCCGTCGGGATCGGTGAACGACAGCACCGTGTCGCCGAAACGCTTTTCCGGCGCCTCATGCGCGACGCCGCTTTCGACGAGCCGGTGCGTCCAATAGCCGATCGCGCTCGCGGGCACGCGGAATGTCGTCTGCTGCGCCAGGCCGACGCCGCCGCGTCCCGGCGCCGCGTGCTCCCACGGAAAGAACGTGAGGATGGTGCCGGGATGGCCGACCCGGTCGCCATAATAGAGATGATAAGTGCCCGGATCGTCGAAGTTCACCGTCTTCTTGACGAAGCGCAGCCCGATGACGCGTGCGTAGAAATTCAGATTGCGCGCAGCCTTGCCGGAAATCGCCGTGACGTGATGGATGCCCGACATGAGTCCAACCTCCATGAAAGAGGAAACGAAGGCCACGCCGCGATATTGTCGTTGGAGCACGGCAATGGAGCAAGCCCAAGAAACCAAGGCCAAACTCATGACATGCGGTACTGCCGGAGCCGGCAATTCGGCTGCGCCACCGCTTGAATCTGAAAAAAAATTGAGACGCCGATCCTCATCCCGCACGGCGACGAAGGCCGCGGCGCACGGCCACGAGCCTCAGGGGAGAAATGCGGCATTCTTCGCTGGTCTGGCTGGTACAGCTGGGTGGACTCGAACCACCGGCCTCTTGATCCACAGTCAAGCGCTCTAACCAACTGAGCTACAGCTGCACGGGCTCGCGGTCGGCAAGCGCGCGGAACCTATGGGCAATGCTCTATTTTGGCAAGGCTGAAGGTCAAGCCGGCAAGGCCGCGTGGCAAAGCAAAAGCCCGGGCGCAAACCCGGGCTTCCCCTCAACTTAACGCTTTGGAATACGCCCGAAGGCGGCGAACTTAAGCGACCTTGCTGAACGCCTTGTTCATGCCGCTCTTGATCGGTTCGGCGGTCTCGGTGGCGACCTTCTGCGCCAGCGCGCCGAGCTCCTTGGTCTGCGCGGACAGCGCTTCGAACTGCTTGCGCGCATGCGCGCTCGACAGCTCGATCACTTCGGAGAGCGACTTCGCGGTGATCAGTTCGCCGTAGAAATCGAATGCGGCGTTGGTGTTCACGCGCGTCGTCTCGATGACCTTGAGGCCGTAGTCGGCAGCGCCCTTGGTGGCGGTCGAATAGGTGGTCTCGAGCACGTCGGTCGCCTCTTCGGCGGCGGCCTTCATCTTCTCGTAGGTGTCCTTGGCCTGCGCGACGCCGCGCTCGGCG
>Ga0210395_10003403_pt1 | contig 12228 bp, 9 predicted proteins | sample IncBWH4OmetaG_FD_150861 | JGI IMG/M metagenome (GOLD analysis project Ga0210395, IMG submission 150861) | Forest soil microbial communities from Barre Woods Harvard Forest LTER site, Petersham, Massachusetts, United States - Inc-BW-H-4-O ...
GCCAGCGCCGGCTGCAAGGCCAACATCGCGCGCGCCAGAGAGCTGATCGCCGTGCCGGTGCCGCCAGATCCGCCGGCCGAGGACGACAACACCGATCAGGCCACCGGCGCCACGGCAAATTATCGCCCGCCATGCCCCTGTTGCGGCGGTCGCATGGTTATCGTCGAGAGCTTCGGGTGCGGCGCGGCACCGCGCGGGCCGCCTCGTCCCAAGCCGCGATCAGGACCGCAGCCCCATGATCACCGTGGTCACTTCGTCGCTTCGACCCGCCGGCAGACGCCGCTCCCCGTGCTGCAGCTCCATTGCCATATGGCCGCTGATTGTCGGCACCATGCATCGCATCACGCCGAAATCGCTCGGCCGCAAACCGCAGCGACTATCTCCGGCGAGTGGTAATCGTCGATCGACCGCCCTCTCCGACGCCCGCCACGTCACTCCTGCGCGCGGCCCCGGCGTCAAATCCCCATAGACGGCCGCCACCCCGCCGCCCGCGGGTTCCTTCCCTGCAGGCTTTCGGACACCGGCCCTCAGTGCCGGCTGATAGGTTGCCTATGGGCCGGCATCCGAAACCCTTCGCATGAAAAAAAAGACCAGTTCCCGCTCTCAAGCGTGAACGGCCGTTGTGGGTCGGTTTGAGCAATTCGATCGATTGGGCAGGCGGACGATCCTGGCACATTGCCGCCGCCGGTCGACGGGACGGAAACCCTCCTGGGGCGTCAGGTCTTGGCTTGGGGGTGGTGCACTTCTCTAGTACCGAAGGGGTACACCCGACCGAGGCAATCCGCGAGACGCGAATATCCGTCTCCTTTGGATTGAAAAGCTGCCTCTGAGACGGTATCAGGGCAAGGTCTGGTATCTAACGAGACGTTTGCGCCCGGGGCGCGAGGGCACTTGACGACGCTCGACACCGATCCCAGATGAAAAATCGTCGTCAACCAAGCAGGGAGGATGGTTGATAGCATGACGCCACCGACGAATTCCGAGTTGCCGACCACTTGGCATCGGTGACTGAGCAGAAAGCCCAAGATTTTGCTCGGTGAATAATCCGAGCGTGAAGCGAAGCTTCATAGGGGACCCCGCCTGACACCCAGGGCTGATGCGCTGTGGTGCGCGGGGTCTTCCGTTATGGAAGTCTCATCTATACGGAGCTCAGCAATGGGAGATCAGACCGGAAAGCCGAAGCCGCCAGGCAACCCCGCGATACGACAGGAACCGCAACGGCCTCGGCCCATTGAAGAGCCGCCGCGGCCGCTTCCGATACCTCCGGTGGGAAGGCCGCCCCTTCCGACCCACGTCTAACTAGAATTCCGAATCGAGTCTGGGAGAATGCAAATTGCTATCGGCCACGGATGCGTCTTGAGCGCGTCCAGGGCTTGCTCCAATGTCTCCCTTGCGGCGGGTGGTTGCTGCGCAGGACTTCGTTCAGTCCGTTGATCGCGTTGCCTTTCGCACGGCAGCCTTGGCGATTGCATTCGCCTAGAGCCATGCCGCGACCATCTCCCGGTGTTCCTTGGCGTAGCGCCTGCCCAGCACTTGGTCGATTTCTTCAACTGCCGTTCCGATAGTGTGGTCGTTGGCCATGATCGAGCCTTTCCTCGATTGTGGCCAGGGATGAGGTCCGATGCTTATGACACCGGCCGCACCCGCGGCTCGCAATTAAACACGATCCGACAATTGGGGATTGGTTAGAGCGGCGATATCAGTACACGCATTAAGTGCCGTCGAAGCAATCTTGGTCGAGCGGGTATTTTCCCGTCCCCGGCTGCTGGCGGATCTCGTCGCCAGCAATCTGCCGTCGCGCAAGTTCGCGCTGACCGAAAACGGCAATGTAGCCGTCGGCTCACCCCAGCGGCGCGGGCGCTGATCGGCAAGAACAAGGGCGATAGTGTCGAGGGCGCAACCCGGCGCGGTGCGAAATTTACGAGGTCGTCACCGTCGATTTTCGGCTGAGTGGTGATTTCGTTTGATCGGTGTGCGACCCGCTGCGCAACAACAGATAACCCGCAACCGCTGACACTGACGATGCGATCAGCACCGCGATGCGGATATCGACATCATAACCTTCCGCAGGAAAAGCCAGGCTGCCGATAAACAGGCTCATCGTAAAGCCGATCCCGGTCAGCAGCGCCAGCCCGTAGACCTGGCGCCAGTCGGCCCCCTCCGGCAAGGTGGCAAATCCGCACCGGACTGCCACCCAAATCGAGCCAGCGATGCCGAACTGCTTGCCGATAACCAACCCGAACGTGATCCCGAGCTCGATCGGGTCTAGCAGGTCCGCAACCGTGATCCCAAAAAGCCGCAAACCGGCATTGGCAAAAGCAAACGCCGGCAGCACCCCGAACGCGACCCAGGGATGAAGATCATGCTGCAGACCGAGCGACGGCGAGCCGGCCCGCGGTGTGCGCAGTGGCACCGCCATGCCGACGACAACGCCGGCCAGGGTTGCATGGGTACCCGACTTCAGCATGCAGACCCACAGGTACACACCCACCAAAATGTAGGGGCGCGGCGCCCCACTCCGGCAAGGTTGAGCGCCGCCAGCATTGCGACCCCGACGCCGGCGCAGGCGAGAGCGGTCCACGATAGCTCGGCGGTGTAGAAGATGGCGATGATAACGATAGCGCCGAGATCGTCGATGATCGCCACCGCCAGCAAGAAAAGGCGCAACGAAGCCGGCACCCGCGAGCCCAGTAACGACAGCACGCCAAGTGCAAACGCGATATCGGTCGCAGTCGGGATCGCCCATCCGCGCAGCGCCTCGGCGTTGCCCCAGTTGAATGCGGTATAGATCAGCGCCGGGACAACCATACCGCCCAAGGCGGCAATCACCGGCAGCACGGCTTTCGCACGGTCGGATAGTCCGCCCTCGGCGATCTCGCGCTTGACCTCGAGGCCGACCAGCATGAAGAAGATTGCCATCAACCCATCGTTCACCCACAGCAGCAAGGGCTTTTTGATCAGCAGGATGCCGACTTGGACGCCGAGCGGGATATCCAGGACCCGGGTATAAAGCGGCCCGAGCGGCGAGTTGGCGAGCATCAGCGCCAACAGTGCTGCACCACCGAGCACGATGCCGCCAGCCGATTCGAGGGCCATGAATTGCTGCAGCCGCGACACGGTCGTTTGTCGTGCGCTAAACATCATAGCCGACATTCCCCGGAGTCGGTGTGGTTGTGGGGCCAAGGATCGCCCCTTCCCCTATCGTGGGCACGGTAAATCGTGCACCGCATACGCAGCAAGAGTCGAACTGAGCCTCCCCCGCATTGGTGGACACCTTTGCTGAGTGTAGCGAACCGCAATCATCGGACGGCCGTGCCCAAAATCATTGCAACGGGCCTGAGGGGCCGGACCCACAATCATTGCGACTGACGGGGAACTGGGCGGGCAGACAAACGACCGGTTTGTTGGGGAGTTCGGTGTCGAGAAGGCGCCGGCACGAAAGAACAGTACCGCCGCAGTGTACTTACGCTGCGACGTTCGGGCTCGCGATTCGGCTGCTCATCGCTTCGGAACCCGGCTCCGGCTGTTCCAGGTCGGGGTCCGCCTCAAAATAGTTGGTGCCGCGGGTTTACGCCATTAGGCTCATATAATATCTCAGACAAACCTGGACGACTATTGGAGGATACCGTTGCTCGCATTCTTTTCGCGCAAGGCAACTAGCAAGACTTGCACGTGCCCGCTGTTACGTTGAATGACTGAGACCAAGTCGGAGTTCTGCATGCGGGCCATGTCGATGCCGCTGACGATCACGTTGGTCACCCTGTAACCATTGTTGGTCGACTCCAGCTGCCAGTCGAACTCGATCGGCACCGCACCGTTGATCCTATTCATCCGGCTTGTCACGATGACCCCTTCCTTATCGGGCTGGCTCCCTAGTACGGTGAAGCTTTCGCTGCCGAGGTGGTCGAGGGGGGTGGAATAGCCGATGACGACGTAATCCTCATAACGTTTAACGAACTCTTGGCGCTGCTGCGCCGTCGCGTTTTGCCAATAGGGTCCGAGAGCGGAACGGGCGCAGGCCTCCTCGTCGAAATACAGGCGGTACAGTTGGCGGAACCGCCACTCCCTGGCCGCCGTATCCCCGCTTTGCATCGCCGCAAGGGCACGAGTTCCAAGATTGTTGACAAGGCTCACCGGATCATTCGGGGCGGCCGTGCTTCGCGGGGCACCCCCGATGATGCTGGCCAGCAGGACGACAGCCGACAGCAGCAAAGAACGTCGTCTCATTGGATTCCCCCAAAACCAATTCATCCGCGACACGTCAGAAGCATGTGCGGGAAGACGAGCAACACCGCGGCGCGGCGTGTTCCCGGGGTTAGCGGCATACCCGCTGGCCATTTACAAAAGCACAGCCGGGCGCCACTGCTTTGGTCACAGTGTTGCCACGCGCGCCGGTGGCGGTCGCGCCAACATGAGGGACCGATCTCATGTGCACCGCGTTCGCTCCGGCAACCGCGCCTCCTCGTGGTCCGGCGACAACGGCCCCATTGGGACCGGCACAACCAGCACGAACGACACCGGATACACATCCGACAGCGTGCGCGCTCGGTATGACACCAGCCAACAAGGGAAGGACAGTCGCAATAGCAAACAGCGTCGATTTCATCACTGATCTCCGCGTAGCGCCGTCTTCAGGCAAGATCGCCCGGCGGTACCTGCGCCGCACGAACGAGTGCGGCGAGTATCAAGGGCGCAAACCTCCTTTGCGAGGGCAACCCTCGGAATCTACTCAGAGACAAATCCTCGGGCTGTTCGTCTACTCACGTACACTCGGCAGACCCTCAGGGTGATCGAAGCAATTGCCGACGTGCTGCGCGGCGCCTGTGCGCGGTCGTAGCGCACCGAGCGAGAGGATCTTCGAGGCATTGGCGTCGATCTTGGTGCCGCCGATCGACACCGTGCCCAGCCGCAATAGGCCGCTCGCGCGCCAGTAGCAGCATCTCCAGGAACGCCGCATCGAATGCATCCCGGTCGGCCAGCGGAACGTCGCGATCGTGTCGTGGTCGGGATGCGTATTGGCCACGACAAAGCGCATCCCGACATCCCGGCAGCTCGCCCGCTCGATCCGCCGCGAAGCGAAGATGCCGCTGGCATAGCTGTAAATCAGCAGCGCAGCATCAACCGCGGGTGGTATTGCGGCTTGCCGCCGGCCTGCGCATTCGTCCGGAAGGCCCCAGCCGTACCCGACCACCGCCGCCACGATGAAATGCGCGATGTCGCCTTCAGATCGGGCGGCAGCAGAAACGGTCGCAAGCGGTCAAATGAAAACGTGCGTCATCATTTCCACATTCGGTAGCGTCGCATGAGACACTACCCATATCATGATGACAAGCGCCGTCAATCCGAGAGGCTGCTAGCGGCAGTTTTATAGTCTTAAACAACTCGTGCTGCGAACCCCAGATAGGCAGCGCCGCCCCCACGACGATAAGCATCATTCGGATGGCTAAGAGGGAACGAGTACGGCATGGCTTCTTGGATCTACCTGTGGTCCGCCCGCTTGCCAAAACTCCCTTCCCGGTTTTCCGACGTGACCCGAGGCGGGACGTAGTCGGGCGCTCTTCGTTCTTTAATCGGACCGAGTGTGGCGAGAGGCTATTTCTACACAATAACCCACGCGTGAGCGCAAGGGCCGTGCGCGACCCGCATGAACTGGCGCGGCTTGGTGTGCCACTGGGGCAGGCCGGCGCGGCTCAGGATATCGCCAACGGCGTCCTGTTTCTCGCTTCCGACGTGTTGCGCCATATGATCGGCGCCGAACTCGTCATCGGACCGCCGGAATACGACGACGGATGAGACGACGGGCCGTTCAGATAGGGCGGAGACCCGCCCGAATAAGGCGGGGGAGCGCGAGAGTCAGTCGAGGGGCTGCCGGAATAGGGCAGGGCGGCCGGAGGCAGAGAGAAGCTGGCCACAGAGTTGCCGTGGGCGACCATGCACTGCGCATACGTGATGTTGTATTGCTGCTGCAGCAGCTCCTCCTGCGAAGGTGCGGCACCCACGTTGCCCATGATGCCGAGGGCGCCGCCGGAGGCCGCGCCAATCGCGGCCCCTCTGCCGGCGTTGCCTGCGGCCGCGCCGATCCCGGCACCAAGCCCGGCTCCGAGCGCTGCACCCAGTAACGCGCCGCCGATTGATTGGGAGTTAGCGGCGGCCACTGCGGGAGAGATTTGCGCAGCGGCGTATCCCTGGCAGGCGGCCTGATCGGCGTCGAACCGGTCCAACGTCTTATTCGGCCCCGGGGCCACCGGAATCGTCGGCGCCGCCGGTGGTGGGACGCATGCCGTCAAAGATATCGTTGCCACCAAGGCAGCGCCAATTTGCAGATGCAAACGGTTCACGTGCTCAAGCTGATCTTGCGGTGACGTTTCTTATCCAGGCAGTCAATTTCGGTCCACCGTGCTAGCGTAACACGCCGCTTTCGGCGAGCCGGTTTAGGGCGACGATCGTCCATTTCCGCGCCGTCTTGGGGTCGCGCCATAGAATGTGGCGTGACGCCGACAAGGGCATGGTGCACGGCATCCGGCCGGACGAGCTGTCGCGGCTGACACCCAAGCTTAAGCCCTATCGACAGCGGCCACACCCGGCGCGATCGTCCCGACCAAGGAGGCGGAGCATTTCCAGACCTCTCCCGGCCGCTACTTCCACGGCATGGTGGCCAAAGCCAAGGCCGGCGAATTACACCTCGAATGCACGGTGTGGGCGTTGTGGGCGCCTCGCAGCCAGAATATCACCGAGGGACGGGCAGGGGAGGGGACCGCTTCGGCCGTCACGGAGGCCGGGTATGATCGACGTAAGCTGCATCATCCAAGAACCGGAGGGTCCAGCATCAGTTCGGCGATGCCGAGCCTACCTTGACACTGCGTGCGGGCTTCGCCGGGCGTCGAACTGAGCCGCGGACAGGGTTGCGGCGGAGGCCCGGGGCGCGTGCCGCGACGTTTAGGTTACGCCGTGATACTTCTTGAGGTTCTCGTAGCGGTCCTTTTGCACCAGCTCGGCGATCGTGCTGTCCGGCGCGCGAAACTTGACGACGCCGGCATCCAACGGCGACATCACCTCTCCGCCTAATTCTTTGATCTTCTGGGCAGCGGCCGCGATGTCGTCGACCTCGGCGCCCCAATGGTGAATGCACGGGCCGACGCCGGAAAGCTGTGCCTCCGGCGCATCCTCGCTGTCATAGACCATCAGCGCCAGGTCGATGGCGCCGTCGGTCATGTGGCGCGAGACATGCCCGCTATCCTTGCCGCGATGCGTGGTGACCTGCCGAAAGCCGAACACGTCCTCGTAGAATTTGGTCGACGACTCAAGATCTTTTACCTTCAGCGCGATATGGACGATTTTGCCGGGCATGAGACTTCTCCTGTGTTGATGCCGAGGTCGAGTGTATTGGGATCTGAAATCCCGGGTTGCCGGGTTTGGGCGAACTCCTCCGCCGTCCGAGCGCCTCCTTTTATCGGATCGGCTATGCCGGTACCCTATACATGAGGCTCTGTGCCTGTCATCCGGCACCCCTCGACATTGAAATGGTCTAACCAGAGGAGGGATGGCATGGGTCAAGTCGATGGCACGGTGGCGATCGTCACCGGCGGCGCATCAAGACCCAATGCATGCTGCCTTGCGTGGATACCGCTTGCATGCTGTTCTGGGCGTTGTTGGCCAGCGGGCAGATCACGCTGCGGAAAGTCGACGGCTGGAGGACCCTGAATGTCGCCCCTGCCGAGCAAATCCTTGATCTAGTCGCATGAGCCGATAACATCTCCGCTGGAGATCGCCGCCAACGGCAATTTCCACCAACTTCCAGACGCGACCTAGCCGTATGCCGCTAGCGCTTCGAGGATCACTGACTTCATGGAAGCGACTGAACGTTTACCCGGATCGTCGCGGCGAGCCGAGACTTCGCCATAGAGGGCCCGTTTAAGGCGGCGCGGGACCTCAATCGTGATGCCTTCGAACATATCGTCCGGGTTCACCCGTTCCGGCAGAGGTGCCTCGGTGACGAACCCCTGAGCGATTACGGACTCGACCACCGGTTTCGGCCGCCGCGCAGTGGTCCATAGGTCCGGCCTATCCACTGGAGCGCTGGCCGAAGGCATTGGCTCGTCGATAGGCTCGAGTTTCGGGGGCACCAGCTTGCCTACCATTTCAGGTGAGCTCCCGTACCTTAGCCACCGTTTCTGCGAGCGCCTTTTTCATCTCCGCGTAGACAGCTTTCATATTCACAGCAGCACCGCCGTCTGGATCCTCGAATATCGGTGCTACCCGGCTGAAGCTGGCGCGTCATTCGCTCCGCCCGCAAGGGGATGGGAGGTGACGAAATCGGTCAGCCCTGCTGACGGTCGCGTAGACCGCACTTCGAGGACGCTCTGGGCGCGGCGGATCGCCTGATCGGTGAGATCGACCCAATGGTCGATGTCGCTAAAGTCGAATTGCTGCCGTTCGAGCGGGGGCAGGGGAGGGGACCAAGGGAACCCCGATATCGGCAGCCTCGCCGCTGGCATCGGCAACTAGCGATGCGGTACTGGGCCGGCCGGGGCGGCGCCCGGCCGCGGACGCCGCGGTGGTGCGGCCGCTTCGCGCAACGGCGCCAGGTGTTTGAGCCCATGGAGCCGGCGCGTCGCGCGGTGCGAGACTTCGCTGGCAATCCCGAGCCCGACAAACCCGTCGAGCAGCCGGGTGGCGTTGTTGGTCGCGATACCGAGCGCCTGCCCGAGTGTGGTGGCAGGGACGAGCGGGGCCGCGGCCAAAATGTCGATTGCCGCGCCGGCATGCGAATCGCGGCGCCGGCCGGCAACCGCGCGTCGCGCGGCAAACCGATGGCGTTCGAACCGTGCCAACAGCGCCAACCCGTCCTCGGCTTCGCCGGCGACGGCGGTGAGGAAATGTCCGATCCACTCGTCGCGCGCCCACGGTATGTCGGCGCCGAGTGCCGCGGCACCGGTCAACAGCGGGCAGGGCAGGGCAGTCAGCCCGCGCCAGTAAATCGCCAACGCCGCGCGAATCGGCGGCCGCTCGCCGCCCCGATCGAGCCAAGCATGCACCGCGAAGGCGGCGCCGAGCAGCGGCGAATGCGCATTGCCGACGGTCTCGAGATGGTCTGCCGCGAAAGGTGCGCCATTAATCGCGCGAGGTTCGATTTATGGCACACGTCGGAGCTGATCTACATACCTAAAAAATCAACTTGTACGCACGCCTAATTTACCGTTAACGTAAGCTTGGTGACATCTTGGGGGCAACATGCCTAAAGGGGCAACGATAAGGTCTGTGTAAGCGACTGCCGCCGTCAAGCTAAACAAGCCGAGCCTGTCCAGCTACAGCCGCAAACGATTGCGAGCCTTAATTCGGGAGGTTCAGGATGCCGTTTTTGGCACGTTTCATGAACGTCCTCTCAGTATTTCGGCCGGAACGGACGCGCCTGTTCCATCTGATCGCGACAGCAGCGCTATCGCCGATCGGAGCCGCGGCGGGGCCGCTGATGATTGGCGCAATAGTGCTTCTGGATGCCGCACCCGCGATGGGGCAATGCGCGCAGACCGGCACGACGGAAAACTGCAGCGGCAATCTTCCCCCATCGATCGATTTCAACACCAATCTGGGAATCGATACCCTTAACGTCTTTAACGCCAGCAACGGGACCAGCTTTGCTCGGTTGCAAGGCACGGGCACGATGCCGACCAACGGCGCCAACGCCACCTTTTCCTGCTCGGTCGCCAACGAGTGCACGATCACCACCAATACCGACGGATCGCAGAGTTGCAGCCCCAAGACCGACATCCACGGCAATCCTCTCGGCGCCTGCATCGCCGGCACGACGACGGGCGGCCCGTCCGGACATGCCGGGCCGAATGTGACCGTCAAGGTCGCCACACCGACATCCGGCCCGATCACGATCGGCGCCAGCCGCCCGAATATCGCCGTCATCGGTCTGTCGCGGGGGTCGGACGGCGGCGGCGGCGGCAACAGCTATGTCGCCGGCTCCGCCGGCAATGGCGGAACCGGCGCTGACGGTGGAACGGCGTCCGTCGATTTCTCCGGGGTTGTGCCGAACGGAAACTTCGGCGGGATCCTCGCCGAGAGCCAGGCCGGCAACGGCGGCAATGGCGGCAGCTTCTTCGGCATCGGCGGCAGCGCGGGCAATGGCGGGTTGGGCGGCTTCGGCGGTGCCTCGGCTGCCGGCTTCGACGCCGGCTCGATTACGACCTCCGGCAAGGGCAATGTCGGCGTCACCGCGATCAGCCAAGGGGGCAACGGCGGCAGTGCCGGCAATGGCGGCGGGCTGGTTTTTGTCGGCGGCAGCGGAAGCGGCGCCGGTCAGGCCGGGAAAGCCGAGGTCGATACCGTGGCGGGCACTTCCATCGTTACTTTCGGCGACTTCGCCAACGGCATCGCGGCCTACAGTTTCGGCGGCGGCGGCGGCAGCGGCTCGGGCGGGTTCGGTCTGTTCTTTTCCGGCGGCGGCAATGGCAGCACGGGCGGCGCCGGCGGTCAGGTGATCGTCAACGCCAACGGCGCCATAACGACAGAGGGTCAATTCGCCGAGGGGATTCTCGCCCAGTCGATCGGCGGCGGCGGCGGCAGCGCCGGGACCGTCATCGGCGCAGTTACCCTTGGCGGCAGCGGTGCGGGCGGCGGCGCCGGTGGGAACGTTCAGGTCTCCAACACTGGAACGATCGCAACATTAGGGTTCGGCTCCAGCGCCATCGAGGGCCAGTCCATCGGCGGCGGCGGCGGCAATGGCGCCAATTCCGGAGGGCTCCTCTTTGCGTTGGGCGGCAACGGCTCGGGCACGACGACGGGCGGCGCCGTCAGCGTGGCGAACCAGGGGCTTCTCGAAACCAGCTCTTCGAGCTCGGCGGGCATTCTCGCGCAATCGATCGGCGGCGGCGGCGGCAATGGCGGCACCTCGGGTGGCCTTTTCGCCTATGGCGGCACGGGCGGCTCGGGCGCCAACGCCGGCACTGTCGCGGTAACCAACGGCGGCGCGATTTTCACCGGTCTAAACGGCTCCGCCACTTCGGCCTCGCCCGGCATTCTCGCGCAATCGATCGGCGGCGGCGGCGGCAATGGCGGTGGCGCGCTGGTCGGGCCGGTGACGCTGGGCGGCGCCGGCGGCATGGCCGGCAACGGCGACACCGTCTCCCTGACCAATGGCGGGTCGATCACGACCCTCGGACATGATTCGACGGCAATCGTCGCGCAATCGATCGGCGGCGGTGGCGGGAATGGCGGCTTTGCGGTGGGCGGCGGCCCGTTCGGCGCGCTCGCGGTCGGCGGCAACGGCGGCTCCGGTGGCAATGGCGGCAATGTTTGCCTGAATGCGAACGGCGCCTGCAACGCTGCCGCGCCCGTCGCCGCGGCGACGATCCGCACTACCGGCGATCGCTCCGGCGGCATTGTCGCCCAGTCGATCGGCGGCGGCGGCGGCAATGGCGGCTTCGCCGTCTCGGGTTCGGCGGGCGTGTTCGTCAGCGCGGCGGTGGCGCTCGGCGGTTCCGGCGGGAAGGGCGGCACCGGGGGCGACGTCTTCGCCGGCGCCAACGGAGCGATCTCGACGAGCGGCGCCAATTCGACCGGGCTCGACGCCGAGTCGATCGGCGGCGGGGGCGGCAATGGCGGCTTCTCGATCGCCGCGACCGGCGGCTTGACCTATGGTTCGATCGGTTTCGCAATGGGCGGGTCCGGTGGGGCCGGCAGCGATGCCGGGACGGTCACGGTCGCCAGCACCGCCAACCTCGCGACGACCGGCGATCTGTCCCCCGGCATTTTCGCTCACTCGATCGGCGGCGGGGGCGGCAATGGCGGCTTTTCCGTCGCCGGCACGGTCGCAGCCGGCGCCGCCGTGTCGCTCTCCATCAGCGGCGCCGGGGCCGGCGGCGCCGACGGCAACACGGTCGATGTCAGCAGCATCGGCGATATTTCCACCGGCAGCCAATTCGGAACGACCGGGGCGGAGTCACCGGGTATTTTTGCGCAATCGATCGGTGGCGGCGGCGGCAACGGCGGTTTTGCCGGGTCTGTCGCCGCCGGCGGATATGCCGGTGTGAGCCTGTCCTTCGCCAAGGGCGGCGGCATCGGCGGCATCGGCGGCACGGTTACGGTCGACAACGACACCGCGGCCACCGCTGGCAACACGATCACCACCTGGCAGAACAATTCCGACGGCATCCTTGCCCAGTCGATCGGCGGCACCGGCGGCAACGGTGGCTTCTCGGTTGCCGGAGCCGGGGGGGGCTA
>Ga0210395_10003404_pt1 | contig 12228 bp, 9 predicted proteins | sample IncBWH4OmetaG_FD_150861 | JGI IMG/M metagenome (GOLD analysis project Ga0210395, IMG submission 150861) | Forest soil microbial communities from Barre Woods Harvard Forest LTER site, Petersham, Massachusetts, United States - Inc-BW-H-4-O ...
GAAAAACTTCGGGTCGGCATTTTATTCGGCGGGCGCAGCGGAGAGCACGAAGTCTCGCTGCTCTCGGCCGCGTCGGTTCTCAACGCAATCGATAAAGAAAAATACGAGGTCGTGCCCATCGGCATCACCAAGGGCGGCCGCTGGCTGACGGCGGAGTACGCCGAATATTTGCTCACCGGCAAACTCGTGCTCGAGCCGCGCAACCTGCGCGCCGGCGATCCCGATACCACTTCCCCCGCGGCCGTGCTCGCCCGCGGCGAATCGGTCGTTGTCCCCCCCGAGCCCGTGCATCGTCACACCGGACTTGTCCCTTTTCAAACCGACGCCAGCCTGATGCGCCGCGCCAGCGATCGCGCCATCAACGTCGACGTGATCTTTCCCGTACTGCACGGCACCTTCGGCGAAGATGGCACCATCCAGGGACTGCTCGAACTCGCCGACATTCCCTACGTCGGCGCGGGCGTGCTAGGCTCGGCCGCGGGCATGGACAAAGACATCATGAAGTCGCTGTTCATCGCCGCCGGAATTCCCATCGTGAAGCACGTCACCATCCTCCGCGCCGCGTGGGAAAGCGATCCAAAAAAAGTGCAGAAGCTGGTCGAGAGCAAGCTGATCTATCCCGTATTCGTAAAGCCCGCGAATCTAGGGTCGTCCGTCGGCATCAGCAAGGCGCACAACCGCAAAGAACTCGGACCCGCCATCGAAGAAGCGGCGAAGTTCGACCGCAAGATCGTCATCGAGCAGGGCGTTGGCGGCAAGAAAGAAAAAGCCCGCGAGATCGAATGCTCCGTCCTCGGCAATGACGAACCGTCCGCGTCAGTTCCCGGCGAGATCGTTCCCGGCAAAGAGTTCTACGACTACACCGCGAAGTACGTCGACGAAGGCTCGCAACTGATCATCCCCGCGAAGCTCACCAACGCGGAAACGAAAAAAGTTCAGCAACTGGCGGTCGCCGCATTTCAGGCGGTAGACTGTTCCGGCTTGGCCCGCGTGGATTTTCTGATGGACCCCAAGACGCGGAAGATCTATTTGAACGAGATCAACACCATGCCAGGATTCACGTCGATCAGCATGTATCCCAAGCTGTGGGCCGCGTCCGGGCTGGAGTATGCCGACCTGATCGACCGCCTGATTCAACTTGGCATCGAACGCCACGAAGATAAGAAAAAGAATCAGTACAGCCGGTGAAGAATGAACTGATGGTTGTTGATTTCTGATTGTTGATCAGAAACTGCGGCTGCTCTGCTACTACTGTCCCGCCTCACACTTAAAATTCGCCGCATCATTCGTATCGCCGCTCCCCTTATACTTCGCGGCCTGCGGATACGCGCACAGTGGACGTGTCATCTTCGGATGCTGCTTGTCGTCGCCAAATTTCGATGCGATGATCGCCGACGGCGCCGTGCCTTTCTCCACCCACTGTTCCAGAGCCGCAGACACGCTGTGCCGCGGATCGTCGAAATCTAACCGGCCGACCTGTCCAAACGAATCCGTACCCGGCCCGTCGTCACAATGCTGCATTCCTGGAACCATGTAGAGGCGCAGGAACGAATCGGTCTCGGCCCCCATCTTCATATACACGCGCTGGTAATAATTCACCGCGTTGATGGCTGGAATCGCAGGATCGTTCCACCCGTGATACACAATCAGCTTCCCGCCACGCGCCTTGAACGGACTCAAATCCGCGTCTGTCGCGTTCAGCGCCTTCGCAGTTTTCTCCTCCGCCAAGTTCAATCCGGCATCCAGCTGGAATGTCTTGTTATCCCACCCGGGGTCTTCATACACCATGTTCGAGAAGTACCCGCTCGCGAAAAACGCCATGAGGCTCTTGCCCGGAGCCAGACCGAGAATCCAGGTTCCCCATCCCCCCTGCCCATCTTCCGCGCCCGGCAAGAAGCCGGGAAAGATTTCGTGGCCGTGCAAATCGTGCGGGCCGGCATAAATCTTCTTCAGGGTCGCGGCCTGCTTCGCGGTCAGGCACTTGTCAGTGTCTTCGCCAGCCTTGCACTCGATCTTCGCTGGATCGAAGTGGCACCGCGTCGGATCGTTGAGGATTCCGTCGCGCACGCCGTCGAGCTCATCACAAGCCGCCAGCACTGCGGCAGAGATCGCCGGGACTTTTGTCGCCGGAATATAACTCGCCGAATCCGCCGTCAACGCCTGAGTGTCGCTCGCCGCTGTCGAGAGCAGCGCCGTCCAATAGTTCGCCGGAGCTCCCGCCAGAATGCCGTCATAATCCGCGGGATAGCGCTGCGCTTCCATCAGCGCCTCGCGCCCGCCGTCGGAACATCCCGCAAAATAGGAGCGCTGCGGACTCTTCGCGTAGAACGCGTGAATCGCCTCTTTAGCAACCCGCGTCATCTCGTGAATTCCCCGATGGCCGAAGTCCGCAACTTTCTCGGGATGCCCCAGCGCCCACCCCGCATCAATCGGCGATCCAGAATGCCCGGTGTCGGTTCCCGTAGCCGCGTAACCCTTGCTCACGGCGGTGCCGAGCCCCGGGAAATCGATCATCCCGGCGAACCCGCCGTTACCGATACCTTGCAGCTTGCCGTTCCATCCGGAGGCGGGCATCCAGACTTCAATTCTGATGCTCGAGTCCGCGCTCGGAGTCGCCAGCGCCACAACGCGGCAAAACGCAGGAACGTTTTTATAAGGCGCGGTCAGGTCGCGGCCGCCGCCTTCGGTCGGCGGACCGGCGAACGTTCCCGCGGCGATCGTTTTCGCCAAGATGATCGAGGCGCCAGGGATGGTAGCCTGCCCCAACTTCTCGCAAGCATCCTGAGCGACGCTACTTGCGCAGGCCGCGAGCAGCAGCGAAGTAGCCGCGAGCGTGCTGCCGCGGTGCGATTTCACTGTGCTCCGGCCTTCCCCATGAACGCCGCCTGATCCGCTTTCATCTTCTTCAACCCTTCCATCGGCAGGTACACCATGTGCCCTGCCTCGTACGTCGCGAACGAAATGTTATCGCGATACTTCGGCGGCAGGTTGAGATGGTCGACCGTATAATTCGCCGCGTAATAGGGCGTCGCCAGATCGTAATAACCTTCCATCACCAGAATCTTCAAATACGGATTCTTCACGATCGCTTGCCGCAAAGCCGAAGCCGTGTCCGGAAATCCCTGGCCCGCCGATCCCCAGTCCCAGGTGTCGTTGGGCCCGCCGCGCGGGGCGCGCACGTTATACGGCATGTCCACTTTGTAGCCCAACTCCGTGCGCAGATAATTATTGAACACCGAGGTAAACGGAGGCCCGGTCGCCGCCCCCGTGGGATCGTAAAACGGAGTGTCGAGCAATCCGTTGGGGTCGGGTCCGGTATAGCGTGCGTCCAGGCGTCCGACGCGCAGCTTCTGATCGATCAGCAGATAGTGGGTGAACTTCTGAACATTGATGCGCAGGTTGGCTTCGTCAATCACTTCCTTGCTCAGGCCGGTGAAGCGCGCCAACTGATCGATTACTTTCTGGCGCTCATCAGGCGTGAGCGAATCGCCTTTGTCGAGCGCCCGCTCGTACTCGGTGGATGCCCACCGTTCCGATTCCTGCCGCGCGCGATTCATGTCCTGCGCCAGATCGGCCGGGAGTTTGTGGTGATAGCCGGCGATCATGGTGAACGACGGAATCAGAAACACGTAGGGCTGATCGTTGGTAAAGTTGTCTTCCAGGGTTTCGAAATTCAGCACGGTCGAGAGGAGCGTGATGCCGTTGAACGAAATCCCGCGATCGGCCAGATAGCCGGCAATGCCCGCCGAGCGCGTCGTCCCATAGCTTTCGCCGAACAGGAACAGCGGCGACGCCCATCGTTCATTTCGCGAGATGTAGAGCCGGATGAATTCGCTGAACGCTTCGATGTCGCCCTTCACTCCCCAGAATTTCTTGAAGGTCTCAGCATCCGCCGCGCGGCTGAAGCCAGTGCCCATTGCGTCGATCATCACCAGGTCGCTCTTATCGAGCACGGTGTAAGGATTGTCCTCCATGCGATACGGCGCGGGCGGCATGAATCCATCCGGCTGCAGCATGACCTTGCGCGGACCGAGCGCTCCCATGTGCAGCCAGATCGACGCCGATCCCGGCCCGCCGTTGAAGGCAAACGTGAGTGGCCGCCTGGCGGCGTCCTGGCCGTCGAGCGTGTACGCTTCATAGAACATCTCCGCTTCGATCTTGCCGTCGCCGCGCTTGATGGGCAGGCGTCCCACGGTGGCGGTGTACTTCAGCAATTTCCCGTCGACCGTGATCTGGTGATGCGTCACCACCGGAGGCATCTCGGTCATGTCGTAGTGCTCTTCCTTGTCCTTCTCCTTATCCCTGTCACTCGAACTTTCGCGAGGCGCCGGCTTTGCCTCGGGAGAGGCCTCTGGTTTGATGGAACTCTCTGCGGGCTTTTCCGAAGACTGCGTGGGCGCAGACTTCTTCGCAGACGGAGCTTTCGGAGTGTCGGCCTGTTGAGCGATGGAGAGGGCGTCGCTACAAAGCGAGAAGATTACGGCTAGCAGAACAGCTTGCAATATCCGGGAAACTCGTTTCATGGGTCGATCCTGCCGAATGGTTTATCGCGATGGTCTTAGCTATTTGCGATTGGCAGGAATTGTACACCGGAGGGCTCATGAAGCTGGCCGTTGCGCCGACAGCATGCCCCGGAGGGGCAACATAATTTAACCTGTACTTACGTCCGGGGCTAAATTACGTCGCCCCTCTGGGGTGGCGCGGGCGGGACCAGCATCACAATCTTCTCTGTGACCCCAGGTTCGATGGTCAGGGATTTCCCCTTGACGCCGGGCCCCGGGATTTTGTAGCATCAGTGGAACAAGTTCGTTCTTCACTTCGGTGAGGGACGGACCTGAATTTCATGCAGAGTGGCTGAGGGACGAGCCCTGTGACGCCACGGCAACCGATCTGGGATCATATATCCCGGATGTCTGGTGCCAACTCTCTCCTGGAAACGGGGAACATGGGATTCGGCAAGCGCACTGTATTTGGCATTCGCTTTCCGACGCCTCTTTTCCTTTTCCCGGAAAAAGAGGCCTTTTGATTTTTAGGCCGCTTTTTTGAGGCTCGTCGATCAGCGACTCGCTCTTGAAAGAACAGAAAGCGAGTAGCCCATGTCTCACTACGAACTGCGGTGCCGGGAATGCGGACGCAGATGGGGGAACCAGCCCCGCTCCATCTGCGACGATTGTTTCTCTCCCCTGGAAGTTGCCTACGACTACGACGCACTGCGTCCTGCCATCAGTCGCGAGTTCTTCTCCCAGCGGCCGCCGAACATGTGGCGCTACTCCGAACTTTTGCCCCTCCCCCAGGGGTTTGAACCGCGGCTGCCGGTCGGCTTCACTCCGCTGTTGCAGGCTCCACGTCTGGCTGCAAAGCTAACGGGCGCAACAGGAAGTGGGTCGACCGCCGCCGCGAAGAATGTCTACATCAAGAACGACGCCGTCTGCCTGCCGACCTTGAGTTTCAAAGACCGGGTGGTTGCGGTCGCGATCGCGCAGGCGAAAGCGTTTGGGTTCGATACCGTGTCGTGCTCCTCGACCGGAAACCTGGCCAACGCCGTGGCGGCGCACGCCGCCCGCGAAGGACTAAAGGCGTGGATTTTTATTCCGTCCGACCTCGAGCCGGCGAAAATTCTGGGAACGAATGTGTTCGGCGCGAAAGTCGTGCGCATTGCTGGAAACTACGATCAAGTGAATCGACTCTGCTCGCAGATTGCCGACGAACATCACTGGGGCTTCGTCAACGTGAACCTCCGACCGTATTATGCGGAGGGCTCGAAAACCGTGGGATTTGAAATCGCCGAGCAACTGGGTTGGCGTCTGCCCGATAACGTGGTCTGCCCCATGGCGGGCGGATCGCTGATCGTGAAAATTAAGAAGGCGTTCGATGAACTCGTCAAGCTGGGTTTGGTCGAAGCCAAAGAAGTGAAATTCTTCGGCGCTCAGGCCACGGGATGCTCGCCGATTTCGACCGCAGTCAAGACGGGCAGCTCCGAAATTGAGCCGCAGAAGCCGTCGACCATCGCGCGCTCACTGGCAATTGGCAATCCTGCCGACGGACATTATGCGATCAAAGTGATCAAGGGCAGCGGCGGATGGAGCGAAGACGTCAGCGATCCGGAAGTGATCGACTCGATCAAACTGCTGGCCGAAACCGAAGGTATCTTCACCGAGACCGCGGGCGGCGTGACCGTGGGCACGGCGGGCAAACTGTATCGGCAGGACCGCATTCTGCCGGAAGAGACGACCGTGCTTTGCATCACCGGGAACGGCCTGAAGACTACCGATGCGCTGGCCGGCGTTTATCCCACCGAACGCGCGATTGCGCCGAAGCTGACGGAGTTCGAAAACTATCTACAGCAGGTGCTGAACGGAGCCGACGCGCCGGCGGAAATTCCGGGAGTCGTCGCCACGGGTGTTGGCGCATAAGCGGAGCACAAAGCGGGAGCGTAAACATGGCAATCACCGTGCAAATTCCGACGGCGCTGCGGCGCCATACTGAAGGCGTAGGTTCGATTACCTGCGCGCCGGCGAATCTGGGGGAACTGTTCTCAGTCCTCGATGAAAAGTTCCCCGGCCTGAAGCCGCACTTGCGCGATGACAGAGGCCAAGTCCGCCGCTTCCTCAATATTTATGTGAACGAAGAAGACATCCGCTTCCTCGGCGGACAGACTTACGCCTTCCAGGAAGGCGACGAAGTGTTGCTGGTACCGTCGATCGCGGGCGGGGCAAAGTAGTCGGTCCCGGGTTTTTAGCATAAAGCCCGTTTTCGACAGTTGAGTGGCTGCTACCAGTGATACGCCATCCACGCTGCTAACAGGATCACGATAACCGCGCCGATGGCGGTACCTATGAGGCGGAGTTTCCCGTGAGTCGGCTTACGCAAACGGATGCCGTCGGCGGTAGCATGGTCCTCAACCTTCTTGAAGAAGTCATCAGTCGTCATTTCGCTGTTCCCTCCAATGTGCGGACTGTCAGTAGCACTGGTGTGTGATGGTGTCCTGTGTGTTCTCCAAATAGGGTCCCAGTGGCATTAACTCGTGTGCCTACTAACGACTTGTGCTCAGCATACTGTTGAGGTTGGAGCACTAACTGAATCTCGCGCACGGCACTCTGCCTTGGCTTCAGATCGGGTTCTGCTTTGTCCTCATTGACGCATACGCTTTCTGGTAAATCCAGAAACCAACTTGTCTCGTGCCGATCCCCATTCTTGACGCTCTCGTAATTCGGTGGCCCCGGAAAGGTCTTACGCACGAGGGTACCGCTGAGGGTCACGACAGCGGGTTCATACGACAAACACTCAGACTGAGGTCTGGTTCGGTTCACTGCTGAGTTCGTCAAGACGAGCGAGGTTAGGGCGATGATTCCGGCGGATATGTACGCGGCAGGCATCAATTGAATTGTAGCTGTTGCAAACCCCATAGCACTCGTTGGCCGGCCGGCTTCTCTGAGAATGGGTGAAGGCAAGCGAGGTCTTCCGGCGCCCCGGCGACTAGTGACTCAGTGAATCTCACTAAGGCTCCGTCGGCGCCGGCACCGTCCCCGTCGACATATGCAGTTCCTTCGTCCGATCAATTACCCACTTTGGAATCTCCGGAGCGCCCTGTGGAATTTTGCCTTGCGTGATGGCCCAGTGCTCGATCCAGCCGCTGCCTTCTTCTCCAACATAGGTGTCGGGCAGGCTGTAGGCTTGATCGCCTAGCGCGTCTTCGAGGGTGATGAAGCGGTATCCGCGCTTGCGCAGAAGATCGAGCAAATCGCCGATGTGGTCGGCTTCCAGGTTGCTGGCGTGCAGCAACAGAATCTGTTTCGGTTCGTAGCCGACGACCGTGACGGAGAGTTGCTCCGCGTACGCGATCGCCGCGTCGTGATGGGCAAGATATTCTTTCACGATCTGAGCTTGGAGCGTGATGTCGTTGCGCTTTTTAGCGTCTTCGTAGAGGCCGGCGAACATCCAGTCCCAGCCGTCGAGCGTGATGGGAGCGATGCGGTATCCGCGCTCGACCAGAAATGCTTCGGCCTGGCGGCGCGTGAGCAGGTCACGGCCGGTATCGAGATAAGGATGCCGAAAGTAGCGCAGCTTCATCTTGCGTTGTGCGAGCAGTATGCGAGTCACGCTCTCGCCCTGAATCACTTCGTCTTCCCATGCCTTCAGTCCAACCTGATTCAGCGACGCGTGACTGAAGGTGTGGTTGCCGAGTTCAAAGCCGTAGTCGAGCCACATCTGCAGCGCTTTGATGCGTTCATCGACCTCGCCCGGCTTGTACAACTTTTTCTCGTTGACGAAGCCGACCACGGGAATCTTCTGGTCGCGCAGCGTGCCTAGCAGCTTAGCGGTCATGGCTGAGATGTCGGCAGCGGGCAAGCGGTCAGCCATTCCGGCGGGAAGATCGTCGATGGTGATGGCGACCTGGCGGTCGGGCTTGGGAGGAGCTTGCGCATTCAGCGAGAGCGGGAAGACGCAGATGACGCAGAACACTGCGAGCGAGATCTTTGCGAGCACGATCGAAAGTTGTTTCATACAAGAGTCCTCGGGGGCGTCATAAGTGGGAACGGGTATTAGAACACGAACCGCTGGATCTTCGAGGGGAGATGCCGGGTGGTTCATTCAAGCTGCGCTTTTTTGCGGCTTGAGTGGGGATCTTGATTCTTGAGATGCCGGCGTCCTCCGCCTCAAGAGGTTGTGAATCGCCCGCGGTCGTGTATAATCTAACTAACTGGTTAATTAAGCGGCTTGATCAGAACAATGGCCCGCCTTTTACAGAATCGTCGCGTTGTGCATCCGCGCATGGGGACCCGCGGCCAGCCGGAGGAGAGCCGTGCCGCGATCCTGCAGGCCGCCGCTCAGGAGTTTGCCGAGCACGGCATTGCGGGAGCTCGCACCGACGCCATCGCGCGCGAAGCCCGCGTCAACAAGGCGCTGCTCTACTACTACTTCAAAGACAAAGAAACGCTTTACGGCGCGGTGCTCGACGCCGCGTTCTCCGGGCTTAAGACTACGGTCTTCCGTGTGCTCGACGGCGATCTGCCGCCGCGCGAGAAGATCATGGCTTATGCCGGGGCGTATTTTGATTTCATCGCCTCCAACCAGCTTTATCCCCGGCTGATGCAGCGCGAGATGATGCGGGCGCGGGAAGGCCAGTCGGTGCATATCGACAAGATCATAAAAAACTACCTTCAACCGATCTTCGCCCGGGTCAGCGACGTGATGCTCAAGGGAATCGCGGATGGCGAATTTCGTCCGGTGAACCCCGCGCACTTCGTCCCCTCGATGGTTGCGATGATTGTTTTCTATTTCTCCAGCGCCCCGATGATGCAAAGAATCGTCGGCTTTAATCCCCTGACACCGGAGCGCATCGCCGAACGGCGCGCTGCTGTTCTGGATTTTATTTCCGCTGCCTTGTTTCGAACAGAGCGCAGCCAACCCAAACGCCACGCCACCCAAGGAGCACGCTGATGAGCGCGCGTAACCGTTTCATGATCCTTCTCGGCATCATCTTCGCGCTGGCCGCGATCTATTACTTCTTCTCCACCGACCACTCCCGCGATCTCGTTCTGATCGGCACCGTCGACGCCAACCAGGTGATCGTGAGCGCGCAGGTCGAAGGCCGCATCCAGAAGTTGCTGGTCGATGAAGGCACTCCGGTGAAAGCCGGAGACTTGATCGCGGTGCTTGATCCGTCGGAATTAGCTGCGCAGGAAGCTGCGTCCGCCGCCACTATCTCAAGTCTGCAACATAAAGTTACGGAGATGCAGGACACCGAACAATCCACATCGGGCTCGACATCGAGCGACGTGGCCAACGCGCAGGCCAAGCTGTCGTCGGCCAAGGCGCAGTTGCTGCAGTCGAAAGCCGCGCTGGACCGCACCGCGAGCGACAGTCGCCGCGCCATCGAACTGGCCAAGGCGGGTATCACTTCCGATCAGGAGCGAGTGCAGGCCGAGACGAATCTGCAGGCGGCGCAAGCCACGGTGCAGGCGCAACAGGAACTGGTGAAGGCCGCCGAGGCCGATTTGAATTCTGCCATCGCGCGCACTCATCAGGCCGGCGCTGCGAAAAGCACGGTGGCGTCGACTCAAGCCGATTTAAAGAATGCGGTCGCGTTGAAAAATCAAGCCGCGGTGCGGCTGGGTTACACCAACGTCTATGCGCCGGTGAGCGGAACGGTTTCGGTGCGTGCCGCGCGCCAGGGAGAAGTTGTGAACATCGGCGCGCCGATCGTTACCATCGTCGATCTCAGCGACACCTGGGCGCGCGCCGCGATTCCGGAAACATACGCCGATCACATTGGATACGGCGATGTGCTCCGGGTGCGCCTGCCCGGCGGAACCGTAATGAGCGGCAAAGTATTTTTCAAAGGCGTGGAAGGAGACTTCGCCACGCAGCGCGATGTGAGCCGCATGAAGCGCGATATCAAGACCATTGTGCTGAAAGTGCGCATGGAAAATCCTAAGGGCGCGTTCGTTCCCGGCATGACCGCAGAGGTTCTGGTTTCGCCGGAGCAACTGAAGGGCGGCGCCACGCAGAGCGCCGCGGCCGCGGAGCAACGCTGATGGTCGAATCGAATCCAAACGCGAACGGCACGCCGGCGAGTGCACCGAGTTCGACGCTGGAGAAGCCAGTCTACGATCCCACTGCGCCGTCTGCCATCGAGGTCGAGCACATCGTTAAGAAATATGGAGACTTCACCGCGGTTGACGACGTTTCCTTCAGCGTGAAGGAGGGCGAGATCTTCGGCCTGCTCGGACCGAACGGAGCAGGGAAGTCAACTTTGATTCGCATGATGACCACGCTAATTCCGATCACTTCGGGGAAGGCGCGCATCGGCGGGCATGACGTAGCCAGGGAACCGAATGCGGCGCGGCGCATGATTGGCGTGATTCCGCAGGCTCTGACCAGCGATCTCGACTTGACGGTCGAAGAGAACATGAACATTTACGCCAAGCTCTACGACGTCCCGGCGAAAGAGCGGAAGCAGTCGATTGAAGAGCTTCTGGAATTGGTGGACCTCACGAAGTGGCGCGGCGCGGCGACCAAGACGCTTTCCGGCGGCATGCGGCGGCGGCTGGAAATCGCGCGCGGCCTGGTACACCATCCTCACATATTTTTTCTCGACGAGCCGACCACTGGGCTGGATCCGGTATCGCGCGTCGCGGTGTGGGAGATGCTGGGCAACATCAAGGAGCACCGGAACCTGACCATTCTGATCACGACGCATTACATGGACGAAGCCGACCGCTTATGCGATCGCATCGCCATTGTCGATCACGGCAAGCTGGTAGCGCTCGATGCGCCCATGGCGCTGAAGGCGAGCGTGCCGGGCTCGAACGTGATCGAAGCGCAGTTTGAAAATCCTCCCGCGGATTGGGAGCAGCGGCTTCATGGACTCAATGACGTGACCTCGGTGCAGCATGAAGGCGCGGGAATGTACCGCGTGCTGACCGGCAACGGCTCGCGCACCACCACCGAACTGGTGGAGATGGCGGTGCACAGCAAAGTTCCGGTGAAGTCGCTGTCGGTGCAGAACACCACGCTCGACGACGTCTTCGTGCACTACACCGGGCGGCAGCTTCGCGACGAGTTGCAGAAAGCTTATGCGTTTGTGATGCCGCAGCGGCCTGGGCTGCAGCCATGACGAAATGCAGGGCTTCCGGCTTTCGGCTGCCGGCTTCCGGAAAGTCGCTCTGGATCAGCGCCGGACGCCGGAAGCCGAATGGCGGAGTTTAACTCATGAACAGAATGATGGCGATTGTCGAGCGCGAAATGCGCAAGTTCTTCCGTTCGCCGGCGCTGATGCTGGCTTCGATGATCTTTCCGCTGGTGCAGTTGATTATTCTGGGCAACGCGTTCGGCGGAAAAATTCATGATGCGCGCGTCGCCATCGTCGATCAGGACGGCGGGCCGCAGGCGTTGCGCGTGCGCGAGGCGTTCGACTCGGTCCGCGCCAACATTCGCACCTTCGTCCCGATCAACTATGACAGCGACAAGCAGGCCATGGAGGATGTGCGCAACGGGAAGCTCGAGGGTGCGGTCATCATCCCGCCGCAGTTCTCGCGGCGCGTGTACGAGGAGAACCATCCCCGCATCGCTCTGGTCGTCGACAACAGCGACAATTTCATGAGCTCGGCGGTCGAAGCGGAACTCTCGGATCTGACCAACGCGCTCAACCAGCCCACCATTTCTCCGCGCATTCTGCAACAGACGGCGCTCGATATTGTCGAACTCTATCCCTATATCGAATAC
>Ga0210395_10003405_pt1 | contig 12228 bp, 5 predicted proteins | sample IncBWH4OmetaG_FD_150861 | JGI IMG/M metagenome (GOLD analysis project Ga0210395, IMG submission 150861) | Forest soil microbial communities from Barre Woods Harvard Forest LTER site, Petersham, Massachusetts, United States - Inc-BW-H-4-O ...
ACTCACCGCGCGGGCGGCCGACGGGATCGTGCAGAACCTGGTGCAGGCCCGCGGGCAGATTCGTGCCGCGACGATGGGCGATCACACCGGAACCGTGGCGCTGAATGGGGTTGGCGGCTCGATCGTGGTCGAGGGCCAACTATCCGCGCCTGGGAAGGCGCCAGGCACCAAGGGCGGCAACATCGAAGTGGTGTCGAACGGCAATGTCGTCGTCGCGTCCGCTGCAAAAATCGATGCGTCGGGCCGGGCCGGCGGTGGCGTGGTGGCGATCGGCACGACGCTCGATCGTGCCAGAAATGGGTCAAGCGTGACGCCGACGCGGGTTGCCACCAACGTCAAGATAGCTCAGGGCGCGCAGATCGCGTCGAACGCCACCGCAAGAGGCGATGGCGGGCGCATTACCGTGCTGTCCAGCAAGATCACGCAGATGGACGGCGCAATCGCCGCCAAAGGTGCGCCGAGCGGAGGCAATGGCGGCTTCGTCGAGGTCTCCGGTAACGTGGTGGCCATCAATGGCACCGCTGATGAGTCGGCGGCTGCTGGCAAGGTGGGAACGCTGCTGCTCGATCCCACCAATCTGAACATCGTCACGACATCGCCTATCGGCACCAACATCGACGGAGAGTTCAGCGGCAACACGCTGCTGAGCACCGCCCCTGACGCGCGCCTACCTTCCACCATCACGACAGGGAAGCTCGCGGCACTCGCTGCGGGCGGCGACATCAATGTGCAGGCCACCGGCACCATCGATGTGCAGAACAGCGTCGCAGTGGCGAACGGTCTGCTGCTACAGGCAGAGGGCAATCTATCTGTCGACCGTGGCGTCACTCTGCAGAGCAAGGCGCACACGCTCGAACTCGATGCGGGCTTCGATTTCCCCAACAGCAAGGTCGATCTACCAGGCACGATCAACCTTGGCACAACCGGCACGGGCGCCGCGCCTCAGCTTCAGGCGGTCAACCTGACGCTGCGTGCCGGCAGCAGCATTAACTTGAATGACGCGGTGATAACCGTCGCCAACGTGGCGGACATCAACGCGCTGGCGGGCAACGTTACTCAGGCCGCGGGTGGTTTGTTGGCGGCGGCGACGCTGACCGGAAATGTCGTCGGCACCGCGGCGCTCGTAGCGACCAATGCGATCAGCAACCTGGGAAACTTCACCGCCGCGGCGGACTTTACGCTTTCGAATGCTCCGCCGCTGTCCGTGACCGGTACGTTGAACGCTGGCGGCTTCCTGAGCATCACCAATGCCGGACCGTTGGGGATCGGCGGCAGCGTGTCGGCAGGCTTTGTCAGCCTCAGCGCATCGAGTGTCAGTATTTCAGGCCCTGTGGCTACCACCGGCGAGTTGCTTATGACAGCGAGCAACGGCGCGATCGTCGAGGCGCCAACCGGGTCAATCACCGCCAACCTGATTGCTGCGAGCACTCTGGGGACGGGCGGCGACATATCGCTCCCGAACAAGACGAACCTGATTGCCCAGAGCGACGGGAATACTGCCACCGATGGCAACGTGGTCCTGGTAAGCGGCGAGAACCTGACGCTGACCGGCACGCATAGCGGAAACAATCTGTTCTTCGAGGTCGCTGCCGGCGGCGGCACGCTGACGCTTAGCGACAACGATCCACGCAGCGACGGTGCCAACCCGGCAATCCTGACGGCGACGCGGCGCATTTCGCTCGTCGCTGACAACGACGCTGTCGAACATCCACTGTCCGCGTTCGTCGACAGCACCATCACTGCGCCGACAGTGGAACTGGCGCCATACTCCACCACCAGCAACACTAGCTTGTTGGCCGGCAGCGGTCTCCTTATCAATGCCACCATGCTGTCGATCATCCAGACCAATGGCGGCACGCTGGAAGTTGGCGGCTTCACGAATTTGCCGGCCGGCGCGATTACACCTGCGGCATCGACCACGGCGATCGACATCGGCGCACCGCTCGACCTGACCGCAATCGCCTCGACACTGCGTCTGGACGCGAATGGTCCTGTCAGTCAATCCGGCGGCCCGCTCACCGTCACCGCTTTGACCGGCAGCGGCGGCGCCTGGACGCTGAACAACGCCGCCAACGCGGTCGGGAGCCTGGGCAACGTGACTGCCGTGAGCTTCAGCCTGCTCGACAGCTCCAATGTGACAGTCGCCGGCACGCTGAGCGCGATGACGACCGCGTCGATCACCGATCCGCTCACGGTGACGGTCGCCGGGCTGATCAATGCCGGCGGCGTCGGACTGGGCGCCCGCGATATAGACATAAGCGGCTCCGTGGATGCCGGCACGATCGCGCTGAACGCCAATGGCGGCGCGATCAATGCGACAGGTGTGCTGGTCGCCGACGAACTCACCGGCAGCGCGACCACCGCGGCGAGCCTGACCGGCGCCAATCGGATTGCCGCGCTCGGTGCCTTCACTGTCGGCACCAGCTTCATGTTGAACGACAGCGTCGATCTGCTGATCGCGTCCGCACTGAACGGACCACGAATCGCGATACGCGACCCGGCCAACAGGATCAGTGTTGCAGATGGCGCGGTCATCACCACAGGTGGCAGCGCCCGGCCGGCGGGACCGATACAATCCGCACTGGAACCGAGCTCCGGGGCGCCGGGCGCGCTGTTCCAGGCCGCCAGCTTCACGCAGATCGGCAGCAGCTTCGTGGTCGGACAAGTCGGTGGACCCGCCACGCTGCAAATCTCGATCACCGGCAACGCGCAGTTCGATCCACCGCTCGGTCTACAAGGTCCCTCCGCCTGGCTGATCCTGAACCTCACCAACGGAACCGCCACAGGCAACGTGTTCGTCAACGCCCTTGACGTTTCCTACACCACGCCGGGCAGTACCAACCTGACCGGCACGATCGCAGGCATCGGCGGAGGGCCCGCTGCCGCCATCGGAAATATCGAGCCGGCCATCAACGCGAACTACCTGTTCAATGGCTGCATCATCGCGGCCGCGCTGTGTCATCCGCCGGCACCGCCAACTTCGACGCCGACGCCGACACCAACACCAATACCGAGGGTGGCGGTCGACCTGAACACCGGCCTGACCGCGACGCTCGGTGCGATCTATCCGCTGCTGTCGCTCGCACCAGCAGCGGTCACCGGTCTACCCAAACTCTCGCTAATCGCCCTGCCGATGCTGACGCCGAGGCCACCGCAATTGACCGATCCAGATGTCGTGCCACCCAACATCACCTTCCTGGATTATTGAACATGCGCGGTGCGCTCCTGCAGGTCGCAATGCTTGGGCTGTTGGCCGGATGCGCCCAGCCGCGGCCCTCCGACTATGTCGGCGGAGCGGCCGGGCAAGGCATCGAAGGGATCAGTCTCGGAAAGAACACCAGCGGCGAAAGTTGCAATCAGTTGCCGGGCGATGCCCCGAACACAGTGGCCGTGTTCTGCGGCACGTGGCAGCAGCCGGCCGCGCGTATCCGCGCCGACGGAACATCAACAGAAGCGACACCGATGAGCGTCGCCACGTCGGGTGACTGGCGCGACACCATCAACCTCCGCTTCGCGTGCGACACACCGGTTGCAACATCGATCCTTGGTGACACGCAGGCGGCGGTGCTGCAATGCAGGCGACTCATCGGCGGCTGGCCGCAGGTGGCGTTGGTCGCCACTGTAGACGGCCGGCTGTACGAGGCCGATGGGATCCTGCCGACACTAACGGTGATGGAACGCTCGATCGGCGTGCTGTCTGGCCGGGTAGCCGCGACGGCCGCCGTGTTGCCCCCATCGGCCGCCGACGCGCTGCTGGCATCGCAACTCGCAGCGCGCGCATTCAGCGCCGGCGATGTCGGTGAATACCAGCGACTGATGGCGCTTGGTGCGCGCGCCAATCTCGCGGAGAACTTCGCCACGGCCGAGACCGCGTATCGCGCCGCCCTCGCCTTGCAGCAGAAGGCACTCGGCCGTGACAACCCCGACGCCGTCACGGCGTTGATGCATTTGGCATTGCAGGTGTCCGATCAGGGCCGCTTTGCCGAGGCCGACACGTTGTTCAGGCAGGCGGACGCTCTGGCGCCACGCGCCAGCGACAAGGCGGCGGTCGCGCGTCTACGGCACTACCAGGCACTGCACGCGCTGAACCAGGGTCACGACCAGCAGACGTTGACGCTGCTGGGGCAAGTCGAGACCGGCTATGCCGCGCTCGTCCCACGCGAGAGCCTGCAGGCCGTCGCGCCGATCCAGCCTGTGCATCTCGCCTCGGCCGCTGACATTCCCGCAGTGCTGCCAAGTCAGCAACTGATGATCGATCCCACCGCTCAGTCGGCGCTGATCGGCCTGATCGAGGTCCGCCGCTATCGCGGGATCGTGCTGCGGCAACTCGGCCGTCCTTCGGAAAGCGAGGCGGCGATCACTTCGGCGCAGACTTTGGCGCGGGCAAACCAGATGGCTGTGCCGCTGGTCGCTGCGCGCCTGACTCGCACCGCGGCGACCACCGACGACTTTCGTGGCAATGAGCTTGCCGCTGACGCCGGCCTGACATCGTCGCGGCAGGATTTCACCCAGGTCGTGCCGAGTACACGTCCGGTCGCGGAGACGGCTCTGCTTCAGGCCGGCGTGGCGGCCAAGCAGGGCAATATGGCCCGCGCTGTCGAGCTGTGCCGTATCGGCGCCGCACTGCTGCGTGAACTGCGCTCGGGCACCGGCCCGGCGCTGCTGGAACCGTGCCTGGCATCCTACGCTACCGAAGCCGACCGTCGTCCCGGCGACCGACAGGCGCTGCTGGGGCAGATGTTCGAGACGGCGGAGCTGGCCCAGGACGGCGTGACCAGCCAGGAGATCGACGAGGCGGCGGCACGGCTGGCGGCCAATGCGCGCGATCCGAAGGTGGCAGAGGCGATCCGTCGCCGGCAGGATGCTGGCGACAGGCTTGCGGACCTCTATCGCGAGCGCGACGCGCTTACGGGCAACGCGCCGCCGGGCAGTGTGTCGCTCGGTGCGCCGACCAGCCCGGCGGACCTGGACAAGCGCATCACCGATGCACAGGCTGAGCTCGCCGATGCCGATGCGGCGTTGCAGACCGCGTCGCCCAATTACGGACAGCTCGTGCAACAGGTGGTGCCGGCTGCCGACGTGCTCGGGGCACTCCGGCCGGATGAGGCGCTGGCGGCCATCACGCTCACGCCGCGAGGTGGCTGGAGTTTCCTGCTGCGCGCAGGCCTCATCGATGCCGCGCCGATTAAAGGCGATGCCGCTACGATCACTGCCCTGGTGAAGCGGGCGCGGGCGAGCATCGAAGCACCCACCGGCACACCGCCGAAGTTCGACACCGCGGCAGCGCAGGCGCTGTACAATGCAACGCTGGGGCCAGTGGACGCGCGGCTCGCCGGAGTGAAGGCACTGGTGGTCGCACCTTCTGGCGCGCTGTTGTCGCTGCCGTTCCCGCTGCTCCTGACCGGACAAGGCGATCCCGACAACCTCGCCGAGGCGCCGTGGCTCATTCGGCAGATGACAATCGCGCACGTCCCGTCGGCAGCCAACTTCGTCGCATTGCGCAAAGCGGGCACGTCGCCTGCGGCGCATCCGTGGTTCGGCTTCGGCGGGTTCCGTCCAGTGACGCTGGCGCAGGCTCGGGCAAGTTATCCCGGCACTGCGTGTGCCGACAGCGCTGAGCTGTTCGCGTCACTGCCGACGCTGCCGTTCGCGCAGCGCGAACTCGATGCGGCGCGGACGCTGCTTGGCGCGTCGCCGTCAGACGAGCTGCTGAACGCCGCGTTCACGGCCGATGCGGTGCGGCACACCGCGCTGAAGAACTACCGCATCCTGCATTTCGCCACGCACGCCCTGCTGCCGGCAGAGCTGCGCTGTCAAAACGAACCGGCCATCGTCACTTCCGCGCCGCCGAACGCGCGCGACGCCTCCGGCACTCTGCTGACAGCGGGCGATGTCGTGGGGTTGGATCTCGACGCAAACGCGGTGATCCTTTCCGCCTGCAACACCGGAGCCCCGGGCAATCGCACGGGCGGCGAGAGCTTATCAGGCCTGGCACGCGCGTTCTTCTTTGCCGGTGCCCGATCGATGCTGGTGACCCACTGGTCGATCAATGACCAGACCTCGGCATTCCTCGTGGCGGACACGCTGCGCCGGCTGGCATCCGGCGAGGACGGTGGCTTGGAGGCGGGGACAGGCCTCGCCGGCGCCTTGCGCGCAGCGCAGCTTGGTCTCATCGATCGAGCGGGACACGGCCTGCCGGCTTACTTGGCACATCCGTTCTACTGGGCGCCGTTTGCGCTGATTGGCGAAGGCCGCAGCGGGAGCGCCGCCCGCGGCGGCACATGAGGGACGTGGCGATCACGAGACTGCGATCGTTTGCACAGCCGCACGCTGCCAACGGCAACGGTCCTTGGCTAGGGGATCGCAGCGCCCCGATATATCGCGGAAAACACATGACAGCCGCCGGCGCTCGGGTAGATTGCCTTATGAGGCAATCTACGCTACCACATCGAAATGAAAACCTCGCAAAAACATCGCAGCGCTGGATCGCAAGGCGCGCGACAGGAGACTGACTATGCGGTTGACGCGACGCGGCCGCGAAGTTCAGGTAGGCAGCGCAGTCGTTTGGTCGGACCCTCCTGTTCACCCTTAACTCACGAGCAGTACACGAGAAATTCAGTTCTCAATCACATTGAAGACCGCCTACGATGTTTCTCGTTGGCCGACTGAATCTGCTGCGATCAAGCAACAAAAGTAGCTAAGGAGGGCGATGGACATCGCGAAAACGACCGAACGCGGATGATCTAGGGCTGAATGCATTACCCCGTGTCGCCATCGCCTGACGCGGGCTGACGGGAGTTGTCATGTCGGAAGCTGCGCGACGAGATTTCTCGCCTTTGGTCATCGGAACGTCCGCAGAGCCGGGACCCATAGCGGCCACGTTCCCCGGCACCGCCGCCAAGCGGCCTAACCTGGTGGCATTGGCGGCCATCGCATTTATGAGCGAATTGCTCGCTGTCGCTGGTGCGCTTTGGGTGTCGCTAGTCGTCTGCGAAGCCTTGGTCCCTGAGTTTCAGGCTCCTCAATTCTGGTTTGGGCTTCTGGTAAGCGCCCTGATGGTCGCGAGCATTGCCGAACGCGGCGACTATGGTGCCGGGGTCATACTCGACTGCGGACTTCGGCCGTGGAGCCTCGCGAAAGCCTCCCTACAGACCGCTGGGGCTGTACTCCTTCTGGCATGCCCTTCAATCATCGTCACGGCAACTATCCTGGGACGATCGGCCACGCCTTTCGAGATCGGCGGAATGGGCCCGGCCACACTGACCGTGTGGGTATGCGCCTTCGTGACCATCGCCTGTGTAGCGGTTCTGTCGGTGCGCCTGGTCGGCCGTATAGCCACTGCGCCCTTGGCCCGGCCACGACGCGTCGTTGTGGTGGGAGAGGCTGATCGCTGTGGCCGTCTGATCGGTCGCCTGCGCCAAGCGCCGCGTCGGTCGATGAGGATTCTTGGCATTGTCGATCACGTTGCTGATTCCGGCGACGAGCAGGCGGCGCTCGCGAGGCGCTGTGGCCTGGCCGAACTCGGGCAACTCGATGACCTCCTTGATTTGGTCCGGCGAGGCAAGGTCGACGTAGTCATCGTCGCCCTGCCGTGGTCGGAGGGCACAAAAATTCGGGAAATCATCGGATCAGTCGAGGGTATTGCGGTGGACGTGCTGCTCACGCCGGACCTCGGCGCCTTCGAGCCGCTTGCAAGCTCGACGGTTGAGCGTGGCAGTGTCCCATTGCTGCGCGCCATCTACCCTCCGCTGCTCGGCTGGAAAGCTTTTGTGAAGCGGACAGAAGACATCGTGATTGCCGGAGTGCTCACCGTGCTCGCTGCGCCGGCGATATTGGCCATCGCCGCGTTGGTCAAGCTCACCTCCCGCGGCCCGGCACTCTCCCGCCAGGGGCGGGTCGGCTACCGGGACCAGGTCTTCCACGAACTTAAATTTCGGACCGTGTACGGTCCCATCGGGGACGTAGCTGGGGTTGTACAAACGGGACTAGGCGATCCTCGAGTCACGCCATTTGGCGCCTGGCTCAGGCGCAAGAGCCTTGATGAACTCCCCCAACTGATCAATGTTCTGCTCGGTCATATGTCCCTGGTGGGTCCGCGCATCCATTCTGACGGTACGACTGAGGGCGGCACGGCTGTAGGTGGCGTGCCGCCGGATCAGGCAGCGTCGGCGTATCTGCTGCGGCAACGGGTCAGACCCGGCCTGACAGGCTGGGCGCAGGTAAGTAGCGGCCGCGGGTCCTTGCATGCCAGTGACGGGGAAATGGACAGGATTACCCTCGACCTTGAGTACATCCGAGATTGGTCGCTTGCGTTTGATTTGAAGATCATGTGGTTGACCATTGGCTTATTGATCAATGACAGAAAAGCCTATTGATGCCATGAAGACATTGCCTCATTCAGCACTTGCCGGGCGGTCTCTGGTGACGCATCAGTGAGGGAGCGGCCGGGGATTTTCGCGCTCGCTGGGCGAGGGGCGATTTTTGGCGGGTAGACCGTGCCGCCATACAGTCTAGAATTGAACATGGCCAGGAGTTAGAGATCAGTGGACGAGCCTTGGATGAATAAGACGCTACCTCGGGAGGTTGCCGAGCGGCAGCGCCGGGGCGAGTCGCGCTCGATCGCGCGGCTGAGGTCCAGCCTCAGCACGGCGCATCATCCCTCATTCGTGCAGCTCTACTACGCGCTTGAGGCGAGGCGCACATCATCTACTGCCTCCATGGTTGTGCAGTTCGTTTCTCCCTCACGGGGAGCTGGGGTCAGCACTGTGGCATCGGGCTATGCCCGCGTTGCCGCAGCCGGACGGCCGGCGCCGGTGCTCTTTGTTGATGCGTCGTGCCGGCCGAGCAAAAATGATTTCGCAGGGTCAAATACATGCACCTTGATTGAGGCCTTCGAAGATGGTGGCGGCTTTGGCGAGGCCATCGTCCCGGCGAAGAACACGGATAATCTGCTATGGGCGCGCCTCAGCAGCCACCCGGACGACCTGCTGGGGCTGGGCGGTGACCGGCTGCAGGACCTCGTGAATCTATTGGGCACCAGGCACCAACTGATCATATTCGACAGCGCGTCGATCGAGCGGCCCGAAGCGGCGGCTCTTTCCCGTTACTGCGACGGCACCCTGCTTGTTCTAGAGGCGGGGGTGACTTCGCATCTGCAGATGGATGCCGCCTGCAAGAGGATCAGGCAGTTCGGTGGATTGCCGGTCGGTGTCGTGCTCAACCGTGAGCGGCGCGCTCTCGGAGGGAACTCGGTTCAATTCGCCTGAAAACTATGATGTCAGACAAGACGATGGGCATCACAGGTCATGACCAATGTGATCGGGTGATGCCGATCGCCGGCGGCCAGGGTTGGCGTAATGTCGCGGTTGCGGGCCCTGAACTGGCTGGGGCCGCCCTGAAGATACTGTGCGACGTGGGAATGCGGCATACGACCTTGGTTCACCATCACTGGAATGCCACTCCGCCCCATCCTTACGAATTGCTCCGCATCGAGGAAATGGACGGATCGCCTCTGAATAGTTCGCGGATTGGCAGGCGCTGGCACCGTCCGCCTTACGCCTTTCCGCTCCGGCTGGCGCGATATGCACCGCTCTCCGCCGAGCCCGAAGCCCTTGATTTCGCAGTCATCGGCACACGTGGAACGCGCAGCGAATTCTGCGAACGTGTGGAAGGCATTGCTGCACGTTTGGTCGAGGATGCGATTGTCGGCGCAAGCCGGGGGCATGCAGGCCTATCGCTCGATACCGACGAGTTGCGTTCACGCCACCGCTGTCGTTCTGCGGCAGTCGATCACACGATCGCGAAGTGGCACACGCGGTTGTTCTCGGAGTGGTGGAGTGTCGGGATGACAGCGACACCACTCACGGACATCGTACGCACGGGTGCCACTGGCCGGGTGCAATGGCTGTCGCCGGACCGAGGCAATGCCTATCTTGCGGACCCTTTCCCCTGGCCGGGGACCAACATGCTGCTATGCGAGGAGATGCCATTCTCTGGCGGCAACGGACGCATCGTCGCGCTTGCGCCGGATTGGGATGGGTTGTTGCGGCATTCCACTGTCGTGCTCGAAACGGGGGACCATCACTCCTACCCGTGCGCGATCAAGGATGGCGAAAGCATTTATTTCCTGCCGGAAGCAACCAAGCGGGGAGCCACGACGCTCTACCGCCTTATGCCTGGCAAGGATGAACCTACCCCGCTCTGCGCCGTTGCGCCTGGGCGTCGGTTGGCCGACCCCACCTTGTTCAGGGACGCCGACCACTATTGGATTGCTTGCACGGACCTTGACATCGGCACGCATGATAACCTGTGCCTGCTGCATGCGCGTGAGCCGACTGGTCCTTGGCAGCCCCATCGCTGCACGCCGGTAAAGATCGACATCTGCGGGGCGCGGCCTGCCGGCCCGCTCTTTAGACTCGGCTCTGAGTTGTTCCGACCTGGCCAGGACTGCGCTCGCACCTACGGCGCTGCCGTGGTCATCCATCGCGTCGAAGAGCTGTCGCCTGAGCATTACCGGGAGACCGTGGTCACCAGGGTCCTCCCAGATCCGCGAGGGCCATTTCCTCACGGGCTCCACACTCTCGCGGCAGGCCAGGAGGGGGTCTGGCTCGACGGCAAGCGTTTCGTGTTCGACCCAGCAGGGCTTCTCCGAAAAACCATGCGCGTGGCAAAACGTGCGGCCGATCGTGTCAGGAGCCCCCAGAAATGAACACCCTCGAGCGACCCCGACCGCCGATCCGTTCAATTGACGTAGCGGACGGTCCGCGACGGTCACCACTGAGCGTGCTGGTTTACCTGTATGACCTCCGAGGAGGGGGCGCCGAACGACAATGTCTGACGCTGGTACGCGAATTGCTCACAGCCGGCGTCTCGGTGGAGCTGATCCTACATCAGGCACTCGGAGAATTGGCTGATCAGATTCCCCCCGGAATCCCAGTGATCAACCTCGACCGCAGACGGACACGCCACGACGTGCTGCCGCTCGCGCGATATGTGCGGCAACGCAGACCGGACATACTGCTGGCAAACGTCGACTTCATAAACATTGCTGCCACGGTGGCTGGAATACTTTCGACGACGCGCACGAAAGTTGTCATCACGCAGCACAACCCGATCTCTGAAGAATTTTCGGCGGATGGCCGGCAGTACCGCGCCGTGGCACCGCTCTATCGGATCCTGGCTCCTTTCGTCAGCGCCGCGGTGGCCGTGTCGGACGGAATCGCGCGGGAACTGGTCATGTTGGCGGGTCTGCCCGAGCGCAAAGTCGTAACAATTTACAATGCGGTCATTGGCCCCGGGTTTGAGGAACGCGCTAAAATGCCTGCAGTCCATCCATGGTTCTCTGATGGGATATCGCCGGTTTACGTCACGGCGGCGCGGTTGGTGCCGCAGAAAGACCATGAGACCCTGTTGAGGGCGATGGCAATTCACCGTCAGAACGGTGGGCAGGGGCGCCTTTTGATCCTGGGCACTGGCTTGTTGCGTGAGCATCTCGAGAATCTTGCTCGCGAGCTCGGGATTGCCGAGGCAATCGACTTCGTCGGCTTCCAGGACAACCCGCTGCCGTGGTTCCGCCGTTCCGACGTGTTCGTGCTTTCGTCGCGCACCGAGGGATTCGGGATAGCGCTGGCTGAAGCCCTGGGGTGCGGCACACCGGTCATCTCGACGGATAGCGGGCATGGGCCATCGGAGATCCTCGCGCGAGGCCGCTACGGTATTCTGGTGCCACCGAAGGACCCAGCCGCAATGGCGGCTGCCCTAAGTGCGGCTGGCGAGATGCACCGGCGCTTTCCGCCGGAATCGCTGAAAGCCCGAGCCGCAGAATTTAGCTACGCCGCCTGCGCCGCCGGTTATCTGTCGCTGTTCAACAGACTCGTGCCTCGGTGCGAGAGGACACTGGCAAGCGTATGAACACATCTCCCGCCGCTGTGTTGGGCATGACTGCGTTAGCGTTTTCGTCGCGGAATGCCGCCACCTTGACAGGATCAATCAAGCCATGAGCGCGACAGTCGGTCTCCCGTCCAGCGTTGTCATACGCGATCTCATGTTAACCCTGTGGTTCAACCGCTGGCGCATATTTCTCATCACTATCGGTGCAATGGCGATCGCCACCTACGTGGCACTCCAGGTTCAGCCGAAGTACCAGTCAAACTCGTCCATGCTTGTCCTGCTCGGTCCTGAGTACGGGTCGCGCCCAGTGGCAGGCCAGCAGCTCACGGGCGCCATCAA
>Ga0210395_10003409_pt1 | contig 12219 bp, 8 predicted proteins | sample IncBWH4OmetaG_FD_150861 | JGI IMG/M metagenome (GOLD analysis project Ga0210395, IMG submission 150861) | Forest soil microbial communities from Barre Woods Harvard Forest LTER site, Petersham, Massachusetts, United States - Inc-BW-H-4-O ...
GCGAGCGTCGCGGTGGCGGTGGCGAGCGCCTCGACCTGCTCGTCTGTGATCTCGGCAAGGTGCCCGCCGAGAACAGCGCGGAGCCTGCCGCGGTAGTCCTCGAGCGCGACGTTCCCGTTTTCGGTCAAGTTGACCAGGACGACGCGTCCGTCGCCGGACGGGCGTGTCCGCGTCACCAGGCCTTTCTCTTCGAGCTGCTTGACCAGGATCGTGATCGTTGGCTGCGCCAAGCCCTCGAATTCAGCGAGCTCGGTGATCCGCCGCGAGCCGCCGCCGAGGGTCTTCAGCAGGCCGATTTCGGTTCGCGAGAGCTCTCCGCCGAGCTGTCTGACGAGCAGCCGGGTGAGCAGCGCCGCTCGCGGGAGCAGCTCGCTCGAGACGTAGTCGATCTGCTCCGAGCGGGCGGGGATCGTCTCCGGCCTCATATTGTAAAACTATATTGTCTTTCTATGCTTGTCTAGCATGCCGAATGGCCCGGGAGTGATAACAGAAGGATGATTAGCCTGTCAGCGCGGGCGTTCGGCGTCCGCGCCCCGACCGATGGAGGCAGCACATGGGCACGATCACCACGGCCGACGGTACGGAGATCTTCTACAAGGACTGGGGCTCGGGCCAGCCGATTGTCTTCAGCCACGGCTGGCCTCTTTCGGCTGATGACTGGGACACCCAGATGCTGTTCTTCCTCCAGCACGGCTACCGCGTCATCGCCCATGACCGGCGCGGGCACGGGCGCTCCACGCAGACCAGCGACGGTCACGACATGGACCACTACGCCGACGACCTGGCTGCGCTGACCGCCCATCTCGATCTGCGGGATGCCATCCACGCCGGGCACTCCACCGGTGGCGGCGAAGTCGTGCATTACCTCGCCCGGCACGGTGAAAGCCGGGTGGCCAAAGCGGTACTGATCAGTGCGGTGCCGCCACTGATGGTGCAGACCGCCGCCAACCCCGGCGGCCTGCCGAAAAGCGTCTTCGACGACCTGCAGGCGCAACTGGCCACGAACCGGTCGGAGTTCTACCGGGCGCTGCCGTCGGGCCCCTTCTACGGCTTCAACCGCCCCGGCGTGGCAGCCTCGGAGGCGATCATCGCGAACTGGTGGCGGCAGGGAATGATGGGCGGAGCCAAAGCGCACTACGACGGCATCGTGGCCTTCTCCCAGACCGACTTCACCGAGGATCTCAAGAAGATCACGGTGCCGGTGCTGGTGATGCACGGCGACGACGACCAGATCGTTCCCTACGCCGACTCCGGGCCGCTCTCCGCCCGGCTCGTGCAGAACGGGACGCTGAAGACGTACCACGGATTCCCGCACGGCATGCCCACCACCCAGGCCCCGACGATCAACGCTGACCTGCTGGCCTTCATACAGTCGTAACCGGACTTCTCGGCCGAGAAGTCGCTGTCTGTTCAGTGGGCGGCCACCCAAGCGCAACCAACTTATTGATGCGCCAGATGCCGACACGCCCTACTGTTAGGCATCGTGGGGAGGTTTGTGCACGTCGGCGGGCTTGCCCGCGCCGAGGCTCGCCGCTGGCGTACGAGCCTGGTGGTGCTGGCGAGCCTGGTAGTGCTGGCGGGAACGGGCTGTTCGGCCGGGCCGCTCTGGGTGGGTGCTATCGGCAGCGACGGCGTCTCGCCGGCGCCGGGATCGGCGGGCGCGGCCAGCCCGGGCGGGACCACCGCGCCGGGCGGTGGCCACGGTGGTAAGGCCAGTGGCGGCACGGCGGGCCGCGGCGGCGCTTCCGGTGTGGGCCCGGGTGGTTCGTCGGCCAACGTCCCCGGCGGGGCGTCGGGTACGTCGCCGGGCGGCGCGTCCGGCACGGGGCGGGCCGTCCTGTTCGGCGGCGACGTCCCGCTTACCAAGGAGGAGCCGCAACTCGGCCGCAGGCTGGCGATCGTCCGCGTCTACGACCTCATCGGCCAGCACTTCCCCAACCGGCACGATGCCGCCCTCATGTCCGAAGGCAGCACCATCCTGGTGAGCTTCGACACCTACCCGCGGCGCGGGCCTAGCTACGCGTCCATCGCGGCCGGGCGCGAGGACGGCACGATCAGGGCGTTCCTCGACTCGGTTGAGCAGGCCGCGGTGACGTACCGGCTCAGGGCCATCTACGTGACGTTCGAGCACGAGGCGAACAACGAGTCGCTGCACGCCGGGCTCGGCAGCCCGGCCGAGTTCGTCCGCGCCTGGGATCACGTGCACCAGCTGGCCGTGGACGCGCACCTGGACTGGAACCAGGGTGGCCGGCTGCACTGGGTGTTCATCCTGACCCACTGGGGCTACATCAACAACTCCGCCTCGTCCTACTGGCCGGGAGCGAACGAGGTCGACATCATCGCGGCCGACGGCTACAACACCGGCGGCTGCCGGCACCAGAGCCGCGGCAGGCAGGACCCGCCGGTGAGCCCCACGTCGCTGTTCTCCGACGTGGTCAGCTTCGCGACGGCCCACGGGGAGATGCCGGTGTTCATCGCCGAGTGGGGAAGCGTCGCCGATCCCTCATCGAACGTGCAGGTCAACTTCATCCGCCAGATGCAGGCGTTCGTCGACGCCAACCCGCTGATCGCCGCCGCGCTGTACTGGGACAGCAAGGTGCCGCACTGCAACTACGAGATCAACAACTCCTCATCGTCCCTGGCCGCCCTGGCCAGCATGGGTCACGCGCCGGACATGCAGGGCGATGTAGCGGGCGGCTGACCCCGGTCCAGAAGACGCAGCGCCTGGCAGGTCCCATCTAGTCGCGCGCAGTGCGAGCGCCCGCCGATAGGCTTCGCGTGCTAGCGAGTACCCAGTGATCTGGCTGGAGGACCGTCACATGCCACTTTTCGCCAACAAGCCCGCCGGAGACGCCAACTGGGAGCCGGCGGCCGCGGACGGCAGGCTGGCCCACACCGCCGGCGCCGATCCGTCGGGCGTCTTCACTTCCGATCTGTCGGTCTCGGAGTATGTGCTGCTCGGCGAGGCCGGGTTCGAGCCGCTTGGCTTCGTGGTCGGATCGTCGATCTATCACATTGGCCTGCAGGCCGGAAGATGGTCGCAGAACCAGGAACTTCAGGTCCTGACCCAGGCGATGTACAACGCCAGGGAACTGGCCATGGCCAGGATGCGGGCCGAGGCCGATCATCTGGACGCTGACGGCATCGTCGGCGTTCAGTTGCGGATGCAGAACTACGTGTGGGGGCAGGGCGTCCTGGAGTTCATCGCCACCGGGACGGCCGTGCGTGCGCTCGGCAGCGGCGGCACCGGCACCGCGGGCGCCCATCGGGCCCCGGACGGCCGGGCGTTCACCTCGGACCTGTCGGCTCAGGACTTCTTCCGGCTGCTCGCGGCCGGCGCGGTGCCGGTGGCGTTCGTGCTCGGAGTCTGCGTGTACCACATCGCCCATCAGTCGGCGATGCAGTCACTGCGGCAGGTCGGCCGGAACCAGGAGATGGTGGTCTTCACCCAGGGCATTTACGAGGCCCGGGAGCTCGCGCTCGCCCGGATGCAGGCAGAAGCAGCGGAGGCGCGGTCCTCGGGCATCGTCGGCGTGACTGTCGAGGTCAACAATCACGTCTGGGGCGAGCACGCTACCGAGTTCCTCGCCACCGGAACCGCCATCCGCCGCCTCGGCGAGGAGCACCGCCTCCCCGAGACCTCGCCGAAGCCGACCTTTACCCTGGGGCTCGACAGCTAGGCAAACGGTGCCATGATGCCCGCTAAGCACACCCGGTCCATGGGCGGTTTCGGCCGGTTCCTGGCCATTGCCGGGCTTGCCGTGGCTGGTTGCGGCCCGGCCGCCCACCAGGCAGCCGGAGCAGGCCCGGCAAATACCGCGCGGATGACTGCACGCGCCGGGGCCGGCGAGCCAGCAGCGCGCGAAGCGGTGGCGGCAACACCGCGGGCCCTGGCTGCGATCTCACCGGTGACGGCCACTCCGCAGCCGCGCAGGTATGGCAACCCTGATGGCCACCGCTACGTTCCGGCCGCGGGCCGGGCTGTCAGCACCGCCCACCCGGACCACGTCATCGGGCACGGCACGCCCGCGAGCTGCACCTCGGCCGCCGTGGTCCGGGCAGTGGCCGAGGGCGGCGTCATCACCTTCAGTTGTGGCCCCGGGCCGGTCACGATCATGATGACGGCCACCGCGCAGATCGTGCACGGTCACCGGATTGTCATCGATGGCGGCGGCAAGGTCACCCTGAGCGGTGGCGGCAAGATCCGCATCCTGGAGATGAACACCTGCAGTGGCTGCTGGGAGCAGGCAGGGCCGCGGCTCATCGTGCAGAACATGAGGTTTGCGGACGGCTACTCGGGCACCCATCAGGCCAGCAACGCGGACTACGGCGGCGGTGCCATCTTCGCCCAGGGTGGCCAGCTCACCGTGGTCAACTCCGCGTTCACCGGCAACCGCTGCTACCGCTACGGTCCCGACCTCGGCGGTGGGGCTATCCGTGCCTACGGCATGGACATGAGCGTCCCGGTCTACATCACCAATGACACCTTCGACGGCAACCGATGCTCCAATGGCGGCGCGCTGAGCGGCCTGTATGCCAACTTCGTGGTGATCAACAGCCTGCTGACCGGCAACAAGGCGATCGGGTGGGGCCAGAACCCGGCACAGCCCGGCACCCCGGGCGGCGGCAGCGGCGGCGCCATCTACACCGACGGGGACAGCTATGACCTGATCCTCGATGGCACGGCGATGCGTGGCAACAGCGCCCGCGAGGGCGGCGGCGGCATTTTCTGTGTCGTCGACAACGACCAGGGCTTCCTGAAGATCGAGTACTCGGTCCTGAGCGACAACCCGAGCGGCCAGTTCCAGAACGCCCCCGGCATCTTCGACAGCCTCAACGGACAGGACGTTCAGCCGATCGTGATCCACTCGATCATCAGCTGACCCCGCCAGCCATCCTGCCCGCACCGCCCAGGCGCCGGGACCCCGCAGGGCCGGCCCGCGAGCGTGGGCTGGCGCCGGCCACGGCGAAATTAGTACACTTTCGGCGCCGGACGTGCCGGAACCCGGCCTTTGACAAAGGTCGCAGACCGTAGCCGCGGGCCGGGTGAGCAGGCAGGGAGACGGATGACCGAGCTCATCGTCGGCACTCACGAATCCGACACGCATCAGAAGGCCCTGCGGGTCAACCTTGATCCGCGCTGGTACGGGACGATCGCCGAGATCGGGGCCGGCCAGGAGGTCGTGCGCTGGCTTTTCCGGGTGGGCGGCGCCGCGGGCACCGTCGCGAAGTCGATCTCCGCTTACGACATGGCCGTGAGCGACGCCGAATACGGCAAGGCCGAAAGGTACGTGTCCGCCGGGCGGCTCCAGGGCATGCTCGACACGGAGTTCCAGCTGAACGTGGAGCGGCTCGGCCAGAAGCGCGGTGACGAAAGCTGCTTCTTCGCGTTTGCCGACACGGTGGTGGCGCGCAGCTTCCAGGGCGGCAATGAGTGCCACGGCTGGATGGGCGTGAAGTTCCAGGCCCAGCCGCACGATGAGCCGAGCCAGATCGTCATGCACGTGCGGATGCTCGACGTCGAGGCCTGGCTGCAGCAGGAGGCGCTTGGGATCGTCGGGGTGAACCTGCTGTATGGGGCGTTCTTCCAGCACCACGAACCGGACAAGCTCATCGAGAGCCTCCTCGACCGGCTGACCACGGGCCGCATCGAGATTGACATGATCCAGTTCCGCGGCATCGAGTTCCGCGGCGTGGACAACAGGCTGATGGCGCTCAAGCTCGTGCAGGTCGGGCTGAGCGGCGTGGCGATGTTCGGCCCGGACCGTGAGGTGCTGCAGCCAAGCGAGATGCTGCGCAAGAAGGCGATCCTGGTGGAGCGGGGCAGCTTCCGGCCACCGACGCACGTGAACATCGACATGCTCAGGACGGCAAAGGCCAAGTTCCAAGCCGACCCGGCCGTGGCTGGCAAGCCGGTGCTGGAACTCACCGAGATCACGATGCGCAACCTGCTCGCCGGAGGACCCCAGGTGGACAGGCGAGACTTCCTCGCCCGCGCGGAACTGCTCGCCGCATGCGGAATGACCGTGCTTATCACCGACTACTTCGACTACTACCGCCTCGCCGCCTACCTCGGCGAACGGACCAGGGAACGCATCGGCATCGTGATGGGCGTGCCGAGCCTGATTGACCTGTTCGACGAGAAGAACCACGCACAGCTGCACGGCGGGATCCTGGAAAGCTTCGGCCGGCTGTTCAAGAACGACCTGAGGCTGTATGTCTATCCCGTGCAGCCATCGCCAGACGATGAGCTTAAGACCGTCAACGACATCAAGGTCCGGCCAGAGTTGCAGCCGCTCTACGACTATCTCGCCGGGCGGGGCAGTTTCGTTCACCTCGACAACTACCGGCCCGAGTTTCTGCCAATCTTCAGTCGCGACGTGCTCCGCCGGATAGCGGCAAACGACGACTCCTGGGAAAGCATGGTCCCCCCTGAGGTCGCCGAACTCATCAAGCGCCGCGCGTTCTTCGGCTACGTCAGGCCGGACGCCGACTAACGGTGGGCACTAGCAGGTGAGGACGGCCGTTACCAGGTAAGGGCCGGGTAAGCCTTTGTCGTACGAACTGGCGAGGTCAGCTACGTGCACGGTGCCGAGACCACCTTGTTCCTGGTCGTGCTGGGCACGGTGGCCGTCGCGGCGCCGCTGTCCGGCCCGGCGGCCACAAGCCGGGCGATCACCTGGCTCAGGTCCATCCGGTGGCCGGTCGTCGTCTACTGCTGCTCGCGGCTGGCCTTGCTGCTGGTGGCGGGGCTCGACGGCCTCATCACCCACCGCTCCTTCGGCGCGGAACTGTCGCTGTTCGACGGCCAGTGGTACCTGAGGGTAGCCAGCCACGGGTACCCGGCCCAGGCGCTGCACGCCAAATCGACGCTGGGGTTCCTGCCGCTGTACCCGCTGGCCATACGCGGCCTGGCCGGCGTGCGCTCCTGGCCGCCGGTGGCGGCGGCGCTGCTGATCTCGTTCACCGGCGGGCTGGCGGCGGCCGTGCTGGTGCGGCGGCTGGCCGCCATCTGGTGGGGCGAGGCGACGGCCCGCCGGGCGGTGCTGCTGTTCTGCCTGTTTCCCGGCTCGGTTGTCTTCTCGATGGTCTACTCCGAATGCCTGACGCTGCCCCTGGTACTGGGCTGCCTGCTGGCGCTCCGGTCCCAGCGATGGCTGGTGGCAGGACTGCTGGCCGGTCTCGCCAGCGCGGTCGAGCCCGCCGCGGTGATCTTGTTCCCGGTCTGCCTGGTCGTGGCGTGGCGCCAGGTCAGGGCCACCTCCTGGCGGGACCCGGCGGCGCGCCGCAGCCTGCTGGCGCCGCTGCTGGCGCCGTCCGGCCTGGCCATCTTCGCGGTGTACCTCTGGATCCACACAGGCACGCCATTGGCGTCCTACGAAGCCCAGCACTACGGGTGGCATCAGGGCGACCCGCTCGCGCTGCTCAGCCAGCCGACCGCGGAGCAGTTGACCGATACGCCGGGAATGGTGTTCGGCTACCTGCGGAACCTCAGCCTCTGGAACGGCCTGCTGGGCTCGGTGTTCCTGGTGGCCGCGCTGGTGGCGCTGCGGCGCGTGCGCGATGAACTCACCCCCGGCGTCTTGCTGTGGACCTGCGGGGTGGGCGTGATGACCGTGTGGTCGGTGATGTCGCTGACCAACGCCCGGATGCTGCTGATCGCCTTCCCCGCCGTGATCGTCTGGGCGCGCGTGCTGCCGGGCCGGCGTTATGCACTGTTCCTGGGCGCGGAAGCGGCGCTCTTCCTCCTTGCCAGCGCCCTTACGCTCGCCGGGATCATGCTGCCCTGAGGCCACGGCCCGGGCAGCCTCGCCGGGTGCCGTCAGTAGTAGTGCGGGAACGGCGTCCAGTCCGGCGGGCGCTTCTCCAGGAAGGCGTCCCTGCCCTCGGCGGCCTCGTCGGTCATATAGGCGAGCCGGGTGGCCTCGGTCGAGAACACCTGCTGGCCGACGAGCCCGTCGTCGATGAGGTTGAACGCGAACTTCAGCATCCGCTGCGAGGTCGGGCTCTTGGCGTTGATCACGGCGGCCCACTCCAGCGCGGTGCGCTCCAGGTCCGCGTGCGGCACCACCTCGTTGACCATGCCCATCCGGTGGGCGGCCGCCGCGTCGTAGGTGCGGCCGAGGAAGAAGATCTCCCGGGCGAACTTCTGGCCCACCTGGCGGGCCAGGTAGGCCGAGCCGAAGCCCCCGTCGAAGCTGCCCACGTCGGCGTCGGTCTGCTTGAACCGGGCGTGCTCGCGGCTGGCGAGGGTGAGATCGCAGACGACGTGCAGGCTGTGGCCGCCGCCGGCGGCCCATCCGGGCACCACGCAGATGACGACCTTCGGCATGAACCGGATCAGCCGGTGCACCTCCATGATGTGCAGCCGGCCGGCGCGTGCCGGATCGATGGTCTCGGCCGTATCGCCGGCGGCGTACCGGTATCCGTCGCGCCCGCGGATGCGCTGGTCGCCCCCGGAGCAGAAGGCCCACCCGCCGTCCTTCGGCGATGGGCCGTTGCCGGTGAGCAGCACGCATCCCACGTCGCCCGACATCCGCGCGTGGTCAAGCGCGCGGTACAGCTCGTCCACCGTGCGCGGCCGGAAGGCGTTCCTGACCTCGGGCCGGTCGAAGGCAACGCGGACCGTGCCGGAGTCAACCGCACGGTGGTAGGTGATGTCGGTGAAGGAGAACCCCTCGACGGGGCGCCATCTGCCGGGGTCAAAGATCTGAGAAACCATGGCCCAATTCTGGCGAACGCCTGCCGGGACTTTCGCCACGCCCCTGCTGCGTGGCCGGCTGCGTGGCCGATCGCGTGTGGTGACCGGCACGCTCCGGGACGAGAGTCGAGGTAGCCGCGATCACGGGCCTGGTCCCGCCCGGGCGGCCTGGGCCGCCGTTCGCGAGGGGGGAACGGCGGCCCACAGCATGCCTGCCCGTCAGGGCGGCGGGGTGTGCTGCGGGGTGCCGCACTGGCTCGCCAACGGGGAACGGCGTGACTCCGGCGGCCAGGGCAGCGTGTGGAACCCGTAGCTCTTGATGTCCTTTGCGCCGACCGGGCCACAGATGATCCCGGGAGGACTGGCCGTGGCGGGGTTGAAGAACGGCTCCAGGTAGCCAGGAATGTTGGTGGCGGTGGCGGCGTCGTAACGGACCACCACGAAGACGTCGTGCTGGAACAGCGGCGGGAACTTCGAGCTGATCACGCAGGTGGCGCAGGGAGGTGGCGGCGCTGGCCAGGGCTGCACCGGCGCGTCGCCGTCGATCTCGCCGAGGCCGAGCACGCCATGCTCGTCGCAGCCGAACAGGTTCTCCGAGCCGGTGGGCTTGCAGGCCGGTGAGCCGGTGCACGAGGCCTTGGTGCACGGAGCATCGTGGTAGACCTGCGCGATGTAGTCGGCGACCGAGTAGGGCACGATCGCGCCGGGGCTGTCGAGCACGGCGCTGACGCCCTGGTTGTCCTGCAGCGCGCCGCCGTCGTCGCTGACGCAGGCGCCGGGGGTGATCGGGGTCTTGCCGCCGCCGAGCGCGGTGAGCCAGGAGGCCGTGAGGCCCGAGGACGGCTGCGGCAGGAACGGCTTGATGGCTCCCTTCTTCCCGCCGGCCTTGGCCCAGTTGGTGATCTTGCACAGGTAGATGTTCTTGAGCTGGGTGATGGTCAGGCTCGCCGGGGCGTCGGTGCCGCCGCTCGCGGCGTCGCGGGCGGCCCAGGTGTCCGCGTCGCCGGCCAGCGCGATGAAGCAGATGCCGCCGGGGACGCACCCCGGGTCGCTGGCCTGCGCCGCCCGCGACGAGCCGGCGTAGTCGATGCAGAAGTCGCCGGGGCTCGACGGGTCGGTGGTGTTGGCCTCCAGCGCCGAGATGCCCGCCGAGGAGCCGTCCGGGCGGGCGATGCTGGCGCAGGTGGCCTTCGTCACGATCGGGCCGCCCGCCTTGCCCGTGGCCGGGTCCACGGCGTCCCAGCTGTACAGCAGCGTCGCTGCCGTCGGGTTGGCCTTGTTGTAGTCGTGGGAGATCTGGTCGAGCAGGAACCCGGTGGTGTCCGAGCCGACGCCCACCGCGTCGGCCGCGCGCGGGACAACCCCTTTGGGAGGGTCGGCCGAAGCCGGTGCCGCGGCGATCGCGATCAGGGCGAGAGCGGCACAGCCGGCCAGCAGCTTACTGGTTAGGCGCATCCTCCACCGTCTCTCGAAACCAGGGCCAAGACAAGAGATCTCCGGGCCGCTTCGGGCGGGATCCGGCCATCCGCGAGGCTCGCCCGGAAATCGCCGGGTACCCGCACACCGCGTGCGTACTCTTGCGGAGACGGGACACCCTCCCGGGGGGCGGCCCCGGAGCGGTGAGGAGCGGGTGGGACAGTGACCGGGCGGCCTCCAGCGGATTTCGCCGACCTGCTGCGGCAGTTGCGGAAGGACGCCCGGCTCACCCAGGAGGAACTGGCCGAGGACGCCGCGGTGAGCCTGCGGGCGATCCAGGACCTGGAGGGCCGCCGCCACCGGACCGCGCACAAGCCCACCGCGGAACGGCTGGCGGGCGCGCTGAACCTGACCGGGCCGGTGCGCGCCCTCTTCATCAAGGCCGCCGCGGGGCGGGCGGCCGCCGCGGAAGTCCTGGCCGCGGCCGGGACGGATGCCGCCGCCGCGGCGGGCCCCGGCCCGCAGGCCGCCGCGCCGGTGCCGCGGGAGCTGCCGGCCGACGTCAGCGCCTTCACCGGCCGGGCCGGCGAGCTGGCGGAACTGGACGCCCTGCTGCCCGCGGCTACGGAGCCGGGCGGCACGCCGCACGCGGTGGTGATCTCGGCCATCTCGGGAACCGCGGGAGCGGGCAAGACCGCACTGGCGGTGCACTGGGCGCACCGGGTGGCCGGGCACTTCCCCGACGGCCAGCTCTACGTCAACCTGCGGGGCTTCGACCCCGAGCAACCGGTGACGGCCGAGGAGGCGCTGGCCGGGTTGCTGGCCGCGCTGGGCGCGGGCGCCGTCATTCCGCCCGGTGAGGCCGCGCGGGCCGCGCGGTACCGGTCGCTGCTGGCCGGCCGGCGGCTGCTGGTCGTGCTGGACAACGCCGCGTCCGCGGAACATGTCCGGCCGCTGCTGCCAGGCAGCGCATCGGCGCTGGTGCTGGTGACCAGCCGCACCGCCCTGCCCGGCCTGGTGGCACGCGACGGCGCGCACCGCCTGGACCTGGACCTGCTGCCGGCCGAGGACGCGGTGGCGCTGCTGCGTACGCTGATCGGCGAGCGGGTGGACGCCGACCCGGCGGCGACGCTGGCGCTGGCCGGCCTGTGCGCGCGGCTGCCGCTGGCGCTGCGGGTCGCGGCCGAGCTGGCGGTGGCTCGCCCCGGCATGCCACTGGACGCGCTGGCCGCCGAACTGGCCGGCGAGCGGGACCGGCTGGAACTCCTGGACGCGGGCGGGGATTCGCGGAGCGCCGTGGCCAGCGTTCTTTCGTGGTCCTACCGCCACCTGCCGGACGATGCCGCCCGGATGTTCCGGTTGCTGGGGCTGCATCCGGGCCAGGACTGGGATGCTCACGCGGCCGCCGCGCTGAGCGGCAGCACCGGGGCGCAGGCGGGCCAGTGCCTCGCCGTCCTGGCCCGGGGCCACCTGATCCAGCCCGCGGGCGCGGGCCGCCATGGCATGCATGACCTGCTGCGCGCCTATGCCACGCGCCAGGCTGCCAGCCTCGATGATGACCAGGCCAGGGACGAGGCCCTGGCCAGGCTTTACAGCTATTACGTGGCCGCCTGCGCCGCGGCGATGGACAGCCTGGCGCTGGCCGAGCAGCATCACCGGCCGGATCCGCCGCCGACCGGTACACCTGTCCCCCACTTCGACGACCCGGACGCCGCCAGCTCCTGGCTGGATGCCGAGCTGGCCACCATCGTGGCGATCGCCGGCCAGGCCGCCAGCCATGGCTGGCCGCAATACGCCATCGGCCTGGCCCAGACGCTGCACCGTTATTTCGACGGCGTGCACGACGCCGCGGGAATGACCATCTGCCAGCACGCCCTGGATGCCGCCCGGCACAGCGGCGACCTCGGCGCCCAGGCGCGCACGCTCACCACGCTGGGCGTCATCTATGGCCGCCAGGGCCGGTACGCCGAGGCCGCCGAATGCCAGCAGCAGGCCATCGGCCTGGCCCGCGGCGCCGGCGACCGGCTCACCGAGGGATGGGCGCTGGGGAACCTCGCACTCATCCACGACCAGCAGGGCCGTTATCCGCAGGCGGCCAGGTG
>Ga0210395_10003410_pt1 | contig 12218 bp, 9 predicted proteins | sample IncBWH4OmetaG_FD_150861 | JGI IMG/M metagenome (GOLD analysis project Ga0210395, IMG submission 150861) | Forest soil microbial communities from Barre Woods Harvard Forest LTER site, Petersham, Massachusetts, United States - Inc-BW-H-4-O ...
GCCAGAGCAGTTCTCCAGCCAGTGCCTGGACTTGGTGGCTGACCGCTTCTCCGGACCGGACTGCGTTGCAGCTCTGCTGGTGTCGACAGACGACGGCGCCGAGTACCGGATCGGACCGCCAGGGCAGTCGGCCACGGTCACCGTGACCGGCCAGACGCGCGAGTTGCTGGCCTGGCTGATCGGCCGCGCCGCAGGCAACCGCCTGATTACGGAGCCAGCCGGCCCACTCCCACCCGTTCCCCCATGGTAGGTATCAGGGCATGAGCTACTCAGGAAACGTGACCGTCGGCGGGCCAGCGGACACCCGGGAGCTGCCCGGCCTGTCCATCACCAACTCGCGCCCGCAGCCACGGTAATCAACGCGGCGTGCTCCTGTCTAGCGATGGCCGCGCAGGTCGTCCAGGAAGCTCCGGGCGGCGGAGACGGCGCCGGCGGTGCGGTTGACGGCCTCGGCGGCGGCGCGGGCCGCGGTTCCCTTCACGCCGGGCATGACCGCGACGGCGTCGGCGATCAGGTTGCCGGTTTCCTCCACGGTGCGAGTGCCGGGCGGGACGTGCACCCGGAACTCGTCCGGATCGGCGGGCTCGGTGCTGATGTCGTCCAGCTCCGACCAGATCGCGACCGTGTCGCCGGCGTAGGAGATCAGGCGGAGCAGGCAGCCGGTCTCGGCGTCCACGATCGCGTCGGTGGGGGCGTCCACGACCGTGTCGGTGGTGAAGGTCATCAGCGGTCCCGGGGCCACCTCCGCGTCGCCGGGGACGGGAGTGACGTGGAGCTGGCGGGCGGGCCGACCGCGGTAGGTGAGCTCCGCGCCGCCGGATAGCCGCCGGCGGAGCAGCCAGCACGAGTCGGCCAGGAACGCGATGTTGTCCCGCAGGGGGGCGGCCGGGCCGACCATGGTCCGGTCCCGGTAGACCCGCCAGCGGCGCTCGCCGTCGCAGGCGATCGTCGTCGAATCTATGCGGCGCGGGCGGGACGAGAAGTCGAGGCGGTACCGGTCCGGGCCGCTGACGCGCAGCCGGGCTTCCGTGCGGGTCACGCTCATTTCGGGGGTCATCGCGTCGAGGAGGTCGCCGAAGCCGCCGCGCCCGGCGGCGCGGAATCCTTCTGGCACCGATGCCACCATGGCGACCAGGTCGAGCCAATGCCGCGCCGTGGCGCCGAGGTCACGGGGCTCACCGCTGCGGTAGAGCAGGTCAAGCACCTCGTCGGGGGGCGGTGAGCCGGCGGCCGGCTCGAGCGGGGCCGGGTCGGGCGACGGCATCGCCTCCGGCTGCTGGCCGGCCGCGCCGTGACCGAGCAGGTACGGCGCATGCCTGATCAGCGCGCCGAGGCCGCCCGCCGCCAGGTCCGCGGCGGCCCAGCCAGGACCGCTGAGCGTTTCCCTCCGGATCTCCCCCGGGGTTTCGCCGCGGTGGCTGCCCGGTGGCGGCGCGAACCGGGCAGGGTCGGCCGCCTCCGGCGGGTTCATCGTCACGTCTGTCAGCTCGGTGAGGGTGACCAGCTCGCCCCCGGATGTCTCGATCCGGCGGAGCAGGATGCCGAGCTCGGCGTCCACGACGACCTCGATGCGGTCATAGGACCGTTCGGCGGAACCGGAGCCGAGCACATCACGGCGCGGCGTGGCCGCGACCGCGATCGCGTCGCGGCCGCTGGCGGTCACCGGCCCCAGCATTTCCAGGGTGTACCCCCCGAGCAGGCAGGAGGGGCAGAACAGCTCGGGCACCGGCGGATAGGCGCCGTTCACCTTGACCGGGAGCGACGGGGGACCTGCCATTTCCGGCGGCCGCCACGACCAGCCGTGCTCGCCGTCATTACCCTCAGCGGCCTGTCCCTCGGCGCCCCGGCCGGGAACGGAGCACTCCAGGCGCCAGCGGCCACCGGGACCGATCAGCAGCGCTCCGCGCCCCACGTAGCGGCCGTTGTCTTGCCTCTGCCCCGGCCAGGTGCGGTACCGACGGGACCGGCCCTCGCGCGACAGGCGCGGGAGCGGTTCCCGGTCGGTCTCGGAGCGCAACTCGGCCGACAGGGACAAGCGGGTCCACTCGGCCCGGTAGAGCAACCCGATCACTTCTGGCAGGCCGGCCATGGCGGCACCATCCGGGGCAAGTCGGCTGGGGGGAGGCGGGGAACGCCACCCCGTTTGGTCAAATTATGCCCTGTGCCGGCTCGGCACCCGCACGGCTTGTGGTGACGCACAGGAGGGATTGGCGCTGGCCGGGCCGTTGCGTGAGGCCTAGCGCCGGCCGTGGGGCCACCTCACGGAGGTGACGAGTTGACAGAGGCTCCGGCTGAGGAATTCCTCGAACTCGACGGCGGCCGTGTCCATCTGCTCCGCGGCGGGCGAACGGCGGCGGCTTGGGGCCGGGATACCTGGTCAGGCTGGAGTGCCGCGCGACCGGGCCGGGCCTGACCGGTTCGAGCTTGGCCAGCCAGGGCTGCAGTTCAGGGGAGTCTGCAAGGCCGCCGGGATCGGGGAGCACTGGACGCCACGGGAGCTGCGTCATTCATTCGTGTCGCTGATGTCCAGCTCAGGAGTGCCCGTGGAGGAGATCGCGCGGATAGCGGGGCACTCCAGCTCCTGGACAACCGAGGTGGTCTACCGGCGCGAGCTGCGGCCGATCCTTACGACCGGCGCCAAAGCCATGGACAGGCTTCAACCCTCGCGCGTCCTAATCTCTGCACAGTTTCCAGCGGTTCCCTCTCAAGGCCCGATAGCCAGCTTGGCGCGGCCAGGCAATTTTGGTCCCGGTCTGGGCGCGGCAGCGACGGCGGCCGGCCGCCTGGCGACGTGCGCGCACCCTACCTACGTATTACGGGCACCCTATCTACGTATTAAGAGATGGTCTGGACAAGCTTGATGACGACGATGACGATCGCGAAGGCGATATATGCGCGGAGGGTGAGCAGGCCGATCCAGCGTGCGGTTCCGAGGGAGGGGCGCTCGAGGGTGTCGATCCCAGGCGTGCGCCACGACATGCGGCGTTCCCGCAGGACGGCACGCCATTCGCCGCGGTCGATACCCGGCGGCCGCCGGTTGCCGCCGGGATCGAGGACGGCCGGGCTGGGGCGGGATGGGCGCAGTCGCCAGATGACCACTGCGGCTGTCAGCCCGAGGGCCGTGCAGGTAATGAAGGCGCTGGCGATCTGCGTCAGCGTGATACCGGGGAAGAAGGTACTCACGACCGGGGTGAGGGAGAAGGTGGTCACGGCCCAGACCACCAGGCCGCACACCCAGTTGTGCGCCGTGCTGTTGGTCCACGGGCCGAGCACTGGCTTGTCGTTGGCCAGCAGCACGAGGAAGATCAGGGCAGAGGGCAGCAGGATGCCGTTCAGGACCTCGACCCCGTTGATCACGACACCGAGGTGATCGCCCCAGGCGAGCGTGATGACGGCGGCCTGGGCTATCAGCACGGCGTACAGCCCGTAGAAGAAGGGGGCCTGCCGGGGCTTCCAGTGCAAGGAGTGCCGCATCCTGCCGGACACATCGCCGAGGGTGTACCCGAGGGTCAGGGCGGTCAGGTTGGCGCCAATCAGCGAGCCGTCGAGCAGCACCAGGGCCAGCAGGGCGCCGACGCCGTGACCGGCGTGCTGCTGCAGCGCCCTCATCGTGGTGCCAAGGTCTGCGTAGTTGCCGGAGGCGGACGTGTGCGCTAGCCCGAAGGCGGTGGCGGCTATCAGCACGAGCGCGCCGATGACCTCGATGAGCACGCCGATGAGCGTGTCCATCCGCTCGTAGTTGATCCACCGCGGAGTGATGTGCTTATCGACCACGCTGGACTGCTGGAAGAACATCTGCCAGGGCTCGACCGTCGTGCCGGCGACGGCGACAACCAGCAGGAGAATGCCGGCGTTCAGCCCGCCAGGCAGGCTGGGGATGGCGCCGGCCGCGGATGTGGCAACGCTGGCATGGACGAAGAAGGCGACCGGGAACACCACGAAGTCCAGGGCCACCAGGCCGAGCAGGAAACGTTCCCAGGAACGGTACGATCCGCCTGCCATCACCCCGAAGAGCAGCACCGCGGACACCAGCACGGCGATCACCGTGGACAGGCCGAAATATGTCAGAGCCTGCTCCACGCCGATGAACTCTGCGGAGATCGTGACAGCGTTGATGACGAACAAGTCGCCTACGGCGAAGCAGCCCCAGAACTTGCCGAACCTCGCGAAGATCAGCCTCCCGTGCCCCACCCCGGAGACCGCCCCGAGCCGCAGCACCATCTCCTGGCAGATGAACAGGATCGGGAACAGCAGGACGACGCACCACACCAGCTTCATCCCGTAGTCCTGGCCCATCTGCAGGTAGACCTGGACACCGCCGGCGTCGTTCCCGCCGCCCATGACGATCAGGCCCGGACCCATGACGACCAGCAGCAGCCGCAGTCTCCGGCGCCAGGACCGCGGCTTGCCTCTCTCGCCCTGACTTACTGTCCCCAGCGCGCCGATAATGTCACCGGCATACTTCGGGTCAGGTACCCCAGGAACGGCAACTTCAGCCGAAGTGTCCTCCTTGACCGGATCCGCATTATCGATAGCCAGCGGGTCCTCCTTGGCAGGGATGCAAATCCGGCGGGTGCGACAGGCATAGATAATCGGGTAACCGAAACCGCGCCATTGCCGGTTAGGGCCTGGTTGGCGCTATGCGGATAGTATCTGTATCGTGGCTGGTCAGGCGGTTGCGATCCGTACCGTAGAAGTTTAACCGCAGAGGTTTAACCGCGAAGCCCTTATTGTCAGTAAGAGTCCTGCCCCAGCTTTTTCCGGCCGCAGCTCCGGAGGTGAACCTGTTCTCATATAATGAGACAATGCGGCCGGTATGCCTATGACCTGCTGGTAGTAACAACTGTTTATCAGCTTCCTTGAACTCATGATCTCGCCCATACTATGAAACAGGTGTTTCGCCCTATGGATACGGAAAGGCCCGTGCGGGGATGGTCTTTGCTCCTGGTCCAACTGCCGGCCTCGCCGTCCAGTGCCCGGGTCACGGCATGGCGGCGGCTGCGTGAGGCCGGCGCTGCGCGGCTGCTGAACGGGGCATGGATACTCCCCGGAACCGCGGCGCACGCGGCGCTCCTCGGCCAGTTGCTGCAGACGGTCCGTGACCGGGGAGGAACCGGCTTCGTGCTCGCCGTTTCCCCATCGGCGGACACGGACGAGGCGATCATGCAATGCTTCCGCGCCGACCGCGGGCGCGAGTACGACGAATTCAAAGAACGCTGCGATGCCTTTCTCGCCGAACTCGTCAAGGAAACCGGGGTCGGAAAATTCACCTTCGCCGAGCTTGAGGAAAACGAACAGGACCTGGCCAAGCTGACACGCTGGCAACGGAAGATCAAGTCCCGGGACTTCTTCCCTGATGAGCGCTGGCCGGAATCGGTGGAGGCGATGGACCGCTGCCGGAAGAAACTGCAAGAATTTTCCTGGGCAGTCTATGCGGCAGAGGGCGTGCAACTGCATGCAGGAAACGCGGAGGAAAGCGAGCCTGGCCCGGATTAGCCGGCCTTCCGCCAGTGCTCGAGGGCTCCTTTCCGGCCGGCGCGAATGCACGCCTGGTGGTGCTTGTACGATCTCTGGTCTCCGTGTTACTGTCGCGTCCGCGGGACCCCGGACGCTTCCCAGAGCTACAACGGTGACGACTCCACCTCCACGTGACCGATGCGGGGTCCCGCGCGGCTGTCCAGGCACTAGCTGGCCGGACGGGATTTTCGAGTGGCGCCGGGAGAACCGGCCTTGGCGTGGTGACGGCTGACCCGGGCGCCTTCTCTGGTGGCGGCACGACCTTCCATCCATCCCGTTATGTGCAGCCGACCGGTGTAATTTATTGTTACGTTATCTGACGCAACACTTGTTGCATCAGATTTATCGAGCGGTGTTGCACCATATTCTCTGGCGTAGTGTTGCGCCATATACGCTCGTGCGGTGTTGCAGCATTTTCCTCGTGCGATGTTGCATGTCACGCCGGGTCTTCTGCATGATTCCCGGCGTGAAAGAAATCCGTAATAAATGAAGGGCCGTAAATCTTCGGTAATCACCTTCCCGACGTGCGGGCAAGGTCTACCGTTTCGTGGCGGGAGCACTCAGATCACGACAAGAACCTAAATATGGAGGTGGATTGCATGCCTACACGGCAGCGGTCCGCGTGGCGCCGGCGCTGGCCGATCAGCCGCAGGCTGCGCGTTGCGGTTCCGATCGCCATCCCGGTGGTGTTGGCCGTGACTCTGGGCGTCTTTATCGTCGTGTCCAGCGGTGGCCATGTGTCGCAGGTTAACCAGTCAGCGCTCGCTAACTGCGCCTCGCCGGCCGCGGATGCGTCGACGTCGACGCCGGACACGGGCACCTCGACGGCGGCGCCGGACACGGGCACCTCGACGTCCGCGCCGGACACGGGCACCTCGACGTCCGCGCCGGACACGGGCACCTCGACGTCCGCGCCGGACCCGGCAGGTTCGGCGTCCGCGCCGGACACGGGCACCTCGACGTCCGCGCCGGACCCGGCAGGTTCGGCGTCCGCGCCGGCTCCGGCTGCTTCGGCGGGTTCATCAGCTTCAGCAGTTCCCTGCCCGAGCGCGACGGCGTCGGTGAACGCGGTGGCGGCGGCGAGTCCTAGCGCGTCGGCACCTCCCGTCAACCCCGAAGCGGGCCGTCCCGACCTGGCCGAGGCGAACCCGGTCGACCCCACTGGCGCCGCCATCAGCCTGAACCAGACGCCGGACCAGGCGGCTAACTCGCTGAACTGCACGCTGATCGTGCCGAACCACCCGCTCAGCGCCCGGGGCCTGGCTACGCCGTGGCAGCTCAGTGACGGCTGCTCGGAGGCCAACCCGAACGAGGAGGCGTTCGTCGAGTCGACGATCCTGGCGCCCAACGGGAAGCTGAAGATCTACGACCCGCTGGTCATCACGCAGGGCACCACGCCCGCGGCGACGTCGACGGTGCCGGTCATCCCGCGGGGCGCGCAGGTGATCATCAACGTCGGGTTCAACGGCAACAACCTGGTGCTCGAGGGCGGCGGGGCGTTCCAGGGGCGCTGCATCGACGCGTTCGGGAACTCGATCATCGCCCAGACCTCGGCGTGCAACGCGGCCGCCTTCTATGCGGACGCGAACTTCCAGATCGCGACGGGCCGGCTGCGGGTCCCGAGGCTGGGCACCAGCACCGACGGGCAGGCGTGCGAGTCGACGGAGAGTTTCTCGCTGATCGACCAGGACCAGAGTGACAACGTGGTCTCGGAGTACCTGATGAACGGGAACGGGCAGACCGCGCAGGACACCGTGGCGAACAAGAACGCGATGGGCGGCGCCGCGGTGCTCGCGAACGGCAGTGACGACGGGCTGCTCGCCCACTTCGTGGACCCGGCGCTGGGCTGCACGCCGTTCGAGGCGCCGGACAGCACCAGCCCGAACGGCATGGACAGCTCGCAGGCGACCAACGCGCTGAGCGCGCTGGTGAACCAGCGGGGCCCGCGCGCGCTGCTCCCGGTCAACGACCCGCAGCTGCTGGTGGCCGGGCAGTTCAGCATCGGCAAGACCAACACCTACCGGACGCTGACCGACGAGCCGCTGCTGTCGCCGTTCACGAACAAGACCCAGAACGCGGCGACCTACTGCCAGGAAATGACCAATATCCAGCCGGGCAAGCTGCAGCTCGACACGGCCAAGGAGACTAACTTCACCACGCCGGTGCCGGCGGTCGGGAACAACCTGGCCACGTTCATGGGGGGACGGCTGGCCGCCTCGTTCACCAACTTGAATTGCCAGAACTTCGGCCTGACGAACCCCGTCACCGTCACCATGGACGGCAACGGGGTCGCCACGGCGGTGACCTTCAACACTTCCCAGCAGCAGATGAAGCTCCCGGCCGGGACGGGTGAGGGAAGAAGGGGCGGCTACAACCGCAGGGTCGCCCAGGGCCGCAGGGGACACAAGGAGAACGGCTCGGGGATGTAAATCCCGACGCTATGCGCCGAAAATCCCGACGCTATGCGCCGAATTCCGCCGCGAAAATCTCGCGGCGGAATTCGGCGCGGTCGTGCATAAATCCGATGCATTAGAAAGATCGCGAATCCGCGTATTTCACGGACAACAGGCGGGGGGTGTCGATATTATTCCGTAATATGCCGGGTAAACCTCAATTCAGAGCGCGAGGGCAGGCGATGAAGAACAGGCGGGTGGCATTCGCTGGCGTCACGGTTGCGGCGGCGGCCGCACTGTCGGCCTCTCTGAGCGGCTGCGGCACCGCCGACGCGGGCGTCTCAGCCGTCAGCGCGGACACCACGATCGAGATGATCACGGCCGTGCAGAACAGCAGCTTCTACCTTTCGATGGAGTGCGGTGCGGCGGTCGAGGCCCGGAAGCAAGGGGTCAACCTGACCGTCGCCGGCCCGCAGCAGGACTCGGCCTCGGCGCAGCTTCCGCTGGTGCAGGGGGTGATCGTCGGAAATCCGGACGCGCTGATCATCTCCCCGGCGGTCGGCGCCTCGTCCTCGCTCACCGCGGCGGAGACGGGCAGCGGGAGCTCGCTCACCCAGGCGCTGTACGTGGCGGAGGAGAACGACACCAAGGTCGTCTTCGCGGACACCTCCGTCGCCGACGGCAACATCGGGGCGTCCCGGATCACCTCGGACAACGCGGACGGCGGCCGGGTCGCGGCGGACAACCTCGGGCGGCTGCTCGGCGGGAAGGGCAGCGTGGCGCTGATCGCCGCGCGCGGCGGCGGCCCGACGGCCGCCGCCAGGATCGCCGCCTTCCGCAGCGAGATGGCGGCGCGCTATCCCGGGATCACGGTGCTCGCCACGCAGTCCGGCGCCGCGGACTCACCCTCGGCGGCGGCCAGCTTCGTGACCGGTGACCTGAAGGCCCGCAAAGACCTGGCCGCGGTGCTGACCCTGACCCAGAACGGCACCCAGGGCGCGATCACGGCGCTCGGGCAGGCGCACGAGACCGGCAAGGGCAAGCTCGCCACGTTCGAGGCCAGCCCGTTCCAGATGACCGGGCTGACCACCGGCACCATCCAGCTCACGGTGGCCCAGGAGCCGGGCGTGGAGGGTGCGGACGCGGTGGACCAGGCGATCAACGCGGTCGCCGGCAAGAAGGTTGTGCCCTACGTCAGCACGCCGATGATCGCGATCACGCCGCAGAACATGAACAGCTCGGCGATCAAGCCCTACATCTACGACGGCACCTGCACCTCGTCACTGCGCGGGTTCATGACGTCAGGCGACTGACGGCGGAATGGGAGTCGGCATGAACATCATCGAGACTCATGGCCTCGGCAAGCGTTACCGGCGGACCTGGGCGCTGCGGGACTGCGCGCTGGCCGTCCCGGCCGGGAGCGTGGTCGCACTGGTCGGCCACAACGGCGCCGGCAAGACCACGCTGCTGAACCTGCTGGTGGGCCTCATCGAGCCGACCGAGGGCAGCGCGAGCGTGCTCGGCGGCGAGCCGGCCGGGTCGCCCGCGGCGCTGGACGCGGTGGGCTACGTGGCGCAGGAGGCACCGCTGTACCAGAACCTCACCGTCGGCGACACGCTACGGGTGATCGCCAGCCTGAACCGGCGCTGGGACCAGCCGCGCGCCGAGGCCCGGCTGGCTGAGCTCGGCATCCCGCTGAACCGCCGGGTGCGGCGGATGTCCGGCGGGCAGCAGGCCCAGCTCGCCCTGACCCTGGCCCTGGCCAGGCGGCCGAAGCTCCTGGTGCTCGACGAGCCGCTGGCCATGCTGGACCCGCTGGCCAGGTTCGACTTCATGGACACGGTGATGACGGCGGCGTCGCAGGACGGACTGTCCGTGGTGTTGTCCTCGCACGTCCTGGCCGAGCTCGAGCGGGTCGCCGACCACCTGATCCTGCTGTCCCGCGGTCGGCTGCAGGTGGCCGGGAAAGTCCGGAACCTGCTCGACAGGCACCAGGTCCTCACCGGCCCCGCCATCACCGCCGCCAAGCTCGCCGCGCAGCTGCCACCGGTCCACATCGCCACCGACGACGACCTGGCCCGCATCCTGGTCAGCTCCGGCGACCAGACCGGGGAACTGCCGGAAGGGTGGCGCCGGGAGCCAGCCAGCCTGGAGGAGATGGTGCTCGGCTACCTCCGCGAGCCCAGCGTATCCGCGCTCCCGGAAGCCGAGGAGGTGCTGGCATGACCCCGATGACGATACCCGCGCACGAGGCCCCGGCCGCTCCGGCGGTCCGGCCGGTGCCCTGGCGGAAGCTGGCCTGGGTGGGCTGGCGGCAGCATCGGCTCGCGCTGGCCGGGGCCGCGGCCCTGCTCACCGGGGTCTGCGCCTGGATGCTGATCTCGGGGCTGCAGATGCGCTCCGCGCTGAACAGCTTCGGGCTGACCAGCTGCACCCCGCTGACCGCGAGCAGTTGCAGTACCCAGGAGACGGTATTCATCAACGACTACTACTCCGGCGCGCAGGTGGTGGTCGGCGTGCTGACCGTGATCCCGATCCTGGTCGGCGCGCTGGTCGGCGGCCCGATGGTGGCCAGGGAACTGGAGACCGGCACGTTCCGGCTGTCCTGGACCCAGGGCTCCGGACGGACCCGCTGGCTGATCGCCAGGCTCGTGCTGCTCGCCGTCGCGGTCACCGCCGGGGCGGCCGCGGTCAGCCTCATGTTCTCCTGGTACTACCACCCGATGCTCCAGCTCGGCCAGGACAGCCCGCTGGCCCCCCAGATCTTCGACCTGCGGGGGGTCGCCTTCGCCGGCTGGACGCTGGCCGCGTTCGCGATCAGCGTGTGCGCCGGGGCGCTCATCCGGCGCGTGATCCCGGCCATCGTCGCCGCGATCGCGGTCTGGTCCGGGCTGCTGGTCACGGTCGTCTTCTGGCTGCGCAATCACTACCAGGCGCCGCTGACCGGCACCGGCCTGATCAACCCGACCGCCGGGACCGGCCAGGGGGCCCAGTGGGTGCTCACCCAGTGGTGGATCCAGCCCGGCGGCGCGCCCGCCAGCCAGTCCGAAATCGCCAGCCTGAGCAGCCAGCTCCGCCAGGCAGGCGGCCTGCCGACCCCCCAGGCCGTTCAGCAGTGGTTCGCAGAGCAGGGCTATATCAAGTACTTCACCTACCAGCCGGCCGGCCGCTTCTGGTCCTTCCAGCTCATCGAGGGCGGCTGGCTGCTCGCCCTCTCGGTGCTGCTCGGCGCCGCCACAGTCTGGATGATCCGCCACCGCGCCACCTGAACCTGGCCACTCGCACGACCTGGCCAGGACGGGCGATGGAACCCGGAGGCATGGCACATCCACTGAGATCTGGCGGGTCACCGTGACCCGGCCCCTCCGGGCGGGAACCGGCTCCTGGCGGTTCCCGATCCAGGAAGCGCCAGCTGGACCGGCCCGAAGCGGAGCGCCTGCGACCGAGGGCCGAAAGCTGGCGCGGCTGCCTCCTGGTCTACCCAGTAAAGGCATGAACATGAAGGAATATCAGAGACCTCCAACGTTTATTGCCGGTTCGGCATGGAGCCGCGGCTATCTTAAGCCTTTGGAGCTTCTTCGGATTGCAGCATGGAAGACCGGCCAAGGCCTGGGGTCACTGACAATCAACACAAAAGACGATATTGAAGGTCGTACGAGAGCCGCAATTGACTGCATCCGGCCTTGGAGAGGGAAGCGGATAGTTGCTCATGATGACCTGAGTATGTGGCACCAGTGGTATGAGACAGCTCGCAGCGCGATCGGAGAAAAGGCTGCTGGTTTAGGTCTGCTCGCGCTGCATGGTGTGGGTTATCCAATGGCCTCAGCGATTTTGGATATCCTTGACCCCGAAGTATGGCCTGTAATCGACCGGTGGGCAATACAGACGGTCTTTGGTAGGCAGCCGAACGGTAATCCTTGGCCTACCAGCCAGTGGGATTTTGCAGCCGCTTACGCGGTTTACGCCCGGCATCTGGCCACTATCGGCGCCGCCTGCTGGGGATCCGCCCACTCAATCCACAAGCTGGACCAAGAGGCCATGAACGTGTCCAAGTCGGGTAGCGAGTTGCCGCCGAGTTGGGTACATGCTGTGCTACCGGCACGCGGGACTTGTCCTTGGCAGACGCACAGCAAGGTCGCGTGGACTTGAACCACGGACCTCTTCCGTCAGGGTGTCGGTGTTCCGGCTTCGATAGCGGCCTTGCCGCTGTGACCTGGGCATACGCCTACCGCCGCTCCTTGGCCTACCCTGCACCTTCCTGCGTTTACCCCCGTGGTCCTCAGCGTTCTAGGGCTGTTGTAGGGCCAT
>Ga0210395_10003411_pt1 | contig 12218 bp, 8 predicted proteins | sample IncBWH4OmetaG_FD_150861 | JGI IMG/M metagenome (GOLD analysis project Ga0210395, IMG submission 150861) | Forest soil microbial communities from Barre Woods Harvard Forest LTER site, Petersham, Massachusetts, United States - Inc-BW-H-4-O ...
ACCCGGTGACGCGACCGCACTCCCGCCAGGTGCGGGAGGCCGCCAAGATGATCACCGAGGCGAGGCGCCCGGTGCTGTACGTGGGCGGCGGCGTGATCAAGGCCGGCGCCGCGGCGGAGCTCAGGGAACTCGCCGAGCTGACCGGCGCTCCGGTGGTCACTACGCTCATGGCGCGCGGCGCGTTCCCCGACAGCCACCCGCTGCACCTGGGCATGCCCGGCATGCACGGCACCGTCGCCGCCGTGGGCGCGCTGCAGAAGGCGGACCTGCTCGTCGCCCTTGGCGCGCGGTTCGACGACCGGGTCACCGGGAAACTCGACTCGTTCGCGCCGGACGCGGCGATCGTGCACGCGGACATCGACCCGGCGGAAATCTCCAAGAACCGCCGCGCGGACGTGCCGATCGTGGGCGACTGCCGCGAGGTCATCACGGACCTGACGGCCGCGGTGCGGGCCGAGCACGAGCACGGTCATCCGGGCGACATCACCGAGTGGTGGGGACAGCTCGAGGCGTGGCGGACCAAGTACCCGCTTGGCTACGACGAGCCGGAAGACGGCTCGCTTGCGCCGCAGTACGTCATCGAGCGAATCGGCAAGCTGGTCGGCCCCGACGGGATCTACCTGGCGGGCGTCGGGCAGCACCAGATGTGGGCGGCCCAGTTCATCGGCTACGAGAACCCGCGGACCTGGATCAACTCCGGCGGCGCGGGCACCATGGGGTTCGCGGTCCCCGCCGCCCTCGGCGCCAAGGTCGGCATGCCGGACGCGAAGGTCTGGGCGATCGACGGCGACGGCTGCTTCCAGATGACCAACCAGGAACTGGCCACCTGCGCGATCGAGGGCGTCCCCGTCAAGATCGCGATCATCAACAACGGCAGCCTCGGCATGGTCCGCCAGTGGCAGACCCTCTTCTACAACGAGCGCTACTCCAACACGAACCTCGAGGACCGCAAGACCGAGGTCAAGGGCACCCGCATCCCTGACTTCGTGAAGCTGGCCGAGGCCTACGGCTGCATCGGACTGCGCTGCGAGCGCAAGGAGGACGTGGACGCCGTGATCGAGCAGGCGATGGCGATCAACGACCAGCCCGTCGTGATCGACTTCATCGTGCACAAGGACGCGATGGTCTGGCCGATGGTCGCGGCCGGAACCAGCAACGACGACATCAAGTTCGCGCGCGGCATCGCGCCCGAGTGGGAGGCGACGGAGGAATGAGCACGCACACCCTCTCCGTGCTTGTGGAGAACAAGCCGGGAGTCCTCGTCCGGATCGCCGGGCTGTTCTCCCGGCGCGGGTTCAACATCGACTCCCTCGCGGTCGGCCCGACCGAGCACGCCGAGATCTCCCGGATGACGATCGTGGTGAACTGCGAGGAGCACCCGCTCGAGCAGGTCACCAAGCAGCTCAACAAGCTCATCAACGTGCTGAAGATCGTCGAGCTCGAGCCGGCGCAGGCGGTGCAGCGCGAGCTGATCCTGGTCAAGGTCCGGGCCGACACCGACACCCGCTCGAAGGTCCTCGAGACCGTCGGGCTCTTCCGGGCGCACGTCGTGGACGTGGCGCTCGACGCGGTGACCGTGGAGGCCACCGGCAGCCATGACAAGCTAGACGCGCTGGTCAAGGTCCTCGAGCCGTTCGGTATCAAGGAGCTCGTCCAGTCCGGCACGATCGCCGTCGGCCGTGGCGGCCGGTCCATCACGGACCGCTCGCTGCGCCCGCTCGAGCGCTCCGCATAACCCAACCCGCCCCGCCCCGTCCCGACCCGGGTCGGTTGCGCAACCGGCCTCGATAGAGGCGGCCAACAGCCCGATCGACCCCAATCTTCAACCATCCAGAAAGGCCATAGTCAAGTGGCAGAGATCTTCTACGACGACAGCGCCGACCTCTCGCTCATCCAGCAGCGGCACGTCGCCGTCCTCGGTTACGGCAGTCAGGGGCACGCGCACGCGCTGTCGCTGCGCGACTCCGGCGTGGACGTCCGGGTGGGCCTGCTGGCCGGCTCGAAGAGCCGCGAGAAGGCCGAGAACGACGGCCTGCGCGTCATCACTCCCGCCGAGGCCTGCGAGGAGTCCGACCTGGTGATGGTGCTGATCCCGGACCACCTGCAGCGCCAGGTGTACGCCGAGGCGATCGCGCCGGCGCTGGTGGAGGGCGACGCGCTGTTCTTCGCGCACGGCCTGAACATCCGCTACGGGCTCATCCAGCCGCCGGCCGACGTGGACGTCGTGATGGTCGCTCCCAAGGGGCCCGGTCACCTGGTCCGCCGCCAGTTCAACGAGGGCCGCGGCGTGCCTGCCCTGGTCGCCGTCGAGCAGGACGCCACGGGCAACGCGCTCGCGCTCGGCCTCTCCTACGCCAAGGGCATCGGCGCCACCCGGGCCGGGGTGCTCAAGACCACCTTCAAGGAGGAAACGGAGACCGACCTGTTCGGCGAGCAGGCGGTGCTGTGCGGCGGTGTTTCCGAGCTGATCAAGGCCGGGTTCGACACCCTCGTCGCGGCTGGGTACCAGCCGGAGGCGGCGTACTTCGAGTGCCTGCACGAGATGAAGCTGATCGTCGACCTCATGTACGAGGGCGGCATCTCCAAGATGTACTGGTCGGTGTCCGACACGGCGGAGTTCGGTGGCTACACCCGCGGGCCGCGGCTGATCAACGACGCGACCCGCGAGGAGATGCGCAGGATCCTCGGCGAGATCCAGGACGGCACCTTCACCCGCGAGCTTGTCGAGGAGTTCGACGCCGGCCAGCCGAACTTCCGCAAGCGCCGCGAGGCCGAGCAGTCCGAGCAGATCGAGCAGGTGGGCGCCAAGCTCCGCCCGCTGATGAGCTGGCTGTCGGCGAGCGAGGATTAAGGTTCTGGCATGGGATCAAGGATTCGACTCGCCGTCATCGGCGGCGACGGCATCGGGCCCGAGGTAACGGCGGAGGCGCTGAAGGTGCTGCGGGCGGCCACGCCCGATGTCACCTGGGACGCCACCGACTATGACCTGGGCGCCCGGCGCTGGCATCGCACCGGTGAGACGCTGCCGGACACGGTTCTGGAGGAGATCGGAGGGCACGACGTGATCCTGCTCGGCGCGGTCGGCGACCCGTCGGTGCCAAGCGGGATCCTGGAGCGCGGGCTGCTGCTCAAGCTCCGCTTCGAGCTCGACCACTACGTGAACCTGCGACCAGTCCGGCTGTACCCGGGCGTCGTGTCCCCGCTCGCGAAGGGGTCACCCGAGACGATCGACATGATCGTCGTCCGGGAGGGCACCGAGGGCCCGTACACCGGGGCGGGCGGAGTGATGCGCCGGGGGACGGCCGAGGAGCTGGCCACCCAGGAGTCGTTCAACACGCGGTTCGGCGTGGAGCGGGTGGCCCGGTATGCGTTCGAGCAGGCCATGGCGCGGCCGCGCCGGAAGCTCACGCTCGTGCACAAGACCAACGTGCTGACGTACGCCGGCGACCTCTGGCAGCGCACGGTCGACTCCCTCGCCAAGGAGTTCCCCGAGGTCTCGGTCGACTACCAGCACGTGGACGCCGCCTCGATGTTCTTCGTCTCGCAGCCGGAGCGGTTCGACGTCATCGTGACGGACAACCTCTTCGGTGACATCCTCACCGACCTTGGCGCCGCGATCGCCGGCGGCATCGGCCTGGCGGCGAGCGGGAACATCAACCCCACGGGCAAGTACCCGTCGATGTTCGAGCCGGTGCACGGCAGCGCGCCGGACATCGCCGGGCAGTCCAAGGCGGACCCGACCGCGGCGATCCTGTCCGCGGCGCTGCTCCTCTCGCACCTCGGCCGGACGGCGGAGGCGGCGAAGATCGAGCAGGCGGTCGCCGACGACGTGATCGAGCGGCAGGGCGAGTGGGCGGCCCGCACCACCGTCGAGATCGGCGAGGACATCGCCGAGCGAGTTGCCGGATAGCGAAAACTAGAAAGAGGATCGATCAGTGATGACCGAAAGCACCGGGATCGACTACCAGATCTACCCGTCCGAGACACGGGTGCCAGCCGCCGAGCGCGAGCGGATCCTGGCGGCGCCGGGGTTCGGTCAGGTATTTACCGATCACATGATCACGCTGCGCTGGTCGGCCGAGCGCGGCTGGCACGACGGCAAACTAGAGCCGTACGGCCCGTTCGCGCTCGACCCGGCCACCGCGGTCTTCCACTACGGCCAGGAGCTCTTCGAAGGGCTGAAGGCCTACCGGCAGGACTCCGGCTCGATCGTGATGTTCCGCCCGCAGGCCAACGCCGCCAGGTTCAACGCGGGCTGCCGCCGGATGGCGATGCCCGAGTTGCCCGAAGAGGCGTTCCTGCGCGCCCTCGAGCTGCTCGTCACGCAGGACAAGGAGTGGATCCCCGAGGGCGAGGGCAACAGCCTCTATCTGCGCCCGTTCATGATCGCCACGCAGCGCGGCCTTGGCGTCAACCATCCGTCTTCGGAATACCTGTTCTGCGTGATCGCCTCGCCGGCGGCCTCGTATTTCGGCGCGGGCAAGACCGTGAAGGTCTGGCTGTCCGAGGACTACACGAGGGCCGCCCCGGGCGGCACCGGCGCGGTCAAGTGCGGCGGGAACTACGCCGCCGCGTTCGCCGCGCAGCAGCAGGCCGTGGACAAGGGCTGCGACCAGGTGGTCTGGCTCGACGCCGCGCAGCACGAGTGGGTCGAGGAGATGGGCGGCATGAACCTGTACTTCGTGTACGGGTCCGGCGACAGTGCCCGGGTGCTCACGCCCGCCCTCACCGGGTCGCTGCTACCGGGGATCACCAGGGACTCGCTGCTGAGGCTCGCTCCCACCCTCGGCATCACCGCCGAAGAAGGGCGGATCTCGGTCACCGGTTGGCGCGAGGCGTCCGCGTCCGGCGAGCTGACCGAGGTCTTCGCCTGCGGCACGGCCGCGGTGATCACCCCGGTCGGCGCGGTCGACGGCGAGTCGGGCGGCTGGACGATCGGCTCGGGCGAACCGGGCCCGGTCACGATGCGGCTGCGGACCGAGCTGATCGGCATCCAGTACGGCCACAAGCCGGACCCCTTCGGCTGGGTGTACAAGGTCGCGTAGTCGGTTACGGTCAGTGACCGAAGATGCCCGTTGCCAGAACTTTACTTAGGTTTTGACTACTGGGAGCAACCAAGTCGCTACTTTCGTGCGTCTTACTTAGTGACTGAGGCTCGCTTGGGGGGTTGCGGCCCAGTCGTCGTGAGAGCCGGGCCTCATCTCGGGGGAGGCCCGGACTTCGAAGGCCGGCTCCGACCCTGCCGGCCGGCCCTCGCGGGCGCGTTCTCGGCCACCGCCAGCGCCTGCGAGGGCCATCTCGCGTTTTCGGGACCACCGTGTCCCCGACCGCTGGACCGCGGCCATAGCCAGGAAGCCGCAACCCCAGGCAAGAAGACCCCAAGCGGGTCTCGGTCGTCCCGGGGAATCCCCGTTGGCGGTCGGGTGTTGGCTCTTGTAGAGTCGTATGCGGCGGACTCGCCGCGTGCGGCCGTCTACAACTCAACAGGGGGATGAACGGTTTCGACTTCGGTTGTTAATCCAGGAGAAGCGAGCCGAGGGTGGCGGACGTAACCTCGTCAAAATGCGACCGCAAACTATAAGTGCCAACTCTAAGCGCACTGCTCCTGCCCTTCGGGTGCAGGACCTCGCTCTCGCTGCCTAAGCAGTAAGAGTGAGCTGTCAGCCCGGGAGTGCCTTCGGCCCGGACCTGGCATCATCTAGGAGGCTCAACTAGACGGCCCGGTTGCGGGGTCGGCTAGGACACTTACAGCAACTGAGCCCGTCGGCGACTTGCCCGCGTGATTGCCGGGGCTGAGAAAATCAGATGCGGGCTGCGCTCGGAGAAGACCTGGAAAGGCACTGAAGGACCCGGGTTCGATTCCCGGCATCTCCACCACTACTGTGTTCGCCGACCTTCGGTCGGCCGTATGTGTTCCAATTCGTCGTGTCAGGTTTGCCGTCCTCTCGGCTCGTCTCTTTTGAGCCGACCTGAGGAGGCAGTAAATGTCCATCGAGGCCATCGCCGAATACGGCGATCCAAGCGCGGATCCTGAACGCGACAATGCGATGCCGCAGGCGCAGTCCGCCGACGCCGAACAAACGGCCCACGTCGACGTCGCACTACAAACGTATGCGACCATGACAATCAAGCGCCTGGTGCAGGAACACCCGATTGTGGCCAGAGAAATCCAAGCCACGCAGCGGGCCCGCGTCCATGCCCAGGAACTGGCCAGGCGCGTCAGCCGCGCCGACCAGACCAAGGCGGACGCCGAGCAGCACGAATCCAGCCTGGCCGTCAAACTTGATCCCGGCGATCGCAGGACTCTCAGCTTCGGGCTGGGCATCGCTATCGTCATCGCGCTCGTCATCCTGGACGCCGTCCCGCTGAACTGGGCCGCACAGGCGTTCGGCCTCAACTCCGCCGGGACCTCGCTCGTCACGTTCATCCTGGTCGTCGCCTCCATTGGTGCGATGCTGGCCTTCGAGATCACGCGCGCCCACCCGCGGCGGCGCGGCGTGCTCACGGTGGTTGTCACGACTGGGTACCTCGCCCTGCTAGGGCTCCGCACCGAATTCCTGACCACCGTGTCCAGCGAGTCGCTCCCGGTCGCCCTGCTGGAATCGGCGCTCCTGACCGCCATCTCAGCTGGCCTGGTCCTATGCGGCTCGGCGATCTTGGCCCGGACCCGGTCCCTCAGCCATTCCAAGGCGCGCGCTGCCGCCCGGCACGCCGCCCAGGTCGCTGAGGAAGCTCGCGCGGAGCAAATCCAGGCCGCTGACAGGCTGCACCGCCATATCGGCAGCCTCCACCACATGCTCCTCCCGTGGTCCCTCAGCTCTGCCGCCCCGGAGAGCGTCGACCATGCCAAATGGGCCACCGCGCTCGAGCAGGCTATCCGCACTCTGTTCCCCATGACCTGACTGGCCATGATCGGCCGTGAATGGCCGCTCCCTGCAGATAAGGAACATCCGGACATAGCTCAGCTCGGCAGTACTACCTGGCCACGACACGGGATCGAGATCCTACAGGCGATGCTGGTCAGGGCTGCGATCACGGTGAGAGGTTGTAGTCATGAACCTCACGCCGAGTCTTGAGCGCGAGTCCGGCCAGGTGATCCTCGAGGGCGTCTCCGCCGGAGCGGCGGGAGAAGCCCCCCTGACTCCTGTGCCGGGTCTGGACCTGGCCTTCGACCGAGTCGATGGCCGTTTGCTCCGAGCGGTGGTAGATGCCATCGGGGCTGACGGCTCTGTGCAGGTCGGTGAGCAGGCAGCAGCGATGCTTACCCGGTTGTTCGACGCCGAGGCGCCGAGCATGGTTTCCAACACCGCAGCCAAGCCATCCGGAGCGTCAGGGGGCGCGTGCTCTCTTGTGCCAGAGCCCGAATTGGCCGGAATGCTATCGAGCCTGGCCCGTCTCGACGCGGCCAGGGCCACCAGCCCGGTACCGCCCGGCTCCCCCTGGTGGGGGGCGGAGGCCGCCGAACTCGCGGAACGCGCTGGCCTGCACACACGAGCCCGCGCCGAAGCGCACCAAGCACTGCCCGGGCTGCTCGGCCGGCTGCAAGGTCCCGCAACGCTCCCCGAGGACGCCGTCCGGGCGGCCCAGGCCGTGGCCGGCATCGCCGCGGCCGGCAAGCCAGAGGCTGCCGGACGGCTAACGGAAGCCATCGGCAAACGGCCCGGGCCGCGGCTCGTCGCCCCGCCGACGGCAGCTCCGCCGATGGTACTTGCGTTCGACGTGGCCGCTGAGGTCAAGAACCTCGAGAAAGACCTGGTCCGGCTGGCCGGCCCGCAGTGGATGCTCGATCCTTGGCTTGTACCCGAAGGGCTCTTCCGGCCTGCGTTGTCGCCTTACTCCGACCTCTACGTAAGGCATGAGGACGCGGAGGACCGGCTGATGGTCGTAGCGCTGCTGGCGCCCGGAGCGGATTGCCGCGCCCTTGCCCGCTGCCAGGCCAGGCTGGTGGATCCGGGCGTCCGTCGCGTCTTGACCGTGGCGAGTTTCTCGAAGGTGGAGTCCTCGGTCACGTCAGACCCGGCGCCTTCCAGGGTGCGGGCCGAGCTTAAGCTCCCGGTTCCCCTAGAGGAGCTGGCAGGCACCTGGATCGAGGTGGTGCAAGACAAGCACCAGCCGGTGCTCAGCGCTAAGGGACACTACATCAGGTGCGCCTTGCGCTGGGCGGACGCGGCCCTGCGCGCCGAACGCGCCCCGGCGGGACTGGACCGGCGATCCACTCGTGCGGACTGGATCGACCTGGCCGCCACGGCCTGGGAGCACTGCCGCCGCGATTGGGCAGCGGCCGGCGACGCCTACCGCGCCGAGCTGGCCGCCCAGCGCAAGGCCGCCATCGACCCGCGGACCCGCGGCCCGGAGCCGCCGGCCGGCGGTCCCGCGTATCTGGCCGAGGTTCTCGGCTGCTGACCCCAATCGAAAGGACCCTCGGCAATCAGTGGGCCCACTGTAAAGAGCGAAAGATCAACCTGATGGTTCCTCCATCACCACCAGCACCCGCCGGTTCGCCCCCGAGGTCCCGGAACCGAGCAGATCCGTCGCACCATGACCCACAATGACCAGCGACGACTCGGGCGCTCCGTGCGCTTCCAGGAACTGAGCGACCGCCGTGGCCCGCTGGAAGGACAGGATGTAGTTAGCCCCCGCCGCGCCCGGCGTCGATGCGAACCCGTTGATCACCGCGGTCACCCCCGGTTTCCGCAGCCGTGGCAGCAGCCGCTCCAGCGAACTGATGGCCGCCGGCCCGAGCGCATAGCTGTCGTTGCCGAACAGCACCGGCACCGAGACTGCCTCGCCCGATGCACCCTGGCTCAGATCGGACGAGACCTGCGCGGCGAGCTGGGCGGCCGTTACCTCCGGCCCGACGATCGCGGCCTGCGCCGCTCCGGCCCCCAGCAGGGCGGCCTGGGCGGCGCTGGCGGCCGCCTCGGTCGGGAGATAAGGGGTCACGACAAAGACGTCGTCTCCAGTCAGCTCGCCGGCGGGCAGCCGGCCGCTCAGGTCGTCGCAGTACAGGATGACCACGCGGCGGTTGCCGAAGACGTTGCCGGCCTCCTCTTCGAGGTCTGCCAGCCCGCTGGCGGCAACCGCGCTCTCGGCTGTCAGGGTGTCCTCGTCTCGTGGCGGATCGGCCAGTCTGCCTATCTTCTGCGGGATACCGAGGCCGGCAAGCCACGCAGATACCCGCTCGCGGGTCTGTGCGGCGTCTGCCTGCACGTCCGTGGCATACTCGGCGCCCCAGGCCTTCAGCCGCCCGGCGTACTGAGCCTTAAGATATTCCGTCTGGCCGCTACTCGGTGCGAGCGGCCGCCCCGGGATGACGATCCGCGGCGGCCCCGGGGAATCGGACGCCAGGACGGTCGTGGCGCTCGTCCGCGCCTGCAGGATCGTGACGTCCTCGTTGAGCCGGGCGGTACGGCCTACCAAGCCGGACAGTGCTGCCCCCGATGCCGGGTCGGCCATTACCGCCAGCAGCGCCGAGGGGTCAACGTGCTGAGTAAGTGTGACCGCGGGGCCGGTCGCCGGACCGTCCGGCGGCGCGCCCACGCTGGAGAGGCCGCAGCCGGCCAGCAGGCTGGCTGCGGCGGCCGCGCCGCCGATACGGACGACACGATGGATGGCGTTGCTCACCTTCTCCTCCTTCGCCTGGTCCCGTTAGCCGTCGCCGCGGGACTTTGCTATCTGCTAGGGAAGAGCGCTCTCTGGCCTGGGCCTGACACTGACGTCAGTGTCAGCGGACGGTCATCCGCATCTCTTCTTCAGCAAGGACGGCATGCGGGGAAGGGACCATGACGATGCAGCCTGATCACCGGCCGGCGCCGGCCCAGATCGTCGGCGAGCTGCTGAGCAGCCACCCGGAGGCAGCGAGCCTGCTGGGCCAGGCCAGCCACTGCCGGGCGCTGGCGGTTTGCTCCGCGGGTACCACCCGGCTGAGATTCGCCGCCGCCCAGGCCGCCCGGCTCGCCTACGAGGAACTGCGCCGCGGGCTCGAGCCGCGTGGTCGTCATCTGGTCTATTTCGGCGTGGGGCTAGTGCTTATCTGCGCGCTGGCCGCCGGGTTGGCCGTGCTTGACCTCATAGAGCTCAGCGGCCTGCTTGGCGGGTCGGGGTCAGTGCTCCCCGCGCTAGGGGCCACTGCGGTCTGGGTGACGCTAGCCTGGCTGGGCGCAGCGGCTGTCCGCCAGCGGCACTGGGCCTTGGTCGCCAGCATTGCTGCCGCTGCCGTCCTGCTCGAGCTGCTGCTGATCGCGCTGCACGGTTTCGAGCCGCCTCCGGGCTGGCCGGCCGACGCCGCGCACGCCACGGTGAGTTTGCTCGTCGGCACCCTCATCGGCACATTCATCCTCGTGCTCACAGCCGGCGCTGGCGCGCTCGTCTTTTGTATGGAGCCGTCGAGCTTGCTGCTAGCCCGTCGGCACTGGCACCGGGCCCGGACCGCCTACGAGGATGCGGTGGAGACCGAGCGGGCCGATGCGGAGGCTGCTGCGGTCGCCGCCGAGGCCTGGCTCGGCCTGGTCAGGACACGGGTGACCGCCGTAGCGGCGGGTGATGAGCACCTCATGCGGGCGACCGTGGACCTCGCTGAGATCCTCTTGGAAAGCGGCCGCCCCGAGCTCCCGGCTTCTTTGTAATGCCGCCGCCTGCCAGCTCAGCTTTGCTCGGTGTTCGGCATGTTTCGCAAACTTTCCCGTATTTTCGTTGCGCTTTCGATCATCGAGATACGGACGTCACTGGTCATGTCAGACTTATCGGATGACTGCGGGATCGGAGGCCGACGTTGTCGCGGCCATCTCAGTGGAACTCACTGCCTGCCGTAAGCGGGGGGTCGAGCGGCTTGATCTCCGCACGCACAACCAAGCTCCCGTCCTAACGCCCCACTTGCAACGGCTAGCCAGCGAATACCTGACGCCGACTGGGCGTCACGTCCAGGGCCGGACTGCCCAGATTAAGTACCTGCTTCGGGACGCGATCAGCGCCTTCGAAGCTGAAGATGAGGCTGATGCGAATCTTGTCAAGGATCTGTTCTTCGGCGACTCGCAACATAAGGTCACGAAGAGTCCCGGCGAGCTCCTAGACATCGCACGCAGACGGTCGGAATTCGGTGGGAATGAGGCGCGGTTTACTCAGGCCCGGCACAACGCCTTTGGGAACTTCGCAGCATTCATCCCCGGCTTTGTCGCCCAGGCCCGACCAGAGGACGAGGTGGAGGAGATGGCGGAAACCTCCATGTATGGCGCGTCCTTCAATAACGATGGTGCCATCACCCCGGAGGTGCAGCGGCAGGTCGCAACTATTGGCTACGTCGATGACGCCGAGCACTTCATTACGTTGCTGTCCCAGGCGGAGACGGTCACGATAGTCGGTGTCACGAACGAGTCGCTGGCCTCGATACTCAGGATCGCGTTGGACCGCAAGCGCCGAGCCATCCTCCGGTCCGATGAATGCTGGTCATCAATACGCGTGGTGTTCCTCAGCGAGGAACTACTGGACTTGGTCAACGACGAGCGCACCTATCCGGACCCAGACGAGGCGCGGCCGCTACGGCACCGGCTGGGTGTATTCGGCCGCCGGACCGTCCGGGTTTTCCTGCAAGGTCTCCCCCGCTACGTGGACTGGAAGATGTATGACTCACCACACCTTCCGCTGCTGACGGGGACGCTGTTCGTGATGCCGGATGGCCGACGTGTCGTGCAACTGCTCTTCCGCAGGAGGGTCCGCAATCCTAGCGATCACCTCTACCTCGAAGTCGAGGACAACCGCGGTCATTATTTCTCGTGGATGTTCGAGGAAATCGCGCAGAGCAGTACCGATAGCAACAAGCTGGCTCTCGTCGGTCGTGTCATCGGGCAGCGCTTCAGGGTCCTCGAAACCGCATTCCGGCGGAGCGTGCTCATAGACGGCTCAGGCGCCAGGAGTTGGCTGGCCATGGTCCTCGTCGTCACGTGGAGAGTACGCAACGGAAAGGCCGAGCCGCTGCTCCAACTGCGCTCGCGCCTGAACGCCACTCGTGAACTTGACCGACTCACCCACCTCGCAGCCCACATCACACACGGTGAACCTCTGGTCCGCGGCGTGGAGTTCGGCCTCGACCATGCCATCCCCATCGCTGCTGCACAGCGTCGTGTCCAGATGGAGACGGGGAAGACCGACGCAGGCGAACTGACCCCGCTGACTACGGGCACGTACGTGTACCCCGACAAGGAGAACCTCTTCTTCTTCGTGTA
>Ga0210395_10003412_pt1 | contig 12218 bp, 12 predicted proteins | sample IncBWH4OmetaG_FD_150861 | JGI IMG/M metagenome (GOLD analysis project Ga0210395, IMG submission 150861) | Forest soil microbial communities from Barre Woods Harvard Forest LTER site, Petersham, Massachusetts, United States - Inc-BW-H-4-O ...
ATACCAGGGCGACACCGGCACGGTCACGCGCGCGATCGGCCCCGGAGTGTCGGTCGACATCAGCACGAACATCTCCTCGCTGCTCGGCAACGGCCAGGCTTCCGGCGACGGCAAGCTGCTCGACACGATGCGCACGATCTCAGAACACCTGCGCGGTGGCACCCCCGAAGACATAGCCGCGCTCGGCTCAACCGACCTGAAAACCCTCGAAGCGAACATCGACACACTGAGCCAGCTGCAGGCGACGGCGGGAAGTGTCACCGACCAGCTGCAGACCGCCACGGGCCGCATCGAATCGCTGCAAGGCTCGATCGCCGCAAGCCTGTCGAACACCGAGGACGCGAACATCGCCCAGGTGTCGATCGCCTATTCAAGCGAGCAGGCCGCCTACGAGGCGGCGTTGCGAGCAGGCGCAAGCATCGTTCAAGAATCCCTGCTCCAATTCCTACAGTAGCCGCGGCGAGGAGAGCCCCAGTGTCCGTGAGATTCCAGAGCATCCGTTTCGGAGAGGTGCAGGTGGCCGAGCAGGACGTGATCGAATTCCCATTCGGCTTGATCGGCCTCGGGGGCCTGCACTACACGCTGCTGGACCGCAACCCGGGCACGGGTTTTTTGTGGCTGCACTCCGTCGAGGAGCCGGCGCTGGCGCTACCGGTCGTGCGCCCCGAGCGATTCTTCTCGGAGTTCTCGCTGCACATGTCCCCCGAGGACGCCGAGCGGACCGGGATCGACGACGGCGCGGACATCATGCTGTACGTGACCGTGCGCGCCACCCCCAACCCGCTGGACATCACCGCCAACCTGCGAGCGCCCTTGGTAATCCACGAAGGTCGCGGCTACCAGGTGATCAACGCCAACCCCCAGGCCCAACTGCAGGCCCCGCTGTTCGTGCTCGCGGACGAGACGACGCGAATAGCCTCATAATCTGACCCTATGCTGATACTCGCGCGACGTCCGGGAGAGCGCGTCGTGATCGGCGACGAGATCCTGGTGACCGTGATGGAGGTCAGCGCCAGCACGGTGCGCCTGGGCATCGAGGCCCCCCGGGGAGTGTCGATCTTCCGCGAGGAGATATGGCTTGCGGTCAAGGAGGAGAACCGGGCGGCGGCGGAGGCCTCCGCGGACGCGCTGCCCTCGGCCCCGATCGAGCAGGTCCAGGGGCAGGTGGCGCCGTCAACCGGCGAGCCCACCACCGAAGACGAGCATTCTCCTCGGCCCTAGCTCGGGTCATCTTCGGTCTCGCTCCAGGCGGCGGCAAGCGCCGCAAGGCGGGGCCCAGAGCTCAATCCAGTAAATCCACTGGTGGTTTCCCGGCGTCTGCACACGCCGTCAGCTCACGCGCATACAACCGGCAAACCCAAAGCGAATTCACGGATGGACCACCTGCCGTGGAGCTAGACTGAGTTCGCTCGTTCCCCGTCGGAGAGGAGGCCCAAATTGCATGCCGTGCTGATTCATGAGACCGGAGGCCCGGATGTCCTGCGCTACGAGGAGGCCGAGCAGCCCAAGCCGGGCGCCGGAGAAGTTTTGATCGAAGTTCGTGCCGCGTCTGTGAACCCGATCGACTGGAAGATCAGGCGCGGTTTGCGCGAGACCCAGCTACCGACGGTGCTGGGCAACGACGTCTCGGGAGTGATACAGATCTCACACGCGGACGGACTTGCCCAGGCTGACGAGGTGTTCGGGATCGCGCCAAGCGGTGGTTACGCGGAGTTCGCGACCGCCCCGATCGGCCTAGTCGCAAAGAAGCCTGCGGGCATAAGCCACGAGCAGGCGGCGGCGCTGCCGGTCGCCGGCATGACCGCATGGCAGGCGCTGTTCGACCGCGGCGCTTTGCAAAAGGACCAGACCGCACTGGTCGCCGGCGGCGCGGGCGGTGTCGGCCATCTCGCGGTTCAATTCGCCAAGCATGCCGGTGCGCGCGTGATCGCCACCGGCTCCGTGCGCAACCGCGACTTCGTACTCGGCCTGGGGGCTGAGGAGTACATCGACTACACCAGCCAGGATCTGAGCGAGGTCGCTGGGCGTGTGGACGTCGCGTTTGACACGGTCGGCGGTGAGACGACCGAGTCGCTGCTGCCCACGCTGCGTGAGGGCGGCGTGTTGGTGACAATCGCCAACGCGCCACCTGAGCAGGCGGCGGCGCAGCGGGGCGCGCGCGCCGAGCTGCTCGTAATGAGTCCCAGCTCCGAGCAGCTCGCGCGAATCGCGGGGCTGGTGGCCGACGGGTCTGTGCGCGTCGAGATCGCGCAGACGTTCCAGCTCAGCGAGGCTCGTCACGCGCACGAGCTGAGCGAGGCCGGGCATACACGCGGGAAGATCGTGCTCGAGGTCGGCTAGCGCCATACACGTGGTCGGCGTAGCCAAGCGACCACGCCGACCACGCCGACCTAGAACTTGACCAAGGTCGCCACCGACACGTGCGGCCAGTTGATTTTCTCGAAGTTCAGCACGACCGTCTGGGAGTACTGGAGCTGTAGGCGAGTCTGTCCGTTGGCGAGCTTGATCGTCTCGATCCAGAAGATCGCGCTCATCTTGATCGCCGTCGCGTTGCTGGTGAGGAAGGGAATGTTCTCGATGCCGCCGACCGGTTCGCTGGCGATCAGCAATACGACGGTTTTGACGAACTTCAGACCCTCGTTGGCTTGGCTGAGCACCAGGTTAGGGTTCGCGATCGCGCCTAAGGGGATGCCAGCCGGGGGTTGTGCGGTTAGAAACGGGTCCAGGTAGCCAAGCCCTTTTATCGCTTTGCCGTTTTCTTGGGTTGGAGTCGAGCTGGCCGGAGAGATGGTCGGCCCTCCCTTCACTTCAAACCCCTTGCCCTGCGCCAGCAGCGCGTTGCCATGGGGAATGGTCGCCAGGCGCACGATGCTCGGCGGCGCCTTGGGCGCTTTGGTGGCGGGCACGTTGATCCAGATCCCCGGCTCGATGTGCAACCCGCCGCTTTCATTGGCTTCGCTGATGCGCTGCAGGTAGGTGAGCCCCAGGAAGAAGATGTCGTCCTGCTTGGAGCCGCGATTGGGTATCGGCCCGGAGATCGAGGTGAATTCGAGCGTCTCCTTCGTCGCGTTCAGCTCGAGAGAGAACGGCAGCCCGCCCTGCTTGTCGGGTCGCGCGATCAGGTTGAAGCCTTTGCCGGTCCAGGAGCCGCGCAGACCGGCGAGCACGCCAAGTTCGCTGTCGGTGGCTTCCCCGCCGCTGCGCGGTTCGCCGGGCGGAGGCCCCTTGACCGGCTTTGGGGCCACCGGATCGCCGAGTCCTTGATTGGCCGTCTCTCTCTGCACGAACGTTCTCGGATCCATGAAGTGCGACGCCCGTGCAGCGCTCTGCACGAAGTCCTTTTCGGTGAGGGCGTTGGTCGGGTTGGGCGCAGCGACGTCGGTCGAGCTCGCCATGGCGGAACCTCCATTCGTTATGTAAGCCGCCGCGGCACGCCTCGGACGGCCATCCGGGTTGGATCGCCATAATACGGTCTAGCGTACTTCGCCGTACTATCTGAATTTAAGTCTTCACAGCACGTCAACATGTCCGCCTTCGGGTTCCGCGCGCCGGCGCCTCATTTTGTGAGGCATGGGCAGGCGTCGGCGAGTTGATGCCTGTCTGTCGATGCCTGTCTGTCGATGCCCCGTCTTGAGGTATGGAGATTGGGTGGTGTGCGCGTCGATGCCCCCCTTTTTGGCGCGAGGACTTTACGCAGATGCCTAACCTTTCTACGTGTTCGCAAAAGGGGGGTGTTAAGCGGACCATCTCCAGGGGAGTCCGCCGCGGCTGACCTCAGGTCACGCGCGGAACCCCGCCCCGCAGCAACTCCTGCAGCGTCCGCCCGCTCAGCACCGAGGCGGACTGCTCGGCGACGACATCTGAGCCGGGGGCGGCGTGATCGTCACGGCGCTTGACGAGCAGCCATTGCGGCTTTGGCCCTGGCCGGGTGCGCTGCAGGGCGAAGCCGCCTTGGAGCTTTGAGCCGTGCAGGACGAATACGGCGTGCCCGCGCTCGAGCGCCTGTGGCCAGGGCACGCGGCCGCCCTGCTCGTAGTGGCCGCGATCCCAGACGATCACACCGCTGCTATCGCTGCCGCCCACGCCGTCGTCGGTCCTGCCCTCGAAGCCGTTGTAGTCGATCGCGTGATCGGCAACCTGGACGGCCAGGCGTTTGACGGCGGGGTCGAGCGACGGTCCCTTGGGTAGCGCCCACGAGCGCATCACTCCCGCGACCTCCAGGCGCAGGTCGAAGTGCAGCGCTCTTGCGGCGTGCTGTTGCACGACGAACACCCCAGCGCTCACACCGCGGATCGCAAACTGCTCGTGGCCCTCGGGCCGGATGTCTCCGATCGCCGCATCCTCGACGACCGCGCCGGGGGGACCCTCGTGCAGGAACGCGATCAGCGTCTCCACCGCGCCGGCCGGTCCCTCGGCGTGTACCGCCACCGTTCCGTCCTCGGTGTTGCGCACCCAGCCCATCACGCCGAGGCGATTTGCGCGCCTGCGTGTGGCCTCGCGGAACCCGACACCCTGGACGGCCCCGCTGATGGTAGCCCGGATCGCTCGGGAGCTGGTTGGGGAATCGCTCAATGCCGCAGAACGATAGGACGCATGCCGTCGAGGTTAGGGTTACGCACAGCCCCAGCAGCAAGGCGGTGGCAATCGTGTTGGCTAGGACGAGCACCTCGTCTGCCCCATCCTCTGAAGACAATACGATGCAGGAATGAAGACAATCGAGACGAAGAGAACAAGGGCATGACCAGCTTCCTACAAGTCGACGTTCTGGATCCTTCTGCGCTGATTTCAACCCTCGATCGCACACACGCCGACTCGTGCGCAAAGAACCACGCTGTACCTCGGCGGCGACCGCACAAACCAACTCGTCCACCACTTCCGCGCGTACGCCTCCTGATGCCGCTTGCCGACGCTAGCGCGCTCGAGGATGCGCTCTCATCACGTATAGGAGATGCTGATGAGCAGCGCATACTCGACCAGCTTTGGTTGCGCACAGCCCTCATCGAGCAATGGCGCCGCACCAGGATCGCCGAGCGCAGAGCTTTTCAGGAGCGAGCTGATCGAGCGCTCGGTGCGCTCGATCCTTGACTAACGCTGGTGTCGGCCCCGACATCGGCCGCTATGTATCTCGCGGGGGAGTGCCGAAACGCCCTTTCGGTCAGTCGGCCAGTGCGGACCTGAGGGCCTGACGCCCGAACCATTAGTATGCTGATCTCCTATGCCTGAGGCCCGCATATATCAGGGTATTGCGTACCGTCAGAGTCGATCCGCCGACGCCCCATATCTGGTCTCGTTCGTCGCCACGGCTGAGGAGCTACTCGAATGGGCCGGGATCCCGAGGCGATCGGAAGAGAATCTCGTTGGCTTTCAACGCGCCTTTGATCAAAAGCGCGTTGATCGCGCAAAGGAATTCTTCGGCTTCCCCGAGAACCAGTCACCTACCGCCCTGGTGGTGGGGCTCCATCCATCGGCCGGCCGAGATCCCGGCGCGTTGGAGGTTAAGATGGATGGCGACGCCGGTGACTCGATTCGCCAGTGCTCTATTGCCGTTCGCTATTCAGATTCTAATCAAGATCTCGATCAGGTCGTCGCTGCAGTTCGGCGCCAGCTTGACTATCGCCTGAACCAGCAGACCCCCGATGTCAATGACAATACCGATGATGACCTCACAGATGACAGTGAGTCTCTTGAGAATAGTATTACTGATTTTCACGATGACAGCGATGCGACCGGCAATCCTCTGGCTCCTAATGAGGATGACGAAGTCGGCAACGATGACGACGACGAGATCGAACTCGGACGCTCTGTTCTCGACCAACTTCGCGAGCGACTCGACAGCCCAGACTGGTGTTCAGATAACGAGGAAGCACTTCGAGACATGGCAAAGCCCGCGACCCTTATAGATGGGCAGCATCGCGTAAAGGGGACCGAGGGTTGTGAGCGAAATATTCCGTTTGCGGTCTGCGCGATCGTTGACTGTGAGTGGGCTGAGCAGGTCTACCAATTTACTGTGGTCAATTACACCGCAAAGGGTATCCCCGACCAGTTTATTACCGCCAATGCCGCACTGTCTTTGACTCCCGATGAGTTGAATGGGCTCCAAAACAGGCTCGTGCAGGCTGGTGTCAAGGTCATTGAGTACGAGTTGATGAAGGTTATTCAGTTTGATTCACAAAGTCCTTTCTATGGCCTTATCAATCTTTCCGAGAAGAAAGATGCGCAAAAGATCGGCTACAAGACGATGGTCCGTGTAGCGAGGGTATGGTACCTAGCGCGCCATCCAGTATTCAAGCAGATCCTTCCAAATCTCTATCCAGACCTAACCAAGCGGGCAACGAAAACGCGACATGAGTACTGGAAGGCGGAAGATTGGGGTAATTTCTTTCTCGACTTTTGGAATGTGGTGGCTGACCATTATCGTGGGTTGGCGTCGTCGCATCGCTCGGGCGGTACGCTATGGGAAGTTGGCTCCCAGCTGATGGTCGCGATCGTGCTTCTTGAGTTGCAAGAAGCGTTTCTCACGAATCTCAATGCGCAGGACGAGGACTTCTTTGTCCCCCGTGATAGCGAGAATGCCGCTCAAGAACTCCGTACCAAGCTCAGGCGTCGTGCGGAGAAGTTCGTGGAATGGTTTCCGCCAGAGTTTTTCGCTACGAAATGGGCGATCAGTAGCCTGAACACCAGCTTGGGGCGTACTGCCCTGCAGCAGGCTCTACGACAGTTCGTCGACACCAAGGGTCGCTACCAGTATGGGAAGTCCTCTCTTCTCACTGGGAAGACGACCGATTGAGCGCAGTACCCTCGATGATTTCGAGGGTACGCTCAGGTATCATGGTGCGCTTGGATACCGCGATGGTCCACTAAGCGGGCCAGCAACTGAGCTTACGCGACTCAACGTGGTGCCACTGGTTTTTGGGTTGCTTCCAGTGGAGGCGCTTGTCCGGCGCAGTCCAGATCAGCTCGTGAAGCCTTCGATTAGGGCTCACCTTGCCAAGGTTGGTGTTCCTACGCGAGAGTCATTGGTGGATGTCCTAAAGTCCGTAGCAGATCAACTCTGGTCTACTTGGCCTATGAGTATCCGCTATGGCAACGCACGTTGTCGTCGGAAGGGATCTATCACCGACCTGCGAGCCAATCCCTTTCTATACAAGAAGATGCTTACATCCCAGGGGCGCCGGTGTGCCGTATGCGGTTCATCTTTTGAGGCGCCAGGGGACGAAACTCTCGATCACACGGTGCCCTTTCGAATAATTGGTGACGTACCCGACGGGGCTAATTGGCAAATTCTTTGCCCGTCATGCAACGGAGGTAAGGCGGAGCGTTTGTCTGCCCTCCAATCGTTGGAGGCGCTTAATTGGGCATATAGCGATGCGACAGGGAGCTTTGTGCGGACTCCGTCCCTTCGGACTCGCTATGTTGTGCTCGCTCAGGCGGGTCGTTGTGAGTGCACTGGATGTGGAGCCCGTCCCAATACGACGCGACTGCTGGTGCAACGAATCTCGGAGACTGGTCTATGGGTAGCGGACAACCTGCATGTACGATGTCAAACACACGCCTCAGGGGAAGCCCAAGGATCGGTACTCCTACGTGAAGATAGCGATGACGCGATGACGAACTGTTAGGCGGAGAGCGCGGTGCGATCCGGAGCAGATAGTTGTGTGTTGCGGTAGGTTTGTAGGAGCAACTCAGTTAGCTTGAGAATATCCTTAGGCGTCACCTGAAGATCATTCCAGGGTCGGTGCTCACGCAAACCAAAATCCCATTGCCCTCGTGTCCAGGCACAAATCTCCATGAGCGACCGCAAATGTGCCAGGTAGGTCTCGGTCGTTGGCACCTCGGCCCCGACCGAGCAGCGTTCGGTAATCTCATCCATCACGTAGCCCAGCGAAACTATCCCGGCTCCGTGCGTCAATCGAGACTTACGCGGCGGCAATGCCCAAGCCTCGGGCCAGGTATCGGCGACAGCTTCCCAGAAGTTCCACAGCACCTGGATCATGCGGTCGGTGTCGCCCTCGCCCGTGCGGGGATCGCGATAGCGGTAGAGGGCGCCGTCTGTGATCGAGTTCTCGATCATCTTCAGCACCGAGTTGTCGCGAATGCGCCCGTCCGGCATCGTAGGGGTCTTGATCGCGCCTGCCATCGGCGAGTCTGGGAGCAAGTTGAGCAGCGAGAGTAGCTTCGACGGGTAGCGCTTGCGCAGCAGTGCCAGCGGCAGATGCCCTTCGGTGTCTGGCAAAAGCTCGTGGATCAGACCCTTAGGTAGTGGCTTGGTGTTGTTCACGAGGATGAACTGGGCTCGCTGCTCGCGTAGGTCGTCGGTGATGAAGGCGACGACCGGCACGGGGAAGTTGGCGAGTTGGGCGTCTCTTAGCGCCGCGACACGCTGTTGGCCGTCCACGACCCATCCGGGCGCGTCAGGCGAGTCTGGCTCAGACGCGGGAATGACGATGTTGCCGACGGCGCTTCCAGCGCTTGCCCTTGTGCCTGGTACCGACTCGAAACGTACGCGCGAGTCGAACGCGATCACGATTGCGTTAGGCATGAGCGCGCCGGGGCTCTCCAGGTAGTCGCGGATGGCCCTGACATGACGCAAGACCTCTGGGCGCTGATAGCCGCCGATGTGGCCCTCATCGTCGCGGTGGATGCGCGAGACGGTGCTGATGCTTGCGAGTCGTTTGCCGTCTACCGCGAACTGATAAAGCCTGCGCTTGCCTTGGCGGACCTCGAGCGCGGGCAAGCGTAGTTCAGGCCGGCTCACCGACTGCCTCCTCTATCTTGGCCACCGTATTCATTCTGTCTCTCTGCTCCTGTACCGCTTGATTAAAGACCCATAGATTGTGAAAGCCCCGGCGCTTGTTGCGCTCGGTACCGCGAAAGATTGCCACCTCCACGCCCCAACGACGGCAGACGGCGCACGGGCACTTCTGCCACGGGCGGACTTCGAGCATCGCACGGTACACCTCGGTGCGGTCGCGTTCTTTGGTGTCGAAGATCTGCTCGTACGCCCTTAGTGCTTTAAGCGCAGCGGTCAGCGTGCCGGTGCCCCGGTCGTATGCGCGCACAGACTCAAGTGCGCGCTCCTCCGCTTTGCGGACGACACCCTGGTCGAGTTGGCCTGCACGGATGCGTCCGCGTAGACTGTCGTTGCCTTCTGAAGGCGGTATGCGCAACGCAACATGGTTGCCGTTGGCGGTGTAGTAGTTGTCCTTGTCGTCCTTGAAGGCTTGACGGAACGGGGAGGTGGAGTCGAGGCTCCGTACGCCAAGAGCGCGGAAAGTTGCATAGTGCTCGGCTCGACTGATTCCGAGCAGGTGCAGGCTCGTGTTGGGTAGCCGAACCCGATGGACAGCTTCTAGACAAGCGACGATCTCGAAGATCTTCAGCGGCACTAGACCACCAAGTGCGATACGTCGGTAGCCGATTTCCTGCAGGCGCTGTACCGATGCGGCGTAGGATTCTGGACTCCAGCCTTGCGCCGCGCCTATGGGCGTAAAGCGGCAGTCGCGGTTCCTGTGCTCGGCAAAGAAGTCAGCCGCCAACTCAAGCGTGAGCACCTGGCGGTCAAGCCACTGCTCCTCCGGCTTGTAAGTCGGATCGGACTGGTAGTCGAGGATCACGTGGTCGACGGACACTCCTTCGTCGACTCCTATGTCTTCGTAAAAGTAAATGACCTCGTCCACGGTGACCGGGGGCACATCCTCCGCAACGTAGCTGAAGCCGCCACAGTCGCCGATAACTTTGAGCCCTTTGGGCAGTCGGAAGAACTCATGCGCTCCCAGTCGAAAGAGGCGATGGCGTTGAGCGGCGGTATAGCGGCCGGACCCACTGTAGCCGTCGATCATGGTCTTGGAAACGAGCATCCCGTGGTAGGGCGGGTGATCATGAACCTCGTGTGCGTAGCGGTCGTCGCGTTGGCGCACATGAAACGGGGGATGGACTTCTGTGTCGAAGTTGAACTCGGGATCGATCTGATCCTGGCTGTCGGGGAAGTAGAAGTCCATGTTGCTACGCTGCGATCGGCTGCGCCCGGCATGGGCTAGGGCTCAACTCCAGCTGATGTATGACGTCTGTGCGCGGCGAGGTCAGATTGGCAAGCGTGTCCGGTTCGGCCGCAAGCTGCGAGAGCAGACGCCCTCCGAGCTCTCCCTTGAGTGCGATCAGGCCGCAGGAGAAGCGACGCGCCTCTGCGTTGGCCAGTGAGATTGTGCGCAGCCCGTCGATCTTCGGCATACGCCGCGCCACCGCGGGGCTGCAGAAGCAGATGAGGGGACCGCCCAACTTGACGTCGGCGTCGAGATCACAAGCGCGCAGATATGGATCGCCGAGTAGCAGCAAGCCGAGATCGAACGGTTTGCGTACCAGTCTGCGGAGGTCTTCGGGTACGTTCATCTCACGGCCCTGCTGGCGAATGGCTGCTGCAGGCAGGCCGGAGAATGAGTGGTCGTAAGAGGAGATCGGTCTGTGCGGAGGCATCAGGCCGTGGTAGGCCGAGAGGATGCGGAAGCGCAGCTTACCGGCGGGATGTCCCGCGTCGCGATACTTCTCGATCCCTCGCATAAGGCATACGTGCTGTTGACCGGCATACAAAGACTCGGCCCAGCGTGGTCGCCCGTCGGGCGTCGCAAGCTTTGTGGCCGTACACGAGGTGACGACGATGATGGTCCCGCTCATGGGCGCCTCCACTTAAGCCGCGCAAACGCCTGGTGGTCGTGGATGCTCTCCTGGTTTACGACCTCGAGATCAAACCCCCCAATCCGCTCGTCCGCCTCAAGCGCCAGGGCCACCTCGCGCGCAAGATCCTCCACGAACGCGGGACGGTCATAGGCAAGCATTGTAACGTGGCGCTCATCTGGGCGCTTGAGCAACGGATAGATAGGCGCCGAGGCAGCCTGATCGCAGATGCCAAGCAGTTCCTCGGGCCACAGCCCGGGGACACCGGTGGGCCAGTGGCTATCGAGCACCTCGACTAGCACGTGTCCGCGTTGAGAGTGGGCGCTGTAGTCAGCGATCTCCTTGGAGCAGGGGCAGAGGCTCGTGACGGGCACGCGAGCTCCGACGCGCACCTCCGCTCCATCTATCTTGAAGCATGATGCGAGTGTACAGTCGATGCCTAGCAGCGCCTCCTGTCCGGTGACGGGTGCTGCGCGCGAGACGAACAGCGGGAAAACAAACTTGATCGCGGCCTTCTCTGTGTCAAGTCGGTCGGCAAGGCCGCGAGCCATCGACAGGATGCTTGCAGGAGATAGGGCTTCACGTTGCTCGTGCAAGGCTTCGATAAAACGGCTCATGTGAGTGCCTCGTGTTGGTGCCGTGATCGCAACGGCAAGTTGAGCCTCGCAGATCGTCTGCTGCGAACTGCCGTCCGCGCATTCGACCGTCACTGGATAACGCAAGCCGGAAATCCCAACGTTGTCGAGGGCCACCCCGCGCTCGTCGCTGCCAGCCTGAACGTCAGGCAACGTGCTCTCCACGAGCATACTCATCACTCGTGCTCGCCCCGGTAAATGATCCCGGAGGTGCAGGTCTCGCGCACCTCGATAGCACTTAGTTGGGGCAGGGCGGGCCTGAGTCGCTGCCAGATCCAGCGTGCCAAATTCTCCGACGTGGGGTTCTCAAGGCCGGGAACATCGTTGAGGTAGTAGTGATCGAGGTGCTCATCGACGATCGGCTTGAACGCGGCCTTGATGTTGGCGAAGTCCATAACCATGCCCGACGCGGGGTCGACTTCGCCCCTGATGTGTATCTGCACACGGTAGGAGTGGCCGTGCAGTCGGGCGCACCTGTGGTCGGACGGTACGCCCGGGAGGCGATGGGCCGCCTCGAAGGTGAACTTCTTGAATAGTTCCATTGTCAAACCCCCTTCGCTGTGCCCCATGCGATCACGTGCAACTGCGGCAGGACGCTCGCGGCGCGGAGGTCCGCCCGTCTGGCAACCGTCTCGCACAGCCAACGGTAGCGATCCCGTAGGCGGGCGAGCGTCTTCTCCTCTGGCATTCCGACATCGGTGCCGGCAGATAGGAAGATGGGTAGTTGAGGATGGTCGCAATGCCGCGCGGCGGCCCAATCGAGGTCAGCTTGATCGAAGACGACGATCTTTAGGACTGGCAAGGAGGTTGAAGTCACGTTGCCCATAAATACCTGCAGCGCAGCCAACCCCTCGGAGTTAGCCATGCCCGACGACGGCGGCTTGGGGGAGATGACGAGACGGTCGACATCAGCCA
>Ga0210395_10003413_pt1 | contig 12217 bp, 12 predicted proteins | sample IncBWH4OmetaG_FD_150861 | JGI IMG/M metagenome (GOLD analysis project Ga0210395, IMG submission 150861) | Forest soil microbial communities from Barre Woods Harvard Forest LTER site, Petersham, Massachusetts, United States - Inc-BW-H-4-O ...
GAAAGCCGAATTCCTGGCTGCGCGCGAACAGATCCTCGATCAGGCGAACCACCGCGAGACCGGCGGCGAGCAAGATCAAAGCGCCCACCGCGCCCCAAAACACCGCGCCCCATCGAAAACCCCGCCGCCGCCATTGCAGCGGATCGTCGACGGCAATGACCGGCGTCTCGGCGTCGGGCTCCGGTATCACCTGCACGGCGCGTTTGGCGGCGTCGTCCTTGGCCAAGCCGACCATGACGTGGTCGTCGTCGAGGCGAAAGACCGCCGGCGGTCGATGCGGCCAGGTTTTGCTCATTGCAGCCGGTCTCCGATGAGGAATTGCAGCGCGCGGTCGAGGCGAATGTGAGGCAGAGCCGGTACACCGCTTTCAGTCATTTCCAGAAGCGGCGGCCGCACGCGCAAGAAACGAAAGTCGGCGTTTTGCGGCGAGGTGGTGGCAATGCCGCGAAACGCGTCGGCGTCGCTGCGGAACAGTTCGTTGGGATCGTCGGGCAAATCGCCTGGAAACAGCGCCGCCTCGGTTTCCCCGTCGAACGTTTCTCCCGCCAACACCTCGCCGGCGACAGGGACGCCAAGGATGCACGGCAGCTCTTGGCGTGCCCCCCGCACCGTTGCCTCGCGGGTGGCGCGCACGGCCGCGAGCGCGACGACGTCGACCTGCGCGCCGGCAAGCTCGGCTTTCGCGGTGGCCTCTTGGGTCAAGCGCTTGAGCACGGCTTCGAGCCGATCGTGGCTGGTATGATGCAGATGATCCGCCTTGGTGGCGGCCAGCAGGATGCGGTCGATGCGCGGACGCAGCATCGTGCTCAGAATGGTTTTCCGCCCGGTTTGAAAGCAGTCAAGGACCTGGGCCAGCGCGCGCTCGAGATCGAGAACCGCATCGGGGCCGGCATTGATCGCGGCCAATGTGTCCACCAGCACGATCTGGCGATCGAGCCGGGCAAAGTGATCGCGGAAAAAAGGCCGGACCACGATGTCCCGATAGGCGTCATAGCGGTGACGCATCATCGCCCAAAGCGAACCTTTCGGAGCAACACCGTCGCCCGCGACATCGAGCGGCGCGAAAGTCAGCGCCGGCGTATTGCCGAGATCGCCCGGCATCAGAAACCGCCCCGGCGGCAACAGACTCATCGCATAGGTCTTGTCGCGGCAGGCTTTCAGATACGCGGTAAACAGCTTTGCCGCGGTCAGCGCCGCCTGCTCGTCCTCGGCGCCCTGCGGATCGAGCGTCGCCAGATAGGAATTCCAATCCTTGGCCAGGCCGGCGCGCGGCCCGAGTCGGGAGAGTTTTACGCTCTCCGCCGCCCACGCCTCATAACTTTTGTCGAGCAGCGGCAAGTCGAGAAGCCACTCGCCCGGATAGTCGACCACATCGAGCGTCAATGCGCGCTGATGGCCGCGCTGCGTTTGATATTCGATGACAAGGCGCAATTCGCTGATTTGCCGCGTCGAGGCCGGCTTCTCCCGTTCGTCGACCAGCGCGTCCAAATGACTCTCATAGTCGAACCGCGGCACCGCATAGTCCGGCTGCGGCGCAAGATAGGCGCGCGCCACCCTGCCGGCCGCCAACGCCTCGAACACCGGAAAACGCCCGCCACGCAGCAGGCCATGCACCAGCGCGGTGATGAAGACGGTCTTGCCGGCGTTGGAAAGACCGGTGACCCCGAGTCTGATCGTCGGATCGAACAAATGGCTGCTGAAATCTGCGAGAGCAGCGGCGGCCAGCCGGATTTGTTCAATGAGCTCGTCCACAATCGAGGCTTCTTCCCTTTGCCGCCCGCAACCGCGCGCCGCTAAAGAAGCCGTTTACGCGCGACGAGGCAAGACTCGCCGCCGCAAATGCTGCTAAGCTGCCGGGGTTACTGCGCAAGACTTGATGCCACCCCATGCCGGGCGACGGAGAAAGAGCATGGCGGAACTTGGAATCTTTCTTGCCGTCATGATCGCGCTTGTGGTCTGCGGCTGTATCGCGACGCGGGCTCCGAAAAAGACTTCGTAACAATGGGCCGGTGACGGACTGAATTCCGCGGGGCGAAGGCTCGGCGGATCGAGCGGCTGGTGCGATCTCCGGCCATTGCGATTTTTTGCCTGAAGCGGGAGCAGCAATTCCGCACCGGGCGGCCGCCGCATGTGAGGCGACCAGTTCAGCATTGTAACATAATACCGCCCATCAGCCGCCATAATCCGCGACAGACTCAGGGGCGACGGGGGGACGCCATGGAGTACAAGCAGTTTGTCGTCAAGGCTTTCGAACGAGAGCCTGGGAAGTGGCGTGCGAGCGTGGAGCGCGCCAATGGGAAAGCGCTCTTGAAGGCCATAGCGCGTCGCCGCAGGGCGCTCGATAAATTCATCACCGGCATGGATGCAACCGCCGCGGAAGCAGCGATGCGCATGGCCATGGCGGCCATCGATGCGAATGCCTTCTCGCGAATTTCATGCCGAGACAAACGTCAAGCGCGCCCGGCACGGAAAGATATTGCAACGCGGGCCGAGCGCGCGGCTGCCGGGCAACTCGGTTGATGCCTTAGGCGCGGCCAAACGAGAAGGCGACAACCTCTTCGTCGTCGTCGCCCAGCGTCCTGCCGGTTGACCGGTTGGACACTTTCCCGAGCGCCAACCTTTCGCCCCATCGTCGGCGCAGGCCATTCGCCGAGTTTCAATAACGAGGGTAACAGACCTTTGACCGTCACCAATCTGTACATCAAGCGCAAACACGGCGCGGCACTCGAAGACGTCACGACATTCGCCTTTGATAAGGACGGCATCGGCGCCGGTATCGCCTGCGCGCCGTTTCGCCAGGTCTTGATCGCATCGCGGCCGCTCCTGGTTGACTGCGGGCTAAAGCCCGGAGATTTGCGGGAAAACGTCCTGCTTGACGATGACGGGCTGTACGACTTGCCGTCCGGCACCGTGATCAGAATCGGCCAGGCTCTGATCCGCCTGACCTTTCACTGCGAACCCTGCAAGAAGATTTTGAAATTGATCGCGTTCGACCGCATCGAGCACCGGCGCGGCGTATTCGGGTGCTTCCTCAATGCCGGAACTATTTCGCTTGGCGACAAGCTCGTCGTGACCGAACAAAAATTCGAGCCGATCCCCTATGCCGTCAAAGAGCGGATACAATGGTTTCTGAGCAAGGGCGACGCGCCATCGGCCGCGGGTCAGCTCATCGAGGCGATCGGCCTGCCTTCGTCATATGCCAGAGCCATGCCGCGATTGCTGGAAAAGTTCCTGAAGCCGGCGGCTTAATTGACCAGCGCGCCCAGCCAAGACAACACCGCCCTGAACTGGTCTTGGAAGGCCAGGAAATAGAGCGTGAGCGCCAGCGGCGCCGTTATGAGCATCCAGTCCTGCATGAGCGCGGCCCAGCAGAAATCGCCCTTGCTGGAACGATGCGCCCAAATCTCCTAGGACTCCATTGCAACTGTCGCTAACTTTTTTCTAGACTGTCGCGCAAAACTGCCGAGCAGTTGACGCGAAGTGTCGCATCTTCGCGGCGGTACTGATTGAAACACCGACAGGGCGCCGGGAGGAAAAGATAATGGCCTGCAAATTCAGCCGCCGTACGCTTGTCCGGGGCACCGTCGCCGCCGGTGCGACCGCCGCACTGGGGCGCTTCCCTGCGCCGGCCATCGCGCAATCGTCATCGATCAAGGTCGGGCTTCTCACGGTGAAGACCGGCCCGCTGGCGCAGGGCGGCGTCCAGATGGAACAAGGCGTACTGACGTTCCTGAAGGACAACAACGCCATGATGGGCGGGCGAAACGTGGAGCTGTTCTCCGCCGATACCGGCGGCAATCCGGCCGGCGCGAAGACCAAGGCTCAGGAACTCGTCGAGCACGACAAGGTCGACGTCATTCTCGGTCCGCTCGCGACCTTCGAACTGTACGCCATCAACGATTATATCCGCGAGCAAAAAGTGCCGACGTTCAGCGTCGCCGCCGCCGACGATCTGACGCAGCGCCATCCCAACCCCTATCTGCTGCGGGCGGGCGCGACCGCCTCGGGCGCCATGCACGTGATGGGGCATTACGCGGCGACCGAATTGAAACTCAAGCGCGTTGTGACCGTGTGCGAAGATCTTTCTTACGGTTACGAGGAGATGGGCGGCTTCCAGGCGGCGTTTGCGGCGGGGGGGGGGTGCATCGTCAACAAGCTATGGCCGCCGCTGGTCACCCCCGACTACACCCCGTACATCGCGCAGATCGCCGACTGCGACGGCGTCTGCCAGGGTTTTGCCGGGTCCAATCCGTTGCGCTTCATGAAGGCGTACGCCGGCGCCGGGCTCAAATATCCGGTGGTGGCTGGCATGACCGGCGCCGACGACGCCTTGCTCAGAAGCTTTGGCGACGAGGCGCTCGGTCTCGTCAGCGCGACCCCCTATACGGTCGACCTCGACACCGACGGCAACAAGCGCTTCGTCGACAGCATGCTGAAAAACCACGACGTCATTCCCGGCTTTTACGCCGCGGCGCTTTACATCAACTGCCAAGTCGTCGACGCCGGCTTAAGGACGCTCGGCGGCGATCTCGGCGACAAGGACAAGTTGATGGCGACGCTGAAGGCGGTCAGTCTCGCCGACACGCCGCGCGGACCGCTCAAATTCGACCATCTCAACAACGCGGTGGGAAACATTTACGTGCGGCGCCTGGGCAAGGAGGACGCCAAATACGGACTCACGCTCTGGAATAAGACGATAAAGACCTACGAGAACGTCAGTCAGTTCTGGACCTGGCCGGAAAGCGACTTCCTCGCCCACCCGGTCTACACCCGCGACTATCCGCCGTTGACGAAATGCTGAAAGCTGCGGCCCGCTATGCCGCCTTCGCCCAGAGCTGCGTGGAGGCCCGTCGGGCGCCTTCGGCGAGCGATTGCAGCTTGAGCCAAACGATCTTTGAGTCGACCTGAACGCGGCCCGCAAAGGTGCCGAAGCCGCAATCGACGCCGGCAATAACGTTGTCACGCCCGACCACATCGGCAAAATTTTGGATGCGGTCGGCGACGACCTCCGGATGCTCCACGGTGTTCACCGTCGAATCGATGACGCCCGGTATGATCACCTTGCCGGCGGGCAGCTTGACCTCGCGCCAGATTTTCCATTCGTGTTCGTGCCGCGCATTGGCGGCGGGGAACGACACGGCAAGCGGCTTTGCGGTCAGCACGATATCGATGATGTCGACGAGCGGCACGTCGGTGTGATGCGGCGCCACGGTCGAGCCCCAGCACACATGCATGCGCATGCGGTCGGCTGGAATATCGGCGACCGCGTGATTGAGCGCCGCGACATTCACCGCGATGATGTTGCGGAAATCGGCGAGACTCTTGTCAAGATAGACGGTGTGGCGAAGCATCGCGAGGTCGGGACAATCGAGCTGCAGAATGAAGCCGGCCTCGACGATCGCCTTGTATTCGCGCTTCATCACATCGGCGAGCGCATACACGTAAGCCTTTTCCGTCTCATAGTGCTTGTTCTTGAGATAGCGCGCGATCTGACCGGGCGACGGAGAGGTCATGAACAATTCGGCGGCACTTGCGCCCTTCATCGCGTCCTTGGACATGCCGATGTCGGCAAGCGCCGCGGCCCAATTTCTCCAGGTCACCTCACCGGTGCAGGACGGCCGGTACTGGAACGGCGAGGCGAAATGCGTGAGCAACTGCGCCAATTCGGGGAATTCCTCATCGCCGGTGCCGAGCGGCGGCGTGCTTTCGCCGGCAAAGCCGGTGAGCCGATCGAGCACATGCACGGTATAGTCGGTGCGACCCTGTTCGCCGTCATTGATGATGTCGATGCCGCATTCGATCTGCTTTTGCACCACATGCGCAATCGCTTCACGGACCGCGGCATCAAGTTCGACCTTACGCGCGCCAGGATTCTTTTGTTCGGCGAGCAAAAGCTCGACCACCTTGGCGGTACGCGGCAGACTGCCGGTATGGGTGGTGAGAATCCGGTCGGTGCTGCGTTTCATATTGTTTCAATCTCCACCTGAATAGACCACTTCCGGTCCGGCCTTGAGGCAAAAGTGAGAATATACGCCTCAGTTGCGATCGGATTTTTTCGTCGGCGCCGAAGCGTCCTCGGCCAGCTTCGGCCGCGGACGCGGCAGCGGCACCATGTCGAGCGGAATCAGCGCGGTGTCGTCGTCGTCCTGGGTGGCCGCTGTCTCGGCCGGCGGCGCGGTGTCTTCCGCCTGCGCGACCGCCGGGGGCGGCGGCGGCTCGCGAACATCCCATTCGCAGATTTTGTAATTGTTGCGCCGCTCGGCGAGGTCGAGATGGATGTGCTCCTCGTGATTGCCGTCGGAGCCGGGGCCGAGCACGGTGGAGAACCGCGCGCAGACGCTCGACTTGATGGTCTCGCGCCAGGCCTTGTCGACGTTCACGTCGGTCAGCGTCAGCGAGCGGCCGTCGGCGAGCTTGAACAGACGCACGTCGATGGCGTCGGCGCGGCCGTGCTCGCTGAGCGTGGCGCCGCGCACCCGATTGCGGCCGCGGCACTCATAAGAGTCGAAGTTGTCGAGCACGCGCAGCGGCGAGCCGAGTTTTGTCGCCGTCGGCGCCACGTCTTCGCGCACCCAGTGCGCGAGCTCTTCCGCCATCGGACAGCGCAGGATCCCCGCCGGCGTGACCGCCACCTTGCTCTGGTCGGGCAGGATCACCGCGTCCAGATGCACGGCATCGACCGCGCCGCATTCGCCGGGCCCGACCAGCGTCGGCAGCGGCTGGAACACCGCGATTTTGGCAAGCCGCACCTGGCAGGCGGAAGGCGCTGCCGGCGCGGCCGCTGCGGCGGGCTCTTCCGGGAAGGCCGCATAGGCTTCCTGGGGCGGGGCAAATTCCTGCGGCAAAGCGACCGGGGGCGGCGGGCCGTGCTCGGCCCGGGAGCGTGTGGCCGAGGGCACCAAAGCCAATTGCGCCCATGCCGCATTGCCAGCGCACAGCAAGACACCGAGGGCAAAGGCAGCTTTCGCGCCGCAAATCCTCACGCCACAGCTCTCCCACCCGCACGCGCCGCCGCCGCAATCCGGACCGACAAGGTTTAAGCCAACCGGGCTCTTGCATTCAAGCGATGAAAGTTCGCGATAAATGCGCGCGTAAGCGGGTTGGCGACATCAAGGATGTTGTCGAAATGACGGAAGCGTGGGAGGTTGCCGAAATAATGACGCGTCGATTATGACCCACCATGCTGCGTGATTGCCTCTTCCGCATCATCAAGCCGTTTACGGGAATTCTGCTGTTGGCCGCAATGTTTTCGCGCGCCACCGCCGCGCCAGATGCCTCGCAGGGCACTTTTTTTCTGTTCGGAATCTCGACCGATTTCGCGGTGGTCGCCATCGATAGCCGCGGGACGATCAAGACCACGGCCAGGAATCGCATCAACGATCGCTTCTGCAAGATTCGGCCGCTCGCGCACAACGCATTTTTCTTCTCCGCAGGTCTCAGCGCGCTGTTCCAAAGCCGGACGGAAAAGGTCATCTACGACGCACGCGACGTCGCCGAGGACGTCTACGCAGGTTTTGGCAATTCCCGCGACTTTGGCGGCATGGCCGAAAAATGGGCGCTGCGGGCGGAGAGCGCATTTCGCAGAAGCAGTCCCGCACCATCGCTTCTGAAGGACGTCGTCACGATAGGATATTTCGTCGGGATAAAAGACGATGGCGGCATCGACGCCGGCGCCGAGACAATTACCTATCATGCCGACACCGCGCAGCATTTCACCCATACCTTGGAGCGTTTCACGCTGGCCGCGACGCCCCACATTCAGCAACCTCTCGACAAGACGGCAATCGATGTCGAGCAGGAATTCGCCAACGGCGGCCAAACGGATCGCGCAAAGAAAATCATCCAGGACAATGCATGGGCCAAGATCGGCAACGGACCGGACGCGGTGGCCGTGCGCTTCGGCAATCTCGTTGCCGCTGTCAGAGACTGGAGCGGCAACGATAAGGTCGGCGGCGACATAGCCACGCTCATTTTGGAGCGCGGCAAGGACTGGCGGTGGTTCCACCGTCCCGATTTCTGCCCCGAGCAGAAGAGTCCCGGCAAGCAAAGCCCCGAGAAAGAAGCCCATGAGCGCAACACCGGCACAAACCGCACCGAGGGCGGCGAGCATTGCCCGGCGGGCCAAACGGGACAGTCCTGCCTGGGGCGCTAGAGCGAAATCGCTTCAGATTGAAGCGATTTCGCTCTAGCATTTTCGTGGAGCATGATCTTTTCGGAAAACCGGTTTCCACTTTTCCGGATCATGCTCTGGCGGCGGTATTTGCGTCGCCGCCGCGGGCGGTTAACCTTGGGCCGGCTGCCGGCTATCGTGGCGGCCCAATGCACGACCCTTGGGAGGCGACATCATGTTCGGGCTGATGCAGGACTGGCCGCTCTTGTGCAACCGCATCCTCGACCACGCCGCGACCTATAATGCCGAGCGTCAGGTCGTCACCCGCTCGATCGAAGGCCCGTTCCACACCACGAACTATGCCGATCTGCGCAAGCGGGCGCTGCGGGTGTCGCAGCGCTTGGACAAGGACGGCATCAAGCTCGGCGACCGGGTGGCGACCTTGGCCTGGAACTCTTGGCGGCATCTCGAGGCCTGGTACGGCATCATGGGCATCGGCGCCATCTATCACACCGTCAATCCGCGGCTGTTCCCCGAGCAGATCGTCTGGATCGTCAATCATGCCGAAGACCGCATGGTCCTTGTCGATCTCACCTTCGTGCCGCTTTTGGAAAAGATCGCCGACAAGCTCACGTCGATCGAGAAATACGTGGTGCTGACCAGCGCGGCCCACATGCCGGCGACCACATTGAAGAATGCGGTGCCCTACGAGGAGTGGATCGCCGACGTCGACGGCGACTTCATCTGGAAAACCCTCGACGAAAATACCGCGGCCGGCATGTGCTACACGTCCGGCACGACGGGCAATCCGAAGGGCGTGGTCTATTCGCACCGCTCCAACGTGCTGCACTCGATGATGGCGGCGCAACTCGACGCCATGGGGGTCGCCTCGCGTGACGTCGTCATGCCGGTGGTGCCGATGTTCCACGCCAATTGCTGGGGGCTCGCTTTGACCTCGCCGATGGTCGGCGCCGCCATGGTGATGCCGGGCGCCAAGCTCGACGGCGCCTCGATCTACGAATTGCTCGACACCTATCGCGTGACCTTCACCGCCGCCGTGCCGACCGTGTGGCTGATGCTGCTGCAGCACCTTGAAGCCAACAATCTGAAACTGCCGCACTTGAAAAAAGTGGTGATCGGCGGCTCGGCCTGCCCGCGCGCCATCACGCAGAAATTCCAGGACCACTACGACGTCGAGGTGCTGCACGCCTGGGGCATGACCGAGATGAGCCCGCTCGGCACGCTGGGCTCGATCAAGCCGGAATATGCCGCGCTGACCGGCGAAGCGAGGCTCGACGTGCAGGTGAAGCAAGGCCATCCGCCGTTCGCGGTCGACATGAAGATCACCGACGACGACGACAAGGAGTTGCCGCGCGATGGCAAGACGTTCGGCCGGCTGAAAGTGCGCGGGCCGTCGGTGGCGCGCGCCTACTTCAAGGAAGAGGGCTCGATTCTCGACGACAACGGTTATTTCGATACCGGCGACGTCGCCACGCTCGACCGCTACGGCTACATGCAGATCACCGACCGCTCCAAGGACGTGATCAAGTCGGGCGGCGAATGGATTTCCTCGATCGACATCGAGAACCTCGCGGTCGGCCATCCCAAAGTGGCGGAAGCGGCGGTGATCGGCGTGCGCCATCCGAAATGGGACGAGCGGCCGCTGCTCATCGTCGTGCTCAAGCCGGGGCAGACGGCGACCAAGACGGAGTTGTTGTCGTTCCTCGACGGCAAGGTCGCCAAATGGTGGATGCCCGACGACGTCGCCTTCGTGTCCGAAATTCCGCACACCGCGACCGGAAAGATTCTGAAGACCGCGCTGCGCGACCAATTCAAAAGCTACGTGCTGCCGACCGCCGCTGCCGCGCCGGCATAACCGTTGCTGTCGAATCGCCGACCCGGCAGGCCAATAGGGACAACGGCCAACGCCGCGTTTCGATTGTGCACTGCACGCAGAGCAGAATCCCAGTCGCGCATAGCGGCGGTTTCTGGCTGCCTCCGCCTCGCTTTTCCACCCTTGAAAACAATGACTTGCGAGTCTTGCCCAGAATAGGGGCAGGAACCCGTTACCGCGCAAAGATTAAGCAAAATTGCTGCGTCGCACAATGAACATATTTGGCCTGTCTTAGCGGCCCTGGCTCAAGACCAACGAGCCTCTTCACCCATCCCATCAACAACTGAATAGGAATCTCATGGCTGGCAATAGCCTGACGAAGATTTTTGTACTTTCATCTCTTGTTGCTTCTACTATCGCGATGCCGACCATTGCATCGGCACAAAGCGGAATTGCTTCAGTTTATTCCGAGGGGCGAACTGCCACCGGCGAACGGGTCGTGGCTTCGGGTATGACCGCGGCTCATCGCACCCTGCCGTTCGGCACCATGGTGCGGGTGACCAACACCAGCAACGGCCGCTCCGTGGTGGTGCGCATCAACGATCGCGGGCCGTTCATCAAAGGCCGCATCATCGACCTGACGCCGGGAGCGGCCCACGCCATCGGCTGTTCCGGGCTCGCATCGGTGACGGTGGACGTCGTCGGCAAGGGCTAAGACTCAGCCGGTTTAGTGCGTGTGCGTCAGTTGAGCATGCGTTGCGTAAGAGCGGGAGGCTTCAGGCCTCCCGCTTTGCGTTTGCGGTGGAAGCGGCAAAAATTTCGTCGAATTCCTTCCGCGCCGTTAACCTTCTACGCACGAAACCGTTCGGCGATCCGTAAGACTTGCTCACTACAACAAGACTTGCGCACTACAACACACACTGGCGCTCGAGCCCGCGCCGTTACGCAAGCACCGCCGCCTCATGAACGACGACAACGACGACAACGAACGCAGAGACGTCACACGCACCCTCATGTCGCGCAGCGCCAAGATCATCCCGCCGCGCCACGGATTGATGATTCACTGCACGGTGCAGAACATTACGTCGAGCGGAGCCTGCCTCAAGCTCGCCAACACCTATGGCCTGCCGGAGACCTTCGAACTGACCTTCGAGCAAGGCCGCACGCGGCGCGCCTGCCGCGTGGTCTGGCGCACCGTCGACCAAATCGGCGTGGCATTCGAGGACATCGCGGCCGCCGCGGGCTAAAATTCCTTCACGGCCTGGATCATGCGCTCGATATCCTCAGGCCGCGACAGGCGGTGATCGCCGTCCTTGACCAAAGTGAGCACGACGTCGTCGCTGGCCAGCCGCGAGGTCAGCTCGACGGCGTGCTGCCACGGCACGTCGGGATCCTCGACGCCTTGCAGGATGCGCACCGGGCACCCGGTCTCGATCAAGCCGCCGAGCAAGAGATGCCTGCGCCCCTCCTCGATCAATTGCCGCGTCACCAGATAGGGCTCCGCGGCATATTGCGACGGCCGCGCCCAGACGCCCGTGTCCTCGAGCTCGCGTTTGATCTCCGGCGTGAACCGCTTCCACATCAGCTCTTCGGTGAAGTCGACCGCCGGCGCGATCAAAACCATGCCGGCGACCGAGGCCTTGCCGTCGTCCTTGCGGCGCTTCAACTCCCGCGTCAGCAGCAGCGCCAGCCAGCCGCCCATGGACGAGCCGATCAGGATTTGCGGCCCCGCGCAGCAGGCATCGAACACGGAGAGGCTGTCGGCGAGCCAACGGCCGATGGTGCCGTCGGTGAACGCGCCTTCCGACTCGCCGTGGCCGGAATAGTCGAACCGCACGCAGGCCCGCCCCGCCTGCGCCGCCCAATCGGCCAGCGCCACAGCCTTGGTGCCCTTCATGTCGGACTTGTAGCCGCCAAGCCAGAACAGCCCGGGCGCGGCGCCCACCAGTGCGCGCACGGCAATGCCGCGCCGCGCGGCGCCGTCGTCAATGTGCAGGAATCTCAGGCTGTTATCGTTCATCGCTGCTGCCGTCATCCTGAAGCTAGGTGACGAAACATCAATCACGCCAGGCACGCAACGCGCATTGTCGTTGACTTATGCCCGGAAACTCCCGATTCTCCGCGTTTACTGCAACCACCGAAGGAGACAAAACCCATTCGTCGCCCCAGCAGAGCGCCGCAACCCGCCGCCAAGGAGGGTCCGCGCATCAACGAGGAGATCCGCGTACGCGAGGTCCAACTCATCGACAAAGACGGCGCCAACAAGGGCGTCA
>Ga0210395_10003414_pt1 | contig 12216 bp, 10 predicted proteins | sample IncBWH4OmetaG_FD_150861 | JGI IMG/M metagenome (GOLD analysis project Ga0210395, IMG submission 150861) | Forest soil microbial communities from Barre Woods Harvard Forest LTER site, Petersham, Massachusetts, United States - Inc-BW-H-4-O ...
CGTATCGGGTCTCCACGTACTGGGAGAACACCAGGATGCCGACCTCAGGGTGATCGCGCCGGATCTCGATGGCCGCGCGCAGACCCTCGTCGGTGTGGCCGGGCGGCATCCGCACATCGACGATCGCGACGTCGGGCCGGCTCTGCGCCACCGCGGCTCGCAGTCCGTCGGCATCGCCAACCGCGGCGACGACCTCATGCCCGCGGTCGGCGAGTATCTCCGCGATCCCGGCCCGGACCACGGCCGAGTCCTCGGCGATCACGACCCGCAGCCCGCCGTCAGGCATGCGATGGCAGTTCCACGGTCACGAACGTCGGACCGCCGCGCGGGCTGCTGATCTCCATCAGCCCGTCGACCGTACGGACCCGGTCGGCGAGCCCGCGCAGCCCGCCGCCGGCCTCGGGCCAGGCACCGCCCCGGCCGTCGTCGCCGACGCGCAGCCGCATGAGGCCGGGGACGTGCACGGCCTCGAGGGTAGCGCGCCGCGCCCCGCTGTGCTTGGCCACGTTGGCGAGCAGCTCGGCCGCGCAGAAGTAGGTGATGGTCTCGATCGCCGCCGACGGCCGTTCGGCCATGTCGGTGATCAACTCGACGGGAACGACGCTGCGCGCGGCCAGTGTGGCCAGGGCGTCCGCGAGCCCGTTGTCGAGCACCGGCGGGTGGATGCCGCGGGCCAGGACCCGCAGCTCGGTGATGGCCTCGATCGCGCTGCGGTGCGCGGCGTCGACGAGCTCAGCCGCCCGGTCAAGGTCGACCGGGCTGAGCTCGGCCCCGCCGAGCTTCTCCTTGGCCAGGCCCAGCTTCATGGCCAGCCCGACGAGCTGGGCCTGGGCGCCGTCGTGCAGGTCCCGCTCGATGCTGCGCAGTCTTGCCGCGGCGTCATCCACCGCGTGCGCCCTGGTCACCTCGAGGTCGTGCACCCGCTCGGCCAGCGAGGACGGCCCGAGCAGGCTGCGCATGAGCGAGCGGTCTAGTGCGATGGCCGCGCTGGTCACCCGGGGCGCCACGATCAGGGCGGCCGCGCCGGCCAGCAAGCTCCAGACGACCTGGCCGGGCGTCACCTGCGGCTGGAAGTTCGGCCCGCGCGTTGCCAGCCAGAGCGAGAAACCCAGGAGCGAGAGCGCGCCGCCCCATGGCACCAGGGCGAGCAGGCTGACCGGGAACTTCAGCAGCAGGTAAGCGCGAGCCCGCCAGCCGGTCCTGTCGCGGGCGGCCGCGCCCAGCCAGCCGCTGTGGGTCTTCAGCTCCGTGATCGCGATGCCGTTCTGCGCCGCTAGCTCGGCCAGCCGCTCCGCCGGAACGCCCTTGACCTCGATCCGGCTCGGCCGCATCTTCACCCGGCCGCCCTCGGCCGACACGAGCGTCACCAGCCGGGCGGCGTCCATCGCCTTCACGTGAACGTGGGGCTCGACGCGCATCGGCGGCGGCGGCGGGATGCGCTCCCCCAGGAACCGCCCCGCCATCCGCCGGTTAGCCCGGCCAAGGGCGCGCGCGCCCGGTGTGGACACGAACAGGAGCACCGGATGGGTAAAGGAGAACGTCGTGAACAGGAATCCGCCGACCGCGAGCGGGAAGCTGACGGCCGCGTACCGGACGTCGCTCCAGGCCCGCCGCGTGAACGAGGCCCGCAGGAAGCGGCGGAACGCGGCGCCCGGCGTTCGGTGACGCCGCGGTTCGATGCTCGCGGTGGACCAGTGGCCCGCAGGCGTGCTCATGCCTCGATGATCGCCGCCCCGGTGCGGCCCCGTCCACCGTGGCTGTACCCGAGCGCGAGGTACGGCTAGCACGGCCCTACCGTTGGGCGCATGACCCACTACAGCCGCATCACGCAGATCGTCATTGACGTACCGCCGGCCGTCAGCGAGGCGGAGGTCAAGTTCTGGCAGGGCGCGACTGGCCATGAGCTGAAGCGAATTGAGCGCTTCCCCGAGTATCACGGCGGCCTGCTGCGGGAACACCTCGGCCTGCTCGTGCAGGAACTCGGCGACGGCGAGCCACGCGTGCACCTTGACATCCACACCGACGACCTGGACGCCGAGGTCGCGCGGCTGGAGGCGCTCGGCGCCGAGCGGGTGGCCCAGGAGCGCCTCTGGTGGATCATGCGCGACCCGGCCGGGCTGATCTTCTGCGTGATCCCCGAGCCCGCCGAGTCGTTCGATCACAGCGAGGCTCAGCGCTGGGACTGACTAGCGCCGCCGCGCCCGCTCCCCGCTGTCACCCAGTTTCCGCATCGTGGATGTTCCATAGCTATGGCCATAGCAATAGCTACGGGACATCCACGAAAGGGCGAGTGCGAATAGGTCGCGCGAGTCTAGCCGCCGCGGCGGTGCGCGGCGTTCCGCAGCGCGACCCGGGCCTGGTTCAGCGGCTCCAGTAGTGAATAGGTGCCGTAGGCGCCGCGCTCGATGAGCCGCATCTTGGCCCCGCGCGCCCCGTCCGGATGCCGGTAGCTCGCGGGCCGGTAGCGCTGGAAGTCCTCGTGCATCCGCCGGAAGAAATCGCCTCGCTCGGCCCTGGGTACCAGGCCGGGCAGGCCGATGCGGCCGATGCCGGGCCCGGTCGTCTCCAGGACCGTGGAGTAATGCCACATCGCCCGCTCGAAGACCGCCGCGCGCACCGCGTCGCTCGGCGGTAGCCCTGCTCGCGCCCGGCTGTCCAGCAGCGCGAATACCTGCTCGTACGAGGCGAACACCGCCCACTGGGCGTGGCTGGTCGTGGCCATCGCCGAGCCCGGCCGCTCCCTGCGGTACCGATAGCAGACCTCGGTCACGGCGCCGATGGCCTGGGCCGAGAGCAGCGCGGCGCAGGTCACCACGATGTCCTCGTGGATACCCGAGGCGAAGCCGACGCCGAGGCCGAGCAGGAAGTCGCGGCGGAACAGCTTGCTCCACGACGTCATCGTCAGATTGATCAGCGCTGGCCGCTCCTCCAGCGTGCAGCCGCCCGGCGGCACCGTGGCGAGCAGGGCGCGGCCGGGGTTCGGCGCGGTCCGGCCGCCGGCGTACGTGCTCTCCCAGTCGATCAGCAGCACGTCCGGCTTGCCCGAGGCCAGCGCGGCGGCGATGGCCGCGAGCGCGCCGGGAGCCATCTGGTCATCGGCATCCACGAACCACACGTAGTCACCGCTGGCTCGCTGCAGGGCGAGGTTGCGAGCGTTGCCCTGGCCCGCGTTGCGCTCCAGGTGCAGCACCTGGAGCCGGGCGTCGCTCGCGGCCCGCTCATCGAGGATCTCACCGCAGGCATCGGGCGACGCGTCATCGACCGCGATCACCTCGATGACGTCGCCGCCTGCCTGCGACAGGATCGAGTCCAGGCAGGCGGGCAGGTAGTCAGCGACGCCGTAGACCGGCAGGATGACCGAGATCGCCGGCGCCGCTGCCACGCACTCCGCCTGTCAGATCAGCTCGCCGCTGGACGGTCGGGCCGAACCGAGCGCCGCCGCCTGCCCGCGGCTGGCCGTGCCCGCATCCTCCGGCCGGTCCATCTGCAGCTTGGACGGCCACCAGTTCCACCGGCCGAGCAGCACGACCGTGGCCGGCACCAGCAGGGTACGGACGAGGAAGGTGTCCATCAGGATGCCGAGCGCCAGGCCGAGCCCGATGTCCCTGACCTGGCTGTTGCTGCCACCAGCCGCCACCGTGAGGACGATGAATGAGCCCGCGAGCACCAGGCCGGCCGAGGTCACGGTCGTGCCGGTCACGCCGACCGCCTTGGCGACCGCCTCGCGCAGCGGCAACTTGCGCGCTTCCTCGCGTATTCGGGTCATCACGAGGATGTTGTAGTCCTCGCCGAGCGCGAGCAAGAAGATGAACATCAGGAACGGCATGAAGAACTCAAGCCCGCCGCTGTTGCCGATCTTGATGAAAACGATCACCGACAGACCGAGCGCGGCCAGGTACGACAGGCCGACCGAGGCGATCAGGTAGAGCGGCGCGACCAGGCTGCGCAGCACGAGGGCGAGCAGGATGCCGATGGCCAGGATCGCGAACGGGAAGATCTTCTTCAGGTCGCTCGTGGAGACGCTGCTGATGTCGTAGAGCGCCGGCGCCTCGCCGCCGACGCCAGACGCTGTCGCCCCGGCCGCGTGCTGGGCTGTCGTGGTGGCCGCGCGGATGCTCGGCACCGCGTCCAGCGCCGCCGTGCTGCCAGGGTCACCGGCCTTGAGGCCCGTGGAGAACTGCACGGTCTTACCGTCGGGGGCGACGTAGTTGGCCGTGGCCCGGTACAGCTGGTACGCCTGGACCGGGATCCGGCCGCCGTCGATCGACGCGGGCGGCGTCGGCGACAGCGCCTTGGCCGGGCCGAGTGCGCTGCACAGCCCGGTGTACTGCGCCGGGGTGAGCGTGATCCCGCCCACCGGGTTGAGCGGACCGGTGATCTGGGTGAACTTGCCGCTGGACAGCAGGCTCGACTCAAGCGTCGCGAGCGGCGCCGGGTCGGTGCACACCGGCTGACTCAGCTTGAAGATGAGGCTCGTGGGGTTCGCCGCCGACTGCGGGAAATGCTTGTTAAGCAGGGTCTGGCCCGCAGCCGAGTCGCTGCCGGCCGGCGGGGCCGTGCTGCCGCCGAAGCCCGCGGCCGAGTAGCCGAGAACCGCGAACGCCAGTCCGCCGAAGAAGACCACGCCGATCATCAGGGTGGGCACCGGGTGCCGCACGATCCGGCCCGCGACCCGGCCCCAGACACCGGGCTTCCCGGAGCCCTGGATGCTCCACGGCAGCAGCTTCGGCTTGCCGAAGAGTGACTTGAACAGCGACCGCTTGACCGCCAGCAGCGACAGCCGGATGGACAGCAGCGCGGGCAGGAGGGTCAGCCCCGCGACCAGGATCACGCCGACCGCGATCGCGAACGGCCACGCCAGGTCGGAGTAGAAGGAGAACGTGGCCAGCAGCAGCGTCAGCACCGCCGCGATCACGGTGGCGGCCGACGCGCTGATCGACTCGCCGACCCTGGTGACCGATTTCACAATCGCGTCCCGAGCCGCCGGCCGCGGGTGCATCAGGTCGCTCAGCACGCTGCCGAACAGCCCGGAGCGGCCCGGATAGCTCTCCCCGCCCGTGTCATGAGGCACGCCGCGCAGTTCCTCGCGGACCCGGAAGACCAGGAAGAGCCCGTAGTCCGTGCCCGCGCCGATCACCAGGACGATCAGCAGCAGCTGGGCAATCGGGGACACCTGAAGCCCGTGCTTAGCCGCCTCGCCGACCAGCGGCCCGGCGATGGACACCGACAGCGCGGCCGGGAGCACCGTGGTGATCGCCAGCGTGAACGACCGGAAGATCACCACCAGGAGCAGGATGACGAACAGGACCGAGAGGCCCTGCACCTTATTACCGGTATTGCCGGAGGCTTTCTGCTGGTCGACCTGGACCGCGAAGTCGCCGGTCACGTGCGCCGACAACCCCGGCGGCAAGTGTGCCTGGGTGATCTTCGCGCGCATGCCGTCGACGAGGTTCGTGGCGTAGCTCTGGTTGCCGCTGCCGGCGGCGCTGGCCAGCACGACGATCTGCTGGGCCTGGCCGTCGCTCGATACGCCCGCGTCGATCACCTTGGTGACGTTCGGAACGGTCGCCAGGCTCTTCTGCAAAGAGGAGAGCGCCGTGGTGTCGGCCGAGGTCAGCGGCCCGCTGGTCGTCGCGGCCACGACCGGGATGGAGAACTGGCCCGAGGTCCCGAACGGCGCCGCGAGATCCGCGGCCTTCGAGCTCGGCGCGTTGGCCGGCAGGAATTTCTGATTGTTCCCCTGGGTAACACTGGCCAGGGAGGGTAGCTGAGTGGCAGCGGCAATCGCGCCGAGAATCCAGATGAGCAGAACTAGCCATCGAAAGCGAACGCTGAATCGCCCGATCGCCCCGTAGATCGCGTCGACTTGCATGGGCACGAATCCTACCGGGGCTGTCATCCTGACCTGGCCGCGCGCCCCGTGCGTTCGCCCGTAGCGAGCGCTGCCGGCTCATCGTTCATCGTCCCGACCCCGGCGCGCCACCCTCCCGTCGCGGCCCGGCTCCATCACTTGCGCGAGTGCGGCCAAGTCCGGCCAGCGGGTGATTATCGCTGTTACCTGGACCGCGACCTCCGCTGGTGAATACCCTGCCGAACAGTACTGGTCACGGGGAACGCCCAGCCAGAACGCGCTAACCGGACTGGTGCAATGGCTGGATAGTGCGTGACATGCCGGGCGAGGTGCTGGCCTGTCCTGGCTAATGCCGGCAGACTCGTCTATGGCTGGGCAGTCCGGGCTCCGCCCCCGCGCGGCCGGGCAGCCGCAGGAGGGACAGGAATGCAGGAGCTGCGCCTGGTCGCAGTCAGCGAAGACGGCAGTTACGCCATCCTCGCCGTGCCAGGGCGGAGCGGCCGGTTCCTGTTGCCGATCGATGACCGGCTGAGGACGGTGGCCAAGGGTCAGTTCTCCCGGCTCGCTCAGTACGAGATCGAAGTGGAGAATCCGTTGCGACCTAAGGAGATCCAGGACCGCATCCGGGCGGGCGAGACGGCCGACGAGATCGCGGACGCAGCGGGTATCCCGCCGGACAAGATCCGCCGCTTCGAGGGGCCGATCCTGGCCGAGCGGCAATACCAGGCCGAGCAGGCTCAGCGGGCCACAATTCGCGGGCAGGGCGACTCCGGCCCTGGTCCAAGGCTCGGCGACATCGTGACCGAACGGCTGACGCTGGCGGGTGGCAGCCCCGAGACCGCCGAGTGGGACTCCCGCAAGCGCTCGGACGGGAACTGGCAGGTCGAAGTCCAGTTCAGCATCGGCGGGCGGGCGGGATCGGCCCAGTGGATCTACGATGCGCGCCGGCGCCACGTGCTGCCCGACGACGACCAGGCCGTCCGGCTGAGCCTGCCGCAATCCGAGTGGTCAGCCGTCACTTTCACGGAACGCAACCAGCCCAGGGCGACTGTTACCCCAATCGGCTCGCGACTCTCGGCTCATCACGCCGAGGTGGCCCGTGAGCCCGGGCTGCTGGCCGTCCCCGCGGCGGCCCTCAGGGACAGCGGTCTTAGAGACAACGGTCTTCGGGACGGCGGCAGCCGGGACGCGAGCGCCTGGGACGGCACTGGCCGCGACGCGGCCCCCGACCGGGGCCTGGCCAGCCAGACAGCGGGGCCGGGCGAGAGGCCAGCTGTCGACGACCGGTCGGCCGAGCGGCCGCCGCTAGACGTCAGCGACCCGCTCGCCGATGATGTCTCGGCCGACGCGATCGTCACCCAGGGCGAGCCCGCGGAGCCGGACAAGCCGGCCCGCCCGGTGAAGAAGGCCGCGGGCGGCCGCGGGCGGCGGTCGTCGGTCCCCTCCTGGGACGAGATAATGTTCGGGACGTCCCGTCAGCCTGACTAGGTTCCCGATACGGGACCGAAGGACGGGGACAGTGCACTGGGTTGGCCGCCGCGGCCTCACGGTCGCAGCTCTGCTGCTGGGCGTCAGCGTGCTCAGCAGCGGTTGCGGGCTGGTCAGCGGTCCGGCACCGCTCAGCAAGGACGCGCCGCTGAGCATGGAAGTAAGCAGCCCCGCCGTCACCCGGTCCGTTCTTCCGGCCGAGTTCACGTGCTACGCCAAGGGCAAGCCGAAAACGCCCCCGGTCTTCTGGCAGGGTGCCCCCTCGCCCAGGACGAAGTCCTTTGCCCTGGTCTTTGACGACTCGGGCGCGCCCATCTCGCCCTGGGTGTACTGGCTCGTGTTCGACATTGGCCGGGAAACGACTGACATCGGGACCAACATGCTGCCCCCGAGCGCTAATCAGGCCCGCAACAGCACCGGCGCGACCGGGTACGAGCCGCCGTGCCCGGTCGGCTCCCCGCACAAGTACCGGATCGCCGTCTACGCCCTCGACACCGCCTCGCTCGGCGGCTCGGTCACCGACGGGGCCCAGCTGCTCACCACATGGACGACGATCGCGCCGCATGTCCTCGCGCGCGGCACGATGACCGTGATCGTCTGCCCGCCCGGCGCCGCCTCCCAGGCGAGTCGCATCTGCCGGGCGGCCGCCAAATCCGGATCCGCTGGGTAACTGAGCGTGTGCAGGCAGTCGACACACCTGGTTAAAGTTCCCGAATTGCGTGACAAGGCGTATAGCGTCCGACACAATCACTGTTCAGGTGTGATCAGCATTAGCTCCATAACAGGGTGCTTGCGCTTCGGGGGAAGGCTTCCGCGTTGATGGCCGCGCGGGCCTGGCTGGCATCGCCCCCTTAGGCCATGTCTTGGACGGTGTGATGAAGATCCTGATCGGGCTGGCGGCCGTGGTCGTGCTGATCATCATCATTGGATTCGCCGCCTTGCGGTTCCTGCGTGCCGACGACAACGATTCATTCGACGAACTGCCCGAGGAGCCGCGTCGGCCCCGCCGGGGACCAGATGAGAGTGACGTGCGCGAGCTCGTTCCGGCCGCCGCGGCGCGCCGGGCGCCCGCTCGCCCCGCCCAGGCCGAGGACGGCCGGGCTGCCAGAGGTCCGCGGGAGGCCGGCCTCCACGACACCGGACCTCGCCTCGCGGCTGACCGGGATCCCGGATACCGGGACCGCACCCGTGCTGACCGGCCGGGCTCCGACCGGCCCGCTGCTGACCGCCCTGGTCCTGGGCGACCGGTGAGCGCAGATCGCCCGGCCGCGCCGGCCCGTCCCGCAAGCCGGGACCACCGCCCGAGCCAGGGCAACGGCCAGGGCCGCCCGGCCGCCCCGGCGAACGGCCGTCCGGCCAAGTCGAGCCGCGCCGCCGCGACCGAGGCCGAGACCGCCAAGTGGGAGGCGCTTTCCGACGTCGACTACTGGGTCGAGCTGAGGAACGACAAGTCGCTGAGCGAGCCGAGCACCCCGCCCGCAAGCCCGGCCCCCGCCAAGGCCGGCCGCCGCGGCCGGGACGCCGCCCCAGACTCCCGGCCAGCAGGCCGCCCCGAGCAACCTGCGGCGCAGCTGCCTGTCCGCCAGCGGGCTCCGCGCGCCGCTGCCGCGGCGTCGGCTGGCCGGGGATCAGATTTCAGTCCGCCGTCGCAGCCCGGCTCCCGCGCGCATGCGCCGGGCCGGTTCGCTACCGGCGGGCGTGAGCCCGCGACCGAGAGCATCGCCGCGCTGGCCCGCCTTGCCAAGCAGACGAAGCCCGCTCCGCAGCCGACTCCGCCCCAGCCGGCCGGGCCGCGGTCGGCTCCGCGCCCGGTCCCCGCACCCCTGGACGACGATCCGCTGACGAGCCCTTCGTTCCCGGCCATCAACACGTCGGACAGCCGGTCCTACCGCGCCAGCCGGCCGGACACCGGGGCAGGCTCCCGGAACGGGGCTGCGGCCAGTTACGGCGAGCCGGGCCAGCAGTTCGGCGGCTACCCGGAGACGACCGGGCGTCCGACGAGTGCACCCAACGGCTATCCGGTCCCGCAGGCCCCGGCCGCCAGCCGGCCGATCAGCTCACCCAGCGGATATCCGGTCCCGCAGGCCCCGGCCGCCAGCCGGCCGATCAGCTCACCCAGCGGATATCCGGTCCCGCAGGCCCCGGCCGCCAGCCGGCCGATCAGCTCACCCAGCGGATATCCGGTCCCGCAGGCTCCGGCCGCGAGCGTGACCGACAGTTACCAGGCCGACCCGGCAGCTCCGGCGGGCAACCCCTACGGCAGCTTCGTCAGCCAGCCAGCACCGACGCCGGCCTATCAGCATCCCACTCCAGCTAGCCAGCCGGACCCGGCCTACCCGGCTTACAACGCCCCCGACCAGGGCTTCGCCAGCAACGGCTGGTACGGCACCCCGACGCCGGTGGCCCAGCCGACGGCGCAGCCCGTTCCGTCCCTCGCTCCAGCGGCCGGCAGTTACCTGCCGAACGGGCAGTTCGCGAACGGCCACGACATGAACGGCTACCCGCCCGGCTATCAGGCGCCCCAGCCCGACGCCGGTTCCGCCCAGCCGGTCTCTTACCAGGGCATCCAGTACGACCAGCTCGGATACGCCAGCCCGGACGCGGCCTACGGCCCGGACGGTTACCAGGGATATCAGGGATACGCCGCCAACGGTTACTAACCCACCCGCGCGGCGGGGCTTGACAACCCCACGCGGTTAGCGCCCACAATGTGCGGACCCGGCAAGGCAGGTGAGATGCAGGACGGCGTCCGCGATCACGCGCGAAGTTACCACTTACACCGGCTGGCGACGGCGCTAGACACCGAGGGCTTCCACGCCACGGTGAAGACGTCGTACCCCGCTGCGCTGCACGTCTTCATGCCGGGAGCCGCCATGCTCGCGGAGAGCATCGACTGCGTGCCCGGCACCGACGACGACGGCAGGCTGCGCTGGTATTACCGGTGGTCCTGGGGCGAGGTGCTCCACGACGCTGCCGATCCCCCGGCCGCCGCCGCGAAGATCGCCGAGGTGCTCGCAGCGCGCTAGTCACCCGCTGAGGAAGCCCGGCGCGTTCCCGCGTTCGTGCGCTCGTCCGTGACCATGAACGGTAACCGGCTGCGGTTCACCGGCTCCGGCACGGTACATTGCCGGAACGGCACACGCACGATCTGGCCGGCCCAAACCGGAACGGAGGGAACTAGGTGCAGGTATCGCAGGCAAGCAGGCTCAGGAACGTCACCTATGACATCCGCGGACCGGTCCTGCGCCGAGCTCGCCAGCTGGAGGCCGAGGGCCACCCGATCATCAAGCTGAACCTCGGCAACCCGGCACCGTTCGGCCTGCACGCGCCCGACGACGTCCTCGCCGAGGTCCTGCACCACCTGCCCGAGGCCCAGGGCTACAGCGACGCGCGGGGCATCCAGCCCGGCCGGGTGGCCGTGGCCGAGTCGTTCGAGCGCCGGGGCGTGACGGGCGTGAGCCCGGACGACGTGTTCCTCGGTAACGGTGTCTCCGAGCTCATCGTCATGTCCATGCAGGCGCTGCTCGACACCGGCGACGAGGTGCTGATCCCGAGCCCGGACTATCCGCTGTGGACCGGCGCGGTCAACCTCTGCGGCGGCCGGGCCGTGCACTACCTGTGCGTCGAGGAGGAGGGCTGGCAGCCCGACGTCGAGCACGTCGAGAGCCTGATCACCGACCGGACCAAGGCGCTGGTGATCATCAACCCGAACAACCCGACCGGCGCCGTCTACTCCCGCGAGGTCATGCTCGGGCTGCTGGACCTGGCCCGGCGGCACGGGCTGCTGGTGCTGACCGACGAGATCTACGACCAGATCCTCTACGACGGCGCCGTCCATCACAGCGCGGCCGCGCTCGCGCCCGATCTGCTCGTGCTCACGCTCGGCGGGCTGTCCAAGACCTACCGGCTGGCGGGATTCCGCTCCGGCTGGCTGGTGATCTCCGGGCCCCGCGAGCACGCGGCCGACTACATCGACGGCCTGGAACTGCTTGCCAACATGCGCCTGTGCCCGAACGTCCCGGCGCAGTACGCGATCCAGACCGCCCTCGGCGGCAAGGTCGACATCAAGCAGCTGCTCGAGCCCGGTGGCCGACTGCGCGACCAGCGGGACCGCGCCTTCGAGCGGATGACCGCGATCCCCGGTGTCACCTGTGTGCAGCCCGCGGGGGCGCTGTACCTGTTCCCCCGGCTGGATCCCGAGGCCTACAAGATCCGCGACGACGAGCAGATGATGATGGACTTCCTGGAGCAGCAGCACGTGCTGCTGTCCCACGGCAGCGGCTTCAACCTGCCGACGACCGATCACCTGCGGCTGGTGTTCCTGGCCCCGGTCCCCGTGCTCGACGACGCGATCGGCCGGCTCGCTACGTTCCTGGCCGACTACCACCAATAGCTAAATCGGCTCGCTGAAGTACCAGCGATGCCCCTCCGGGTCATCGACCGTATAGCTGCGCGCCTGACTGGCCCGGCCTGAGACCTCGGAGACGCTCGCGCCCGCGGCCTCAGCCCGCGCCCGGTGATCGTCGAGATCAGTGATCGTGATGCATACCAGCTGGGTCACCTCGCCGAGCGCGGCTGGCCCCCGGAACCCTGCGCCCGGCGAGCCCAGCATGATCACCCCGCCGCCGTCGATCAGCAGCTCGCCGTGCCTGACGTTCCCGTCCTCCAGCGCATCGCGGTGCCTCTCGGTAAATCCGAAGACGCGGATCAGCCAGTCCATCGCGGCGCTCGCGTCCGCGTACAGCAGGTACGGGACAACCTGGGGATCGGGCGTGTAGTCGCTCACGGGCAGCCAAGCTACCGCTGATCGTCGCGAGACGGCCAATGGTGCTGAAAGAACGTCCGTACTGGCCGTCTCGCGACCATCACCGCGCCTG
>Ga0210395_10003415_pt1 | contig 12207 bp, 10 predicted proteins | sample IncBWH4OmetaG_FD_150861 | JGI IMG/M metagenome (GOLD analysis project Ga0210395, IMG submission 150861) | Forest soil microbial communities from Barre Woods Harvard Forest LTER site, Petersham, Massachusetts, United States - Inc-BW-H-4-O ...
CAGGCATCGCCCGGGGGATAATTAAGCGCGTGTTGGCGGCTGATAATCTCGAGCACGTGAGCGTGCGTGTACTCCCGCGTAGTGCGCGGCCAACCGGCGAAGGACTCCACTTCCCCCCAGTCGCGCAGACCGCTGGTGTGATTTAAGAGTTGTCTGACGGTGATGGGCCGCTCATATGTTGGGATTTCCGGAAAATACTTACGGATGTTGTCGTCTAGAGACACTTGCCCCTGGTCGACCAGCAAGAGAACGGCAGCCGCGGTGAACTGCTTGCTCACGGAGCCGGCTTCAAAAACCGTGGCGGGTGTGTTGGCAACGGTGTGCTCCAGATCGGCCATGCCATAGGCGGCGGTCCAGGTGTCGCGCCCGGGAGCGTCGACTCCCACCGCGCAACCGGGCGTGTTTGTGTGCTGATAGGTCGTGAATACCTGGGCGAGTTGCGCAGGATCGGGTGATTGGGCGAACAGTGCGGCGGGCAACGCCAGCACCGCCGCGAAGATCGAACAAGGTATTCGAGGCATGGGTCGAAGTATAACGCCAGTTCCTAGATATTGAGGCAAGTCGCGACTGAGCGGTTACGTCGCCTGATATCGGTAAGGCGAAACGTAAACTCAGCCCCCGGAATCCTCTCTTCAGTAACGTCGGACGGCTTGCGGACGAATCGCCGGCAAACCGGGAGTAATGGTGCGGTCGAGTTTATTGGAATAACTTCCGCATAGCCCGTCACTTGCGACAAACCCATTTTGAGCGGCACGCAGCAGAGGAAAGAGGGTGGCGGAAAGATTGGCAAAAAAGAGCTTTACATATTCCTATATGGGAATATAATGAGTGCATGGTAAGGGCGGCGACAACCTCGGACGCGTTCAATGCTGTGGCGGAACCGCGGCGGCGGGACATCCTGAACTATCTAGCGATGCAGGAGTGGTCCGTCTCCGAGATTGTCGACGCCATGGAGATGGAGCAGCCGCCGGTTTCGAAGCACCTGAAAGTTTTGAAAGATGTTGGCCTGTTGGAGGTCCGGAGGGATGGTTGGCAGATGCTTTACAAGGTGAATGCTATGGCCATCCGCCCGTTGCACGAATGGACGAGCACCTTCGAGCGGCTGTGGAAACACCAACTGCTGCGGATCAAGGAACGAGCCGAGGCGCGGACGACTTAGAAGTTCAGCGGAGGAAAATATGTGCCCAGTATGCATCGCAAGCGCCGCAGTGATGGCCGCCGGAGCCGGATCCACGGGAGGAATTCTGGCGGTGTGCATCGACAAATTTAGAAAAGTTTTCAGGGCGAGTGGTCTCGGTCTGTTTCAGAAAATTAAGGAGAAACAAAATGGCAACCAGTAAACCAGGTAAAGAGAGAGGCATACAGCAACAGAAAACGCAGCTCGCAATGAACACACCACCGGTCGTATCACCGCAGGAATGGGAGGCTGCGCGCCAGCAGCTTCTCGTGAAGGAGAAAGCCTTAACCCGCTCTCGTGACGCGCTGGCCGCCGAGCGTCGGCGGATGCCGTGGCTGGCCGTCGAGAAGAAGTACGAGTTCGACGGCGCTAAGGGCAAGGCCAGCCTGCTCGACTTGTTCGAGGGCCGCCGTCAGCTGATCGTCTACCGAGCCTTCTTCGAGCCCGGCGTCTTCGGCTGGCCCGACCACGCCTGCCGCGGCTGCTCCTTCTGTGCCGATCAGGTCGCGCACCTCGCCCATCTGAACGCCCGCGACACCACACTTGCGTTCGCCTCGCGTGCGCCGCAGGCTGACATCGAGCGCCTGAAGGCTCGAATGGGATGGACGATGCCCTGGTACACCATCACGGACGGCTTCGACACCGACTTTGGCGTGGACGAGTGGCACGGCACAAACGCGTTCTTCCGCGACGGCGAGCGTGTGTTTCGCACCTACTTCATCAACAACCGCGGCGACGAGGCAATGGGAAGCACCTGGACCTACCTTGACATCACCGCGCTCGGGCGCCAGGAGGAGTGGGAAGACTCGCCGGAGGGTTACCCCCAGACTCCACCTTATAAGTGGTGGAACTGGCACGACGAATACGCCGCCAGCGCCTCGGTCGACCCTAGGTGGAACAAAGTGGTGGAGAACGCAAAGGTGACGTTGAACCTCAACGCCGAGTAGGGTGTCGGACGCGAATCGCTCAAGTCGGAGGCGTGCCGGTGGAGGAGACCCTGCTTCCGTTGGCGGTCGCCATCGCGCCAGCTTTTCTGCTGGCGGTTACGTTAGCTTGTTTCTTTGCAAATCGAACGCTCAACATCGTGCTTATTGCGGCGATGCCTGCGAAGAAAATTACAAGTGGCGAATCGTCTCCGCGCGAAACTTTTCCGACTCGAAACAGGACGTAACCTACAACGAGATTGACGAGCGCCCAGATCACGTTCACGGTTGGGGATGAAAATCCTTTTCCGGGAGGGCGAGCGAACGGTGTCGGAAAACGGTCACCAGAAATGCCATGCACGAAGTGAGGCACGACATTAGCGAGAAACATTCCGGCGAAAAAACAAGCGATGTAGTTGTACCAGTTCATCATGAATTTTCCCTCGCGGGCGGCATTGTTGCGCCTATTCGAAAGTTCACAGTGTCGGCTCCTGGACGCCGGAAATCAGATCTATGTTACGGGCAGGAACTCCGTAGTCCTTTGCTAGACGCATTTCGAGTTTTAACGGGCCTTATTTGACGCACGAGCGACCAGCTCGTCCAATCTATTCCTTGCTCTTCTTCATGCGACCTCGCTTCGACTTCCTGCGAATGTCCCGCAGCCTTTGTTGCGTGTACACGCCTCCAGCGATGAACTCGGCGCCCTGACCCATGATTTCCGCCAGAGCGGCTTCGCCAGTTTGGTCAATGAACGCCACGTTGTTCAGCTCAACGATGCATCTGCGCGTGTCATCTTGGCGTCGTGTTTTTCTCCAGGTCGACCTGAGCTCGCCGGCCCATGGACCCTCCAAGCGGCCATCGAGAGACCATCTCTGCTCATCTGAAAAATCGGTGATGGTGATCTTCAGCACTACTCTCCCCTGCTTGCCTGTTCCTGTGCTGCCTATCCGCTAATCCGCGTCAGGTTCCTTACTCGTCGCCATTTCACCTCAGTTGGCCTGTGACAGCGCAAGCGTACCTGTGCGATGGACCAAGCCGCACTTTCCGTGAGCGCCTTCGCACTCACTAGCGATATAGAGGAAGCACCTCGCGTGCCACACTCAGCGGATGAGTCGTGTCACGTAAATGGTTGAGGAGAGAGCAAATGCTGAAACTTGCTGCGAGCCGCTTGCAGGAGTGTCGAAGTCCGCAGGGTCGAGGCAACGACAGCCGTCGACGTTTGGTCAGTCTTGTTGGCGCTGGATTCCCAGCCTGCGCATTTTGTATATCAGGGTGGTTCGAGGTATTCCCATCCGTGCGGCGGCGCCGTTCGATCCTCCGAGCACCCAGCGAGTTTCGCGCAAGATCTGCACAATATGTTCGCGCTGCGCGTGGTCCAAGGAGTTAGGCTTCGTTTCCACACAAGCCGTCTTGCCCGCCGGAAATTTTAATTCGGCAATGGGAGGCTGAAGCACAGTCCCCTTAGAGAGAATGACGGCCCGTTCGATGAAGTTTTGAAGTTCGCGAATATTTCCCGGCCAGTCATATCGCGCCAGGGTGCTCATGGCATCCGATGGAATGGTATCGATGGTTTTGTTCATCTGTTTCGCGTACTTTTCGGCGAAATAGCGTACCAAATCAGGGATGTCCGTTCGCCGCTCGCGGAGCGCTGGCAGCATGAGTGGGAAGACATTTAGCCGATAATAAAGATCGGCGCGAAACTGCTTCTCTTCGACCAACTTGCCTAAGTCTCGGTTAGTCGCCGCGACGATCCGTACGTCCACTTTAATGGAGCGTGTACTACCCAGCCTTTCGAACTCCTGTTCCTGCAGCACGCGTAACAGCTTGGACTGAAGCTCCAAGGGAATGTCTCCGATTTCATCGAGAAAGAGCGTTCCTCTATTCGCGAGCTCGAAGCGGCCGATTCTGCGCTCGATCGCGCCGGTAAATGCTCCCTTTTCATGCCCGAAGAGTTCGCTCTCCAACAGCCCCAAGGGGATTGCGGCGCAGTTCAGCTTGACGAATGTGCGATCTTTTCTGGAACTCAGTTTATGGATTGCGCGCGCGATCATTTCCTTCCCGGTTCCGGTTTCGCCGTAGATCAGTACCGTGGAACCGGTCGGTGCCACGGTCTCCACTTGCCTCAACACACGTTTGAGGGCGGCGCTGGAGCCGACAACCTCCTGGAATCTGTGTTCAGAGCGGATTTCATCGAGAAGATAAAGGCGTTCCTCAGCAAGCTGCTCGCGCGATTCGTTCACATTGCGGTATTCGAGCGCATTTTCGAGCGCGATGGCGACTTGGCCTGCCACCTGCCCCAGGAAGTCCACATCCTGAACGCTGAATGCGTCCTTGCGGCGATCGAGAAGATGTAACACACCCAGTTTTCGGTTTCCCCGGACAATCGGAAGAAAGCAGCCGGACTGGAATCCTTCCCCAGCGTTCTTTTGTAAGGCGACCGAGGCGAGGTCGTCGGGAGGAGCGCCCCAACAGAAAACCTTCCCACTTTCAAAGGCACGACCGGGACTGGTATTGTCGATCGGCAGCACCATTTCATTCACCAGGAAGCCGCGTCCATCGGGAAAGTCCAGGCCCTGAATCCGCAACTCGGCTCTTTCCTTTTCGGGCAATGACAAGCAGGCGGCGTCACATTGCATGGCACGGCGAACGCTAGTGGGTATTGCCTGGAACAGTTGAGTCAGATCCAGATTCGAAACTGCCGCATTATTTAACTCCAAGAGCAGCTTAAGCCGGTCACGTTCCTGCGACAGTTTTTCCTGAAGAGTGAGAATGGATTCATAGTTCCGTGTATTCTCCACCGCGACGGCCACTTGTTGAGCAAGGAGCTGCAGGATGTCGAGATCCTCTTCACTGTAAGCTGCCACTCTGTTAGCGCCGAAATGCAAAGCCCCGAGGGGACGCCGGGCCGTGGTCAGCGGCACCAGACAACTCGACCGAACTCCTTGCTCTCGAATCAATTTGATAGCGGTGTGGAAGCGGGTTTCACGCGCCGTATCGGAAATGATCAGTGGCTGCTGCGTTTGCCAGACGGCTGCGGCTATGGATTCCTCCATCGAGAATTCCATGCCCGCTTTGATCGGGGAGTCCGCCACACTGTCAAGTACATGGATTCGCATTACATTGCGATCCGGGTCAAAAAGCGAGACGGCGAGAAAATCGAAACCGACGAGAGGATGAAGCCCTTCGACGAGAGCTTGAAACAAATCAGCAAGATTCGTGTGAGATGCGATGGCGCGCGAGACCTCCAATAACGTGCGGCATTCCCGCGCTTCGCTCTCTGTCAGTGGTTTATGGCACACCTCTATTGCATTCATTCCTGAATGTAGCCCGCCCATAGTTAGATTCAACATCACGAGGAATAGGTACGCCAATCCAGAACAACTTAGGGTTGGTCTTTCTGCGAGAAGAAACGACCGGTTTTATAGATCTCGCGAAGAGTGTCGGAAGATAAAAGTTGGACCTTCGACGCTTCGACAGTCGACGCCTAAATTACCTAGCACCCTGTGCTGCTGTTAACGTCCCAAGAATAAGTCGTTTACACGACGTGCATACACGTCCTGGCTATGGCATCTGCTGTGCCTATACGTTAGGGCACCGATGTCAAGGGCTGACCGAAGTCAGCCTAAACAGAAGAAGCATGAGAAGAACGAGGAAACATAAAGAAGTTGTTTGCTTTCGCTGTTCTTTGTCTTTCGATGCGGATTCCGTTATTCGGAAATTCAAAACCGCATCGCACAAGGAGATTTGAAATGATTTGGGCTCGACATTTGAAACATTTTACGAAGGTAGTAGGCGTGGCTGCTCTTGCACTGGGCGCATTGGCGACCAGCGGAAACGCACAGAATGCATACCAGGGCAAGTTTACGCTGCCGTTTGAGACTCACTGGGGAGGCGCGACGCTGCCGGCCGGCGATTACACTTTCGCTCTGCAATCCGTCGGCTTTCCATACACACTTTACATCCGAGGAGAGCGAGTCAACGCGATCATCACGGCCGCTGCAACCGACGACAGACACGTTTCAGACCACGCGCAATTGAATTTGGTGGACATCTCTGATGTGCAAACCGTCCAGACATTCGATGCGCCGGAGCTAGGACTGAGCTTTGTCTACGACACGCCGACACAAAAGCACGAGGGACGCAAGCAAGCCCGTGCAGGGTCGGTGCCACAGCCTGCGCCTGCATCCAAGGTCAGTGAAAACAAAACGTCCATCGCAGTCTACGCCGCGGGTCGCTAAGAAAAAAAAGCATGCAGTCACTGCAAGCGCCGTGGGCAGAAAGGTAGGGATTCAATCCCTGGCAAGGCCCACGGTAGACAAGCGGTGTAGCCCAAACTGGGATGCGCATTCCAGCACGAAACGCATCCCAACGAGGGCCGCGCCGCCAATCTGGCTGGGGTACCGGCGTGTGGCCATAGACCACCATTGCCCTGCCGCGATACCCCTCAGCCCAGTTGTAACGAACGGGCAGGCCGAATTCGTCGGTTTTCCCTGTCGTCGTTATCCGTCACTCGGGGGCTCTTCGGCAATCTGATGCTATGTACGCTCTTGCCGCAAAGGCGGCGATGTTTCGAAGTGCTTGGCGACTCTTGCCGCCTTTGGCCGCCATCCTAATTCCAGCTAGGGTGCTCTCAAAGAAGTCCGCCATGCTGTCAAGGTTCGCGTCTGAGCTAATTTCTCCCTGGTTTTTTGCCCTGATAAGCACGTGCATTAGGGTCTGACGCAGCAGATGCGCCGCATTGCGTGAGATACGCGTTACGTCGGCATCTCGCTGACCGAATTCGCTGATTGCGTTCAGCCCCATGCAACCTTCGGCACTGGACAAGTCTTTTCGTTCAGCGAAGGTCATGAGCGTGTTTTGAACGGCGGAGAGTGCCGAGCCAGGCCTTTCCAACTCCGCAGTGATGGAGCGAACACTCTCTGTGACATACATTTTCAGGGCTTTCAAAAACAGCGCCCGCTTGTCACCAAAGGTGTCATACATGCTCTGTCGCCCAACGTTCATGACGCGCATCAACTCATCCGTGGACGAGGCCGCAAAGCCTTGCTGAGAAAAAAGGCGTATCGCCTTCCGAAGCGCTTTCTCCTGATCGAACTCCTTCGGTCGAGCCATGCACCTCTTCCTTTCTATGTTCCCGTTCCGATTATGCGACGTATCCGCCATCGATGGTCAGGCTGGCTCCGGTGATGAAACCCGCATCCTCCGATGCGAGGTAGGAGACGAAGCTGGCGACCTCCGATACATCACCCATCCGCTTCAAAGGAATGAGCGCTTTAACCACCTCAGCATGGGCTGAAGTCATGTCGGTAGCTGTCGGTCCGGGTTGAACATTGTTGACGGTAATGGCGCGCGGGGCGAGATCGATGGCAGCGCCTCGAACGAGTCCTGTGAGCGCAGCCTTCGTCATGCTGTAGATACTTCCGCCCGGGAAGGCAGTGCGAATCGCGGTGTTGCTGCCGATGAGAACGATCCGGCCTCCGTCTTTCATTTCTTGTGCAGCCGCCTGAATACCGACGAAGGCGGCACGGACGTTGATGGCCACCATGCGGTCGAAGTCTTCGAGACTGTACACGTCAATCGTGCCCATGGTGAGAATGCCAGCGTTGCTGACGAAGATGTCGAGACTGCCGAAGGCTTCTGCAGTTCTGGCGACAGCGGCCCGGAGCTCTTCGGCCGAGCTGCTGTCGGCCTTGAGGGATAGCGCTTTGCCTCCCGCGGATTCGATTTCGCGAACGAGTTGGAGAGCCTGCTTTTCTGAACTTGAGTAAGTGAACGCGACTGACGCGCCTTCCGCCGCGAGTCGGCGGACAATTCCTGCCCCGATGCCTCTTGAACCACCGGTGACGAGAGCTACTTTGCCTGTGAACGATTTTGTCTGCATTGTTCCACCAATTTCCTCCCAGCAATCATTATGCATGTTCTGGATTATTCTGTCCAGAATGATATCCAATCCGGCGGAACAAGTCCTCTAGCCCGGCACGGTGAAGAAGTTTCGTCATGTCTTTGGTTTCATGTACCATCTTTCGCTTCTTTCCTTTTGACTTCCAGCCGACCAATCGGCCAGAAGAAATGTGGAAGTTAATTCGCTGACTCAGAAACCGTAGGCCAGCCAGCGGAAGGAGGCTCCGGCTTCCCCGGAGCCCTCCTCCCTTCGCCCTCAGAAGTTCAGCTTCAGTGCAACTTGTGAGACGCGGCCTGGTTGCGACTTCAGGATTTGTCCGAAGGTTGCGTCGTCGCGATTGCCATCGACCGCGGACGCGCCATCGAACTGGGCATGGTTGAAAGTGTTAAAGGTCTCGAAACGGAATTCGAGCGAGCTTGCTTCCGTCAGTCGAGTGAGTTTGTGCAGTGCCATATCGTAGTTATTGATTCCCGGACCGTAGAAGAAACGCCGGGAGGAAGTTCCGAAGGTGCCCAACGCGTTCGGGCTGAAGAGTTTGGTGTTGAAAGCGAGCGGGTTGTTGCGCGGATCGTGGTTGGTATTCAATGAGCCGAGACTGGGATTGTAATTCGGCAGATCGATGCTGACGCTGTTCACCCCGTTGTTCTGGACCTGAACGAGGGCGTTGTCTCCAAAGCTCTGGAAGGTGACTGGCAATCCCGTCGAAAAGCGCGACACTCCGGAAATGGCCCAGCCCTGGGTTAGACGATTGGATTTGCGGAACAACTTGTCAAACGGCAGTTCGTAGTTGTAGCTGACGACGAAGTTGTGTTTGAGGTCGAAAGCGGAAATTGCGTATTCCTTGCGAAAATTAAACGGATTGACCTGCTCTTGAATGCTGGAGGCCCAGTCCATCGACTTCCCGTAGGTGTAGCTGGCCAACAACGTGAGCGGGCCTGCTGTTCGCTTAAGCGATGTTTGGAAGCTGTTATAGTTGGCGTTCCCCATGTTCTGGTAAACCGCATCGGTACCGATGGTGTTCGGGTACGGGGACCGCGTGCCGTTGACAACGGTCCCGTCGGCGCGCCTGTAGACCTGGTTCTCGCCAAAAGGGCCGCAAACGGGGCTTCCGGGCGCCACGTCCTGTGGCTGGCTGAGGCTAAGACAGAGAGCGGGGTTGCCTGGGTTTACGTCATGAACGGCTAGCAGATGGCGGCTCAGTGAGCCGGTGTAGCCGACGCTCAATACCATGTTCGGGCCGAGTTGCCGCTCGATCGTCAAGTTCGCCGACATGGTATACGGCGTTTTGTTGCCGGGAAACACGCTTCCGGCGCCGCTGATGGGGGTATAGCGCGACCAATTAATGTTGGCATCCGGATTCGTTGCCGACACGGTATAGGGCGGAACGTTTACGGGAAACTGCTGGACAAAGTTCGTCCCGGTCAGCGCGCCCACAAATGGCGTCGCCATCACCGGGGATTCGGGACTGGTGTAGGTCAGTCCATACGGCGGATTACCGGTCGGATACGCGATGGTCAGACCTTCGACGGCGGTGAAGAAGCGGCCCGCGCCTGCACGTATGCTGGTTTTTCCCGGTCCACCCGTCAGTTTCCCGAGGAATCCATCGGCGAAATTCGGCGAGTATGCAACCCCCAGTCGAGGAGAGAAATTATCCAGAGGCGAAAGCGCAATGGCCGGTCGAACGTGGCCGCCGCCCGGTAGCGGATCGCCTGGCACCAAATAGCCGAGAGGGGCGCCCGGGAAGGTGGTTGATTGAACGCCTTGCACGAAGGTCGTGATTTGGTTGTGCTCCTCAGACCAAGGGGTGATGTAGTCCCAGCGAAGGCCGTAGTTGATGGTGACATTGGGGCGGACCCGCCAGCTGTCCTGCGCGAATGCACCGCCGTCGGCCGCGCTTTCATAAAAAGCTGGCGAGGACTGCTGAGAATAAAAGTCCGGAAGTCCCAGCAGAAAATCGGCAAAACCGTTTCCGGTGGACTGATTGCCACTCCCGAAAAACGAAAACGTACCATTGGCGACCAAATCTGGATTCTGCTTGATCTTGTACCAGGTGTACTGGAAGCCGGTTTTAATCGTGTGTTTGCCCAGGCTCTTGGAAACCGTGTCGCTCGCCTGGAACGTGTTGTTCACTTGAGCCACAAAGAAGGGCTCGGTCCCTGTTGTAAACGAGTTGAAGTACAGCGTTTCCACGCCGGCGAATCTCGGCGCTCCTTGGATGATGCCCTCGCCGCCCGCGGTAATCCCCTGGTCGGCAAGCGTTGTGCCCACGCCTCCCTTGGGGACGCCCAGATTGTTATTCAAGCGCGTCCCGCTGAACCGCGCTTCGTTGACGAGAGTGGAACCAAACGCCTTGGTGTTGCTGACGACGAAGAGCTGGTCTATGCCGCTAGAAACGCCGTCGAAGGAGCCGCCATTCGGATTGGGCACCGTGGCTCCGCCGAACCCGGAAGGATACGGATTGTCGAGGTTGTATTTGTCGTAGAAATAATAGAAATAAAAATCACCGGCTCTTTCGCTGTTCCAATCGATGCGCCCCGACGCCTTTTCGTCGTGGATGGTCAGCGCTTCGGCGGAAGATTCAAAACTAGCCGGCCCGACATTGGGTGATGGTATGTATTGCAGCAGCTTTGTCGCCGGAACCGCGAACGCTCTTTGCGGTATGACGGCTCCCGGAAAGACGCACCCTGTGACCGGATCCGTCGTCTGACAACCGGGTTTGTAAAACGGTTCGTTCCTGTTGACCTGGTATCCGAGTCGTTGGGTTAGCGTCTGCGCCAGGAAATTACCGTTGACGGCGCCCGGCAAAGGATTCTGATTGCTTGGCGTGATTAGATCGGAGAAGTTGCCCGCCCGATTGGCAAGCGAAGGCACCGCGACTTGCCCCGTGTCCTGGCCCTGCTTTGTGTGCTGTCCCTGATAATCTCCAAAGAAGAAGATCTTATTCCGCTTGATGGGCCCTCCGAGAGTTCCGCCGTATTGATTCTGCTGAAAGATCGAGCGCTGGCTGGAAAAATAGCTCTTTGCATCCAGATTTGTATTGCGCAGGAACTCAAACGTGGAGCCGTGAAAGGCATTCGAACCGGTCTTGGTCACAACATTAATCAATCCGCCGCTGTAGTTGCCGTATTCCGCATCCGCATTGGTGGTCAGGATGCGAAACTGAGCAATGGAGTCGAGGTTCGGAATAATTCCCGCCTGCTGGCCGATGCCTTCCTCCACGCTTGCCCCGTTCAAGGAAAAACCGTTGGCGTCTTCGCGTTGGCCGTTGATCGAAAACTGTCCCGTGTTGGCCTCGCCTGCGGCAGGAACCGTGCCGAAACCTCCGCCGGACGTGCTGTTTCCCGCGCCGCTCGTGGTGATAGGCGTTACGCCTACCTGCAACGCGAACAAGTCCGTGTAGCTGCGTCCGTTTAGCGGAATCTCCGTGACCTTCTTGGTTCCCAGGACTTGTCCGAGTTGTGTATCCGTCGTTTCGACTCGCGCGGGATTTTCCGTGACCACGATCGACTGGTCCTGTTCCTTCACTTGCAGCGTCACATCCACCACCAGGGCGCTATCGATGTCGATGACCAAGCCGCTTCTGGTGTAATCCTTGAACCCGTCCAAGGTCACATCGATCCGGTATTGCCCGACCGGCAAAACGGGAAAAGTGAATACGCCGTTCTGATCCGTCTTGATGGTTTGTTTAACTCCAGTGGCCGCATTGGTGACGACTACGGTGGCCCCCATCACCACGGAACCCGATTGATCGGCGACGACACCCGTAATTTTCCCCGTGATTTCCGCCTGGACAACACAGCTGACAACCAGGATTGCAACCAGCAGATACAAAACCTTCTTTTTTACGCGATGCATTATTCCCTCCCTGATGTTTACTCTCGAATTGGCAATGACCAATGTTTGCGGACGACATCTGGCTTCCTGTATCCAGGGCCAGGTTTATCGTCATTACTCAAATGCTTTTCCAACTCGTTTCCTCCTTTCCTACTCGTGCTCGGCGATGATTTCCCAACTCACGCCAGTCACGCCCGACTCCAGGCTCAAGCGGCTCACGATCTGCTCGAGTAGTGAGTTCTGCCTGCCGGTGCTGGTCAGAATCGCGTGTACCTCGACTTTGTCCGTATGCTCAACGTCTTCGCTCTTCAGAGACTTGAGGAGCAGAGGTTGCCCACCCAAGGAATGGAGCAAAAGCGCACGCAGGTGGG
>Ga0210395_10003416_pt1 | contig 12204 bp, 11 predicted proteins | sample IncBWH4OmetaG_FD_150861 | JGI IMG/M metagenome (GOLD analysis project Ga0210395, IMG submission 150861) | Forest soil microbial communities from Barre Woods Harvard Forest LTER site, Petersham, Massachusetts, United States - Inc-BW-H-4-O ...
CAGCCACAGAATAGCCGCCAACATAAACACTGACGCGATCATGGTGTACATGAAAAACTTTACCGCCGCGTAGACCTTGCGCTCGTGGCCGAAGACGCCGATCAGGAGCGCCATCGGGATCAGCGTGGCCTCCCAGAAGAAATAGAAGAGGAAGAGATCGAGGGAAGTAAACACGCCGATCAGCGCGGTCTCCATGATCAGCAGCAGAATGAAAAATTCCTTCACCCGGTCGTGGATCGACTTCCAGGAAATGAGCACGCACAGCGGAGTGAGAAACGTGGTCAGCACCACGAGCCACAAAGAGATTCCGTCCATGCCCATGTGGTAGTGGATGTTGGGAGTAGTGGTCCACTGGTTGTTGACTTCGTACTGGAATCCCAGTTGCGAGCGGTGAAAATGCACCGGCAGGTGCAGCGATAGAAAGAAAGTGAACAGCGAAACCACCAGCGCGAAGATGCGGATGTCGCGATCGCGCCGCGGAAACAGCACCAGCAGCAACGCTCCCGCGAGCGGAGCGAAAGTCACGAACGTGAGAATGTAGGGGCTCCAGCTATCGGTGCTCATTACTCAACGCACTCCCATCCAAATCATGAAGGCAATCAACGCGGCCGATCCGGCGGCGATCCAGCCCGCGTACGAGCGCAGATTGCCGGATTGCATGTGGCGAACTTCGTCGGACACGTGGCGCGCGCCGTCGGCGGCATTGTTGACCGTGTCGTCGATGATCTTCCTGTCGAGTCCCTGCCATAGGATGTTGGTCGAGGCGTCGATCAATGGCTTGATGAATATTCTTCGGTAAAACTCATCGACATAATATTTGTTCAAGACGGCTTCGTAGAATCCGTTCAGCCGATCAGCGATTTTCTGTGGCAGGTACGGCTTGCTGATGTAGAGGAACCACGCCAGGAAAAGGCCCAACAGCGCGACTCCCACCGAAATGCCCATCAGCATGTATTCCGTAACGTTGCTTGCCGCTTCGCCGACAGCTTCCGAGGCTGCGCCTGTGTTGAACACGGGATCAAGGAAGTGTTCGAAGCGGTTGCCGATGCCGACCAGTCCGCCGACCACCGAAAGCAAAGCCAGAATCATCAGTGGCGCGAGCATCACCATCGGGCTCTCGTGCGGTTCGCCGTGCCCGTGATCGTCATGGCCGACCACATGAGTGCCATGACCGTGCTCGTCAACCTTTGCGCCGTGGTAGTCGCCGAAGAAAGTCATAAACAGCAGGCGGAACATGTAGAACGAAGTGATGAAGGCGGTGATGACGCCGATCAGCCAGATCACCCAGCTTCCGTGGGTACTCGAGTATGCCTGCCAGAGAATTTCGTCCTTGCTCCAGAAGCCTGCAAATGGCGGGATTCCGGCGATCGCCAGGGTCGCGATCCCCATGGTCAGAAACGTCCACGGAATGTAGGAACGCAGTCCGCCCATCTTGCGCATGTCTTGCTCGCCACCGACGGCGTGGATCACCGAGCCTGCGGCCAGGAACAGCAGGCCTTTGAAGAAAGCGTGCGTCATCAGATGGAAGACGCCGGCCGAGAACGCTCCCACTCCGCACGCCATGAACATGTAGCCGAGCTGCGAAATCGTGGAGTAAGCGAGCACCTTCTTGATGTCAGTCTGCGTGATGCCGATCGTCGCAGCGAAAAGCGCGGTCAGGGTCCCGATGACGGCGACGACCATCAGCGCCGTCGGCGCGCGCTCAAAAATCAGATGCGAGCGCGAGACCATGTAGACGCCGGCCGTGACCATGGTCGCGGCGTGGATTAAAGCGGAAACCGGAGTGGGACCTTCCATGGCGTCGGGAAGCCAGACGTAGAGCGGGATCTGGGCCGACTTGCCGCAGGCGCCGACCATCAGGAGAATGCCGATTGTGGTGAGCAGGGTTTCGGTGTCCGCTCCGGCGGGGAGATGCGCGACGGAGTCGAAGACTTTCGTAAACTCTAACGAGCCGAAGTGCTGGATGATTAGAAACAGCGCGATGAGGAATCCAAAGTCGCCGATGCGGTTGACGATGAATGCTTTTTTACCTGCCGATGCCGCGGAATCTTTGGTGAACCAGAACCCGATCAGCAGATACGACGCCAGCCCCACGCCCTCCCACCCGATAAACATCAGCAGATAGTTGCTGGCGAGGACGAGCGTCAGCATAAAAAACATGAACAGGTTCAGGTAGGCGAAGAAACGGTAGTAGCTGGGATCGTCCCACATGTAGCCGACGGAGTAGATGTGGATGAGGAATCCGACACCGGTAACGACCAGCAGCATGACCAGCGAGAGTTGATCGAGATACAACGAGAAGTCAGCAACAAAGCTGCCGGGAGCGCCGATTTGGCCGTAGCGAATCCAGTGGGCGATGTATTCCGGGTAGGGAAGGTCGGCTGATGAAACGCGCCAGGCAACCGAGAGTGCCCATACGAAGGCCGCTCCAGAGAAAAACAGGCCGACCGTGCTGACCGCCGTCCGTGACGACTTCTTCCCGAGGAAGCCATTGATCGCGGCGCCCGCCACCGGAAGCACCGGGATCAGCCAAAGATTGAGAGAGGAAGTCATAGTTTGAGCTGACTCATAACTTGAGAAGGTTCACCTGGTCGATATTCAAAGTCTCGCGTGTGCGGTAAACCGCGATGATGATCGCCAGGCCCACGGCGGCTTCCGCGGCCGCCACCACCATGACGAAGAAGACGAAGATCTGTCCGGCCAGCGCGTGCCAATGTGCGGCAAACGCGACGAACGAAAGATTCACTCCGTTGAGCATGAGTTCGATCGACATGAAAATCGTGATGATGTTGCGCTTGATCAGAAATCCGGCCACGCCGCAGGCGAACAAGAACCCGCTGAGCACCAGGTAATACGAGAGTGGAACCATTATTCCGCCTCCCTTGCGGGCGCGTTTGCCGGAGAAGACGGAGGCTTGCTGGCCAACACCACCGCGCCCATGATCGCAATCAGGATCAGGATGGAAGTAATTTCAAAGGGCAGCAGAAACTCATGAAACAACATTTGCCCAATCGTCTTGGGATCGCCGGGCAGCGCCCCCGCCGCGACCGCCTCGGTTCCCGAATGCCGCAGCACCACCCACGCCACCAGGACGCTTCCAAGTAACATCCCCGGAATCCCCAATAGAACCGAGACACGACTGCCCTGGGTGCGCTCCTCCACGCCGGCATTTAACAGCATGATGGTGAAGACGAACAGCACCATAATCGCGCCGGCGTAGACGATGACCTGCACTGCCGCCACGAACTCCGCGCCGAGAAGAAGATATTCGCCCGCCAACGCAGCCATCACCGCAATCAGCGATAGCGCGCTGTTGATGGGATGTGTCTGCGCCAGCAGGTTGACTGCGCCCGCGACGGCCACGGCCCCGAAGGCCAGAAAAAGAATGAGATGAACGTTCATGAAATCAGTTCTCGGTTCTCAGTTCCCAGTTCTCAGCAAAAGCCGCTTTGCAAGCGGAATCTCAGCCCGCGGAACCTCTCCGCTGCGACTGAGAACTGAGAACAGAGAACTGAGAACTCTTTTGCCTACCACGCGACTGCAATTGCCGTCGCAATCAGATTCATCAGCGACAGCGGTAGCAGAAACTTCCAGCCAAACGCCATCAACTGGTCATAGCGGAAGCGCGGCAACGTGCCGCGCACCCAGATATACAAAAAGAGAAATGCAAAAATCTTTGCCGCAAACCAGAACACCGGCAACAATGCCTGCAAGATCGGAGGGCCGAAGATCGGGCCATTCCATCCGCCGAAAAATAGAAGCGTGGCCAGGCAGGCCACCGTAATCATGTTGGCGTACTCGGCCATGAAGAACATGGCAAACTTCATGGCGCTGTATTCGGTGTGATAACCCGCGACCAACTCGGTTTCGGCTTCGGGCAAGTCGAACGGGATGCGGTTGGTCTCAGCGTAGGCGGCCATCAGGTAACAGAAGAAGCCGATGAACTGGCCATGAAAAATATTCCAGCGCGGAATGAAGCCCCAGAAATGCCCCTGCTGCGCCATCACGATGTCGCGCAGGCTGAAGCTTCCCGACATGATCAGCACGCCGACCAGCGATAGGCCGAGAGAAATTTCGTAGCTCACCATTTGCGCGCTGGCCCGCAGTCCGCCCAGCAAGGAATATTTGTTGTTCGACGACCATCCTGCCAGCGCCACGCCGTAAACGCCAATCGAGGTGATCCCCAGAATCAGGAGTAGGCCCGTGTTGACGTCGGTGACCTGCAGCGGAATGCTGTAGCCGCCGATGGTGATCGCATTCCCGAACGGGATCACCGCAATCGAAGTCAATGCAAAGATGACGGCAATCATCGGCGCCGCAATGTAGAGCGGCTTATAGACGTGCGGTGGCGTCAGGTCTTCCTTGAATAGAAATTTGATCCCGTCTGCCGCGGGCTGCAGCAGGCCAAACGGGCCGACCCGCGTGGGTCCCCAGCGGTTCTGCATGCGGCCAACGACTTTGCGCTCCAGCCAGACGGTGTAGGCCACGGCCGTCAGCAGCACGCCGAGCACGACCGCGGACTTGATCACCGACGCCAGAAGGTAGAGCCAGATGGGCAACGCGTTCTTTCCTCTTCAATCTTTCCGTTGCAGATATTAGTCGGCCGCGACTTCCGCCGGCTTGACTTCATGACTCTCCATGACAGACTTCAGCGTGCGCGAATAGCGTCCCAGCGTGCCGGAAGTGAACAGACCGTCGTGGGCTGGGGAAATCGAATCCGGCGAGTGCGCCGCGCCCGGGCCGCTTTTCGTGAGCGACGTGTGTTCGACATTGCCCGCCAGCAGATTCCCCCGCGAAACGTCGTAGCCGGGAACCAGTCGCTGGATTTCGTCGAGAATTGCCATGGGATCAAGCGGGCTCAACTTCGGTTCCAGCCCTTGCATCTCAAGCCACACCGCGTGACGATCCGCCTCGCCCGACTGCGCACCCCGCGATTGACCCATGTCGGCGCGAGTGCCGCCGCCGAAGGGAACAAGTTTGCGAACGTCGGTGCCCATGGCGTCCGCGATGCGGACGATCATTTCAAAATCAGTTTTCGTGCCGGAAACTTCTCCTGCTTTCTTTACCAGTTGCAAGTCGCCGCAGGTATTGGTCATGCTACCGGATTTTTCATACGCGTTCGCCGCGGGCAGCACCACGTCCGCCATGATCGCGGTCTCGGTGAGAAACATATCCTGCACCACGACGAAGCTGTTGGAGAATGCAAACGGATCAACATTCAAGCGCCCAACGGGATTCGATCCGACCACGTACAGCGCCTTCAACTTGCCGCTCTTGCCCGCATCGATCATGCCGGGGAGATCGAGTCCGGCAGCTGGCGGGATGGCCCACTCCTCATGGAAGTTGCTCGTTCCGGGCGTCGGATGATAGCCAGGCAGCAAGTCGGGATAGAGTCCCATGTCTGCCGCGCCGCGAGAATTGGCGTAGTCAGCCAGGCAGATAAATTTCGCTCCGGCAATGCCCGAGCCGAAAGTGACGAGGCTGGCAACGTCGTTGCCGCGAATTTCCGAGCCGAAGATGATGACGAGATTCTGTTCGCTACGGAGTTGATTGCGAAGAGCGATCCATGCGTCTTTGTTTGTGGTCGCGCTGTTGATCGCATCTGCGGCGGAATCATCGCCGGCCAGGAAGGTTGCAACTCTGCCTTCGGTTCCTGCCGGAATCTGCGCGAAGTTCGTGGCCTGCCGGCGCAGCTTGATCGATTCGGAATTAATTACGTAGAGCTTGGCACGGTGCAGTCGTACGTTATTGCGAATCTGCCACGCCAACAGGGGATGCTGCTCGGTCGGATCGTTCCCGATCAGCAGAATAGCGGGCGCGTTGTACACGTCGGCCATGCTGGCGGTCGCGTCGGGCTTGCCGCGCAGCGCTGCCGAAAGAGCAGGGAAGTCGGCGGTGCGATGATGATCAACGTTGTTCGTCTTTAACACCACGCGGGCGAATTTCGAGAGCAGGTAGGCTTCTTCATTCGTGATGCGGGTCGATCCGAGTACGCCGATTGCGGCGCCGCCATCTCTGTCACGAACCTCGGCGAACTTCTTTCCGATCAGCGCGAACGCGTCTTCCCACGAGGCGGGCGTCAGCTTGCCTTCTTTGCGAATGAGCGGCTGCGTCAGCCGTTCTTCATGATTCGCGAAATCGAAAGCGTAACGGCCCTTGATGCAGAGAAAATCTCCGTTGGTGCCGCTCTTGTCGCGATTGTCGCCGCGGACGATCTCCATGCCCGTGTCCGACCGCCGCACGCCCAGCGTGGTCTTGCAGCCGTCGCCGCAGTGCGTGCAGACTGTGCCGACGTGCTTCATTTCCCAGGGTCGCGTCTTGTAGCGATACGCTCCGGAGGTGAGTGCGCCCACCGGGCAAATATCGATGCACATGCCGCATTCTTCGCATTCCAGATGATCTTCTTTATTGGGAGCGATCAGCGAACTCACGCCTCGGTTCTGCACGCCCAGCGCCCACACGTCCATGCCCTCGCCGCAGACTCGGACGCAGCGATAACAGAGAATGCAGCGCGGCCGGTCGAAGAACACCACGGGAGACCACTGCTGTTCTTCCTTGTGGTTCTTCGCCTCCATGAATTTCGATTCGGCGGCGCCGTATGAAAAAGTCATGTCCTGCAGTTCGCACTCGCCGCCCGCGTCGCACACCGGGCAGTCCAGAGGATGATTGCCGAGCAGCATCTCGAGCATCGACTTGCGCGCCTGCTTGATCTCGTCGCTGTCGGTGACGGCGACCATGCCCTCGCTGACCACAGTAGTGCAGGCGGTTTGCAGCTTCGGCATCTTCTCGACTTTCACCAGACACATGCGGCAAGCGCCCTGCAGAGACAGGTTAGGGTAATAGCAGAAGGAAGGCACTTCGATGCCTACGCTCTTGCAGGCTTCGATGAGCAGCGTTCCCGCGGGAGCCGTGAGTTTCTTGCCGTCGACAGTGAGAGTTACGTCAGCCATATTTGTCGCGTCGTAGTAGCGCCGGCGTCTCGCCGGCTGTCGCGAGGGCGTCTCGCCCTCGCACTCCATCAGCATCTAAACCTGCGGGCATTCGCCCGCACATTGGGCCGGCGAGACGCCGGCGCTACACCAACACCGGTTCGGCCAGGCCCGCTTTTTCAAACGGACACGGCTTGCCATCCAGGTGATCTTCAAATTCCTTTCTGAACTTCTTTACGAAGGCAATCGTCGGCATGGCGGCCGCGTCTCCCAGCGGGCAGAACGTTCGGCCAAGCATGTTTTCCGCCAGATACTGGATGTTGTCGATGTCTTTCTTCATGCCGCCGCCGGCGTGAAAACGAGTCAGAGTCTTTTTGATCCAGTCGGTGCCTTCGCGGCAGGGAATGCACCATCCGCAACTTTCGTGCTGATAAAACTTCATGGTGCGCAGGGCAAATTTCACAATGCATTGCGCGTCGTCGACCACCACCACGCCGCCCGAACCCAGCATGGATCCAGCTTTTGCGACCGAATCGAAATCCATGGAAACATCAACTTCGTCCGCGGTAAGGCATGGGCACGATGCTCCGCCCGGCACCACGGCCTTCAGATTTCGACCGTTTGGGATGCCGCCGCCCACCTCATAAATCATCTTCTTCAGGTTGTAGCCCATGGGCAGTTCGTAAACGCCGGGCTTGGCGATGTTGCCGCTAAGGCAAAACAGGCGCGTGCCGCCGTTTTTGGGCGTGCCGAGCTTGGCGTACCAATCCGCACCGCCCAGAATTATGTGCGGCACGTTGGCCAGCGTCTCCGCATTATTAATGACCGTCGGCCCGCCCCACAGCCCGACCACGGCCGGGAACGGGGGACGAATGCGCGGAATCCCGCGCTTGCCTTCGAGCGATTCCATAAGCGCCGACTCTTCGCCGACTTCGTACGCTCCCGCGCCGCCGTGCCAGTAAATGTCCAGATCACGGCCACTGCCGAAAATGTTCTTGCCGATGAAGCCCCGAGCGTAGGCGTCGCGAATGGCCTTCTGCATGATCTCCAGCAGATAGCGGTACTCGCCGCGTATGTAGATGTATCCGCTCTTCGCACCTACGGCCAGCGCGCCGATCATGACGCCCTCGATCACCGAATGCGGATCGTGCTCGAAAATCAAGCGGTCTTTGCAGGTGCCGGGCTCGCTCTCATCGCCATTGCACAGAACATATTTCGGCTTGGCCGATTGCTTGGGCACGAACGACCACTTCATCCCAGTCGAAAATCCCGCGCCGCCGCGGCCGCGCAGGCCGGAGTTCTTGACCTCGTTGATGATGGCGTCGGGTTCCATGGCGAGCGCCTTCTGCACGGCCTTGTAGCCGTCCAGTTCGAGATAGCGGTCGAGATTGGCCGCACCCTGGCCGAAGCGCCGGGAGACGACCTTTACTTCGTCGGAATGGGAAACGAGATCAGCCATGAGACCCAATCTTGGGAATTGAGTAATTGGGGAATTTGGTAATTGGGTAATTGAAAAACCTGGCGGCCGGAAACGTTTCGACTTTGGGTTTTCAATTTCTCAATTACCAAATTACACAATTACTCAATCGCTTTTACTGCGTTGCCTTCTTCATATACCCGTCAAGAATCCGATCCATCTTTTCCGTGGTCAGGTTCTCGTGAAAATCGTAATTTACCTGCGCCGCCGGGGCCCAGCTGCAGGCGCCGATGCACTCCACTTCTTCTAGCGTAAACATGCCGTCGGGCGTGGTCTGCTTGTGGCCGACGCCGAGCTTTTTCGCGCAGTGCTGCAAAATTTCTTCGCCGCCGCGCACCATGCAGCTGATGTTGGTGCACACCTGCACGTTGAACTTGCCGCGCGGCTTGGTGGTCAGCATGGAGTAGTAGCTGATCACGTTGTTCACTTCGAGCACGGTCAGATCAAGGCGGGTAGCCAGTTCCGCGATCACTTCGTCAGACAAGAATCCAACCTCGTCCTGCGCGTAGAGCAGCGTGGGCACGAGCGCGGAGCGTTTGGTCGGATAGTGCGGGACCATCTCCGCGAAGCGGGTTTCGAATTCTTCAGAAAATTTCATTGGCGTACCGTAACAGCGCCATTCGTGCCTTTAGTCAAGTTCTTGCTGGTGCGTCTCGACCCACCGGGCCGATTCCCTTTCCATCAGATCGGGCATCCTCTTCCGCCGCCCCTATATTTGTGACTCCGCGAGCACGTCTTCCATCCCCCTCGATTTGCTTTCGGCATACCTGCCTCTCTGGGTCGGGCGACGTCCGAAAAACGGGGGAATTACCGATCGATCTCTCCCAGCACGATGTCAATGCTTCCAATCGCTGCCACCACATCCGCCAGCAGACGGCCTTCACACATCGTAGGCAGCGTTTGCAGATTCGCGAAACAAGCGCTCCGCATGTGCACCCGATACGGCTTGGCCGTTCCGTCGCTGACGATGTAGTAGCCCATCTCTCCGCGCGGCGATTCCACTGCCTGATAGACTTCGCCTGGCGGCACCGCGAATCCCTCCGTGATGATCTTGAAGTGGTAGATGAGCGATTCCATCTGGGTCTTCATCTTTTCGCGGTCGGGCAGCACGATGCCCGGCGCATCCGCCTTGGTTGGGCCTTCGGGCATACCGTCCAGTGCCTGCCGCACGATTGCGGTTGACTCGCGCAGTTCCTGGACGCGGCACATGTAGCGGGCGAAGACGTCACCTTCGTGCGATATCGGCACCTTGAACTGAAACTTCTCGTAGCTGGAATACGGCATGTCGCGCCGCAAATCGAGGTCCACGCCACTGCCCCGCAGAGTCGGGCCCGTTGCGCCCAGTGCAATCGCGTCTTCCGCCGTCATGCGGGCGACGCCTTTGGTGCGCATCGTCCAGATCGGATTGCCCGTCAGCAGATTTTCGTACTGGTCGATGCGCTCAGGAAAGTATCCCGCGAAGTCGCGTACCCGGTCGAAGAATCCCAGCGGGGGCTCCAGCGCAATTCCGCCCACGCGAAAATACGACGTCATCATGCGCTGGCCGCTGACCATCTCGAAGATCTTCAGGATTTCTTCGCGCTCGCGGAAACAATATAAAAAGACTGTCAGCGCGCCGATGTCCATGGCGTGCGTGCCCAGCCAGACCAGGTGCGAGTTAATCCTGGTTAACTCGTTCAGCAAAACCCGCAGCCACTGCGCTTTCGGCGGGATCTCCAGCCCCAGCAACTTCTCCACGGCCAGCACGTAGCAGAGGTTGTTGGTCATGGGGCAGAGATAATCGATGCGGTCGGTGAGCGGCACGACCTGCTGGTAAAACTTGGCTTCGCAGGTCTTCTCGATCCCGGTGTGCAGGAAGCCGATGTCGGGCATCATGCGCACCACGGTCTCGCCGTCAATTTCGAGCAGCACGCGCAGAACTCCGTGGGTGGACGGATGCTGCGGCCCCATGTTCAGGATCATGGTGCGATCCTGGCCGGGTTCGAGCACGGGAGTGGGATTCAGGTGGGCCATCATTCTCTCAGCGATAGCCCTCCACCGGATAATCCTTGCGCAGCGGATGACCTTCCCAGTCCTCGGGCATGAGAATGCGCCGCAGATAGGGATGCCCGGTGAAGCGCACGCCAAACAAATCAAAAACTTCACGCTCAAAATAATTCGCACCCGGCCAAACCGAAGTCAGCGACTCGACCGCCGGGCTGTCGCTGTTGAGACGAACCTTCAGCCGGATTCGCTCTTTGTTCGGGATCGAAAGCAGGTGATAGACAACCTCAAATCTAGGTTCAGCGGGATACCAGTCCACGCAAGTGACGTCAGAGAGGAAATTGAAGGGGCAGGCGGGATCGTCTTTCAAAATAACGCAGGCTTCTCGAATGAACGTCCGATCGACGTAGATCGTCATCTCGTCGCGGTCGAACTTTACCCCGGTCACGGCCGCGGGGTTCCAGCCCACAAGCCGAGCGACGGCCGGATGGTTCTTCAGTTGTTCCAGATCGGTGATGGCGGGGGCCAGCGGCATTAGAAATTTCCCCGCTTGGCGGAGGTTTCGCCCCAGTCCAGCACGCCCTTCTTCCAGACATAGAAGAAGCCGACCAGAAAAATGCCGATATATACCAGCATCTCCCACAGGCCAAAACGCTTCAGATCGCGCAAAATAATGGCCCAGGGATAGATGAAAACCGCCTCAACATCGAACAGAATGAACAGCATGGCGACCAGGTAGAACTTTACCGAAAAGCGCTGGCGGGAGTCGCCCACCGGGGTCATACCACATTCGTAGGCCGACATTTTGGCTCGGGTGGGTTTACGCTGCCCAATCAGCCAGGAAAGTGAGACCACTGCGACCGCAAACCCGCCCGCCATAAGAATATGGATCAAAAACGGGAGGTAGCGAGCGAAGTAATTGTCGGGCATAGGATGAGATGGATATAATTCGCGCCAAGCGTTGCTTAAACGTTCTAGATTAGGTGTTAGCCCGCGCGAGTGTCAAGAGAACGACGCCGCATCTTGGGGAAATGGAGCAGATTATTTTGTAATTGGGCAATCGGGTAATTGTGTAATTGAAGCCCGGTGCGGTGCCGCGGAGTTCGGTGGTCAAATTACTCAATTTCTCAATTACGAAATTACACAATCTTTATGATCTTTGGCTTCAATACCGATGTGAAGCATGGCGATACGATCTATCACGTGCAGAGCGAAGCGCGTGAGGGCGAACTCCTGCTGCAGACGCAGGTCTTTGTGCGCGGGCGGTGTGTCGGAAAAAAAGCCACTTCCTACGGAAGCAAGACCAGTGGCGATCAAAGCAGTGAAGCGGCCGTCGGCGACGCGCAGAAAGAGCAGCTGCTCCGCCAGCAGCACCGCCTGGTGCTGGACGCGATCCGCGAAGGCAAGCTGGACGAAGTTCTGGACCATCCCGAAGCCGAAGCGCTGGCTGCGGTGAAGGAACTCGACATCACCTGGCTGAACGCGGATTCGATTCACGCCGATCGCAACCTGACCATGCAGTTGCGTGTTACGGAGGGAGGTGCGGCGGCGGCGGGGGCGCGTTTGACGTTCCGATTTGCCCGTCCCGGTGCGGCGCCGTTTTATACCCAGGCGGTGGCCGATTCCGGGGGCGCAGCCGAGATCAAGATTGAAGCGGCGGAAGCGGAGTTGCCGGATTCGTCGCTGCTCGTACAGGCTAACTTCGATGGACACACGGCCACGCGAAAGTTCGCTCTGCGCAAAGCGGAATAGGTGTTCGCTGGCGTTTGAGAAATGATTGTTCACCTCACAAGGTCGGCGTTATCCCGAGCGCAG
>Ga0210395_10003421_pt1 | contig 12187 bp, 10 predicted proteins | sample IncBWH4OmetaG_FD_150861 | JGI IMG/M metagenome (GOLD analysis project Ga0210395, IMG submission 150861) | Forest soil microbial communities from Barre Woods Harvard Forest LTER site, Petersham, Massachusetts, United States - Inc-BW-H-4-O ...
TCAGCCCCGATCGTCAATGGCGTCGTTCCCTGCCATGGCTGCACTCCTCGTTTCCTGGGACTTTAGCAAGCCCAGCGAGCCGCAGCGCCGTCGAACTCCCCGGCCGCGAACAGCCGCATCTGGTACGACATGTGCTGGCCCACTGGTCCGCCGTGCAGACCGCCGCGCGGCGTTACCGATATGCGCAACAAGTGAGCCAGCCAGATCAGCGGGACCGTCAAGGCTGAGCACCCCGCACTGGAGCAGGCCATCTCCGGGCCTGGCCCTGGCCTCACCGCGGCTTTTGCATCTCTTCCCCGTCCATGTCGTCGTGGACCAGGTGGTCACCGTCAACCGCGGGGTCCGGCTTATCTCTCTGCTGGAGACGGGGAGCACGGGGACATTTCCGCGATGACAGCTTAATCGCGGGTTAAGGCCGCGCTGTCACGCTGCTGCTTAAGCTCGACAGGTTCCGTGCATCGGAATCCAGTGCCGCCAGGGTGCCCCGGCCTTGTCCCGCGGCAATAAGCCAGCGCGCCGCTGCCCGGTGCCGGGCGTCGTAGCCGCGGCTGTCCGCCCGGTCATTGCCTGGCGACTAACGGACACAGCCTGATACTGGTTGCGAGGTGGTGCGACATGGGCGAATCGCTCCGGCCGGCTGCGGGCGTGACGAGGCCAGAGGCCAGCGCTGTCTACCCGCTGGGCACCAGCCAGGACGAAAGTGCCCGGCTGGTGCGCCAGGCCGAGGAACTGGCCGCCGACAGTGCGGCGCTGCTGGACCGGGTCGGCTTGCTGCCAGGCCAAAGTGCGATCGATCTCGGCTGCGGGCCGCGCGGGATCCTGGACATGCTGGCCGGGCGGGTCGCCCCGGCGGGCCGGGTCGTCGGCCTGGACGCGGACCCGGCGCATACCGCCATGGCGGCCGAGTTCGCCGCCGCACGCGGGCTCAGCGGGGTGGAGATCATCACGGGCGACGCCAGGAGCACCGGGTTGCCTGCGGGCACGTTCGACCTGGTGCACGCCCGTACCCTGCTGGTCAACCTGTCCGAGCCCGCCGAGGCAGCCGCTGAGATGACGCGGCTGGCCCGCCCGGGCGGCTGGGTGGCGTCCACGGAGCCCGACACCGAGCATGCGCTTTGCTACCCGCCGCACCCGGCCTTCGACCGGCTCCGGGACATCTTCACCGTGGCCTTCCGCCGCAACGGCGCCGATCCGTGGATCGGCCGCCGCGTACCTGAACTCTTCCGCCAGGCGGGACTGGAACACGTAGCGGTGGAAGCCAGGGTGCAGATGTACCCGCACGGCAAGTCCCGTAGGACCATCCGCCTGGACCTGGTGCAAAGCATGCGCCCGCAAGTGCTGGAGATGGGCCTCGCCACCGCCACCGAACTTGACGATCTGGACGCGGCAGCCCGCGCTCACCTCGATAACCCGCATACAGTCGTAATGTCCGGTCTGCTGTTCCTGATCTGGGGCCGCAAACCCAATCGTGCGCAGCAGGATTTTCCCCGTATCTCGTAAATGCCGTTGCACTATCAAGCATCTGGCGTCAGCCCGTGATGAATGGACACTACATCCCGGGTCATATTGCGAGATGCCGGCCAGGTCCGGAACGTCCAGTCCTCCAACCGGCTGATGGGTCCGGGCGTGACTTAGCGCATCGAACTTATCGGCTTACCTCAAAGTGATTCTGCGGCTAACGTCGACTCGGCGCGCTGGGCCGAAATGTCAATCACTGTCGTGAGCGTACGCGGATTATCCGGCTCTGCGTACACAGTGCTGAGCGGCCCATTACCTTCACCGCGGCGGGGACGGTGCCCGAAGTCGCCCTCTGTGATGATCATGGGCTCAGCGGTCGGCGCCGCCGGGCAGCCCGGGAATCCCGGCTGGGCAGGCCATCCCGCGTGGTCGATGCCGCCGGTGCCCGGCGGTGCGAACATGATGCCCGCGGATCGCAGGATGCCCTGGTAGATGCCTTCGGCCAGCAACGACGCCGGTACATGCTGCCAGGGCGTGGCGCTGGTGAGGCGGCTCAGCATGACGATCCGCACGACCAGCCCGTCGCATTCCACCGACCAGCGCCGCACGCCTGCCGGGCCCAGCGCCTGACTCAGATCGCTCCAGAGCGCGATCAGCTCCTCGGCAACCACGGCCGGCAGGTCCGCCGGCGGTTCCTCCCCAGCCACGGCAACCGCCGCAGCCCACCGTTCACCCATCGCGGTCCCTCCCCGGACGCGGCGCCTGCCACATCCCACCGCCTGGCTTTTTGCGCAGCGTAGCACCCGGTCCTCCGATGGGCCACCTGCCTGGCAGCAGTCCGCAGCCCACCATAATGCCGGGCGGCCGACGGACGGCCATGCCAATCTGGGCTGGTGCGCGCTGATCACCCAGATCGGCTTAATGGCCCCTTGGCCATACCCTCGTGAACATGGTGGAGCATCGCGGCGTGGTCGCCTCATGGAGTGCAGGCGTAAGCGTTGTCACCGCCGCGTTCGCTGGAATTCCGCCTCTCGGGCGACGACAGGGCTGTCGCAACGCCTGATTCATTGCGTGTCTGGTCAGCGCCTTGATTGCATTTGCAGTCTTGCCGGCGTCAGGCGCTCCAGATCTCGCCGGCCGACTGCGCGGGCCGAAGAGCGGCGGCTCAGCGGCCATGCTCGCTTTGAGACTGGCACCACGGCCGGGGGCCGTGCTGGCCGGGAGGAAATTGCTGCCGGAGATGGATTCCCTGCTATCCCCGGCGGGGCATTCAGAACCACGGCTGGTGGCCTAGCCGAACGCGGCGGGCACCCCAGAACTGGTTGAGAAGCGGGTTATAACGGCTGGCGAACCGCGCGATCGCAGCTTAACCGGCGCGTAATGCTGCGCTGGCACGATCTGTCTCATGCGGCCCGGACCAGCGGCTCTGGTCCGGTGGCCGCCAGGGGGGAAGATGATGAACTGGTTCGGGCTGAATATCCCGCTCATGATGGTGCTCGTCTGCTGCTGGGCCGGGATCCCGCTGTGGCATGTGCTCACACGCTGGGGTGCTGAGTTCAAGGCAAAGCACGCCGAGGTCGCCGCACGAGCGGTCGCTGTGCCGGTCCTGGGTGCCTCCGGCTCCGGCTCCGGCAGCCGCGCGCGGGGCCGGCTGCCTGGCCTGCGAGGGAGTTGCTGAACGCTCCGGAAAGGGAAGACCCAGATTCGGGCTGGGCTGGCTAGGCCGTGTCAGCGCTCACGGATCGGGGTTCCTGCACAGCGGCACGCCAGATACCAGGTGCCCTCTCCCGGCGCAAGGCTGGATCCTCGCCCGGGGGCATGAGGGTCCAGAGCACATCGCCTGCGCGTCCGGCAACAGCGTGGTCCCGGTCCGGGAAAGGGTCGCTATGAGCTTGTCATCGCGTCGCGGTGCATCCGCGGCGGCAGGAACCCAGTCGCCGGTGCGCACCTGGCGTACCTGGCCGAGGCTTATCTCGGTGCTGCCGGCAGTGGCGGTCCTCGTGCTCGCCGCCTGCAGCGCCGGGGCGGGCAGCCCCGCGCCCGCCCGGCAGGTCAGCGGGCAGCCGCCACCATGCTCGGCGAACCCGCCGCCGGAAGCGCCGCCGCTGCACCCGACCACGGTCACCACGATCGGACAGGCCTACTACTGCATCTTCGCCCACTACTACGCCGGGCCGGTGCTCGATGACCGCGTGCTGCTGGCCGCCGCGTTCGCCGGGTTCACCCAAGAGCTTGACCGGCTCGGGATGGACCAGCCGGACGCCACCATGCCCGCGCTCACCGGCAACCGCGACAGTGACTGGGCCGCGTTCGCCGCCGTGTACCAGAAGGTGACCGGCCATCTGCCGGCCAGCCCGGCGCAGCGCCAGGAGCTTGCCGCCGCCACCATGACCGCCATGGTCGCCAGCCTGGATAACAACCACGCCCAGTGGTCCTACCCGGCGCCGCCACCCGGAGATGTGCCAGGCGACCTGGGGATCATGACCTCACCGGCGCCGCCGCTGGCCGATATCGCGCCGCAGGAGGCGTTGCCGCCGCTGTTCATCACCGCGGTGCTGCCGGGATCCCCCGCCGCCAGCAGCGGGCTGCGGCCCGGGGACATCATCGTCTCCGTTGACGGCGCACCGCCGTTCGCCGACGGCATCATCTCCGCAGGGGTCATGAACCTGCTGACCGGCCCCTACCCGCCCCCAGGCCGGGTAACGGTGCAGCTGCAGCGGCCCGCCACCGGCCGCACCTGGACGGTGACCCTGACAGCCGCGCTCTACCAGGCCTCTCCGCCTCCGGTGTCCGCAAAGCTCCTGGACGGGGACATCGCCTACGTGCAGCTGCCCGGGTTCTTCCCCGGCGCGGCAGACCAGGTACTGCAGGCGATAGCAGGCCTGGCCCCGACCGCCAAGCTGCGCGGGCTCATCCTGGACCTGCGCGGCAACGGCGGCGGCTCACCCGCCGAGGTCTCCCAGCTGCTCGGCGCCTTCACCCACGGCACGGCCTACGCCTACGACTGCGACGTGCACGGCAGTTGCCCCGCCACCTACACCGACAGCAGCGTCCCGCTGCTGCACCTGCGGCTGGTCGTGCTGACTGACCGCAACTGCTTCTCGGCGTGCGAAGCGTTCAGCGGTGCGGTGAAGGACCTGCGGCTCGGCACCCTGGTCGGCACCAGGACCGGGGGCCTGGTGTCCGCCCCCGCAGCCCCTTACCTGCTCGACGACGCCAGCCTGATTATCCTTCCGACCAAGTACGAGCTCAGCGCCGACCACGAGCTCATCAACGGCATCGGCGTCGCCCCGGACTACTACGTCCCGCTCACCGCGTACGACCTCTCCACCGGGCACGACCCCGACATCGCCAAGGCGCTCACCCTGCTCGGCGGCTAACCCGCGGTGGCCAGCGGCACGCAAGCCGCCGGTCCTGCACATGCCCGGCCGCCCGCCGGAGAAAACGGAGAAGGCCCGAGCCTGCGAGGTCAACCGGCGACCAGAGACCGCCCAAGATGGCAGCGACATGCGCTGGACGGCACTCATAACCCAAACGACGGCACCCTCACCGTGGCTCTCCGGCCGCTGGGCCACATCGAACGCCGATATGCGATGGCTCGCGCCTACCTGGACAGCCTTCCCGTCCGGCTCCTCGCCGCCGCCTAGCCTTCAACCAGGAAAGGCCTTGCGGCGACTGCCGCAACCTGCCTCGACTAGAGCGGCCGGGTGGGGGGCCACGATCCGACCCGAAGCATCCAGTATGGTCCTGTCTCTGATGACAGGTCATAGGACCGAGGGGCTTCGAGCGCTTCAGTGGAACGAGGTCGATCTCGACGCGGGCGCCGTCGCGGTCTATCGCGCCGCGCGGGTCACCGGTGATGCCAAGACACGGCAGAGCCGACGCGTCCTTGGGCTACCGCAGCCAACCGTGCAGGCGCTTCGCGAGCATCACAAGCTTCAGGCCGCCGACCGGCTCAAGGCCGGATCGCTCTGGCAGGATCACGGCCTGGTCTTCGCGTCATCGATCGGGACGCCACTGGATCGTCGCAACGTGCTGCGCGAGTTCCGGAAGATCACCGAGGCAGCTGGCCTGGGTACCGACTGGGTGCCGCGGGAGCTGCGGCACACGTTCGTCTCTCTCCACAGCTCCGACGGGATGCCGCTCGAGGACATCGCCGACCTCGTAGGGCACAAGGGCACCCTGACGACCGAGACGGTCTACCGGAAGCTGATCGTCCCCGAACTGCGCCGCGGCGCTGAAGTCATGGACCGGCTGTTCAGGTGAACGTTGGCCCTGTCTTGACAGTGCACCGCATGCCGGGTTTGGGCACAATGAGTACGCTTCGGCGGTGAGGATCGAGCCACTTCCGGGACGCCTGTACGACGCCGCTATCTGGCTGTGGCAGGACAGCGGCTTGACGCGGCCGTGGAACGATCCTGAAGCCGACCTGCGCCGGGCAGCCGGTGGCAGTTCGTCCTGCGTGCTTGCCGCCATCGGAGACGATGACGGTCTGCTCGCTACCGCCATGGTCGGTCACGACGGTCATCGGGGCTGGGTCTACTACCTGGCCGTCGACGCGGCGCAGCGGGGCCGCGGGCTGGGCAGGCAGATGATGCAAGCTTGCGAAGACTGGGTGCGGTCACGGGGAATCCCTAAGATCCAGCTCATGGTCCGCGCGACAAACCGGGGCACGATCGGCTTCTACGAACATCTGGGATACGCCGACTCAGAAGTCGTCGTGCTCGGGCGTCGCCTCGATGGCTGATCACAAATACCACAGCCATGAAAGCGAGCAACCAGCGACGGGAACTCGAATCCTGCATGACCAGGGACGCTCACCAGAAGCCGGACAGCGTGCACCTGGCGGCGACGCCTGACCTGACTACCCCAATGCGAACGAGATTCTTTGCGTCGGCTGATGTGTCTGGTTGAGTCTGGATGACTGGTAGAGCTAAGGAATCGAACGTTCTAGTAGGCTGCATGTGGCCTGATGCCGGCCGATAATGGCTCCCCACTAATGAGAGTGGACGGCCACCGTGGCCGACCTCCCAGATAGGTCAGCCAACCGTCAGCGGGTTGCAGTCACAACTGGCGTGCATTCGGGGCTCCTCGGACTGGGCTGTCGTTCGCGCATACCGAACAATCTGCTGCCGTGGACCCCTCTCCGCTACGGCGTACGGTGCAGCAACCGGGAGTGCGCCGTCTTCTGAGGCGATGATCAGCAACCGCTGTCGCATCGCTCCTCGGAGTCCCCGGGACCTGCCGGGCGGTTCTTTGAGACAACGGTTAGCTGCGATTCTCGCCGTGGCGCTCGGGGGGGTGGGATGCGAGCGCGTCGCGCAGCGCTGCCCGGGTGGTTATGCCGAGTTTGGGGAAGATCTGGTACAGGTGGGCTCCGACGGTGCGATGCGACAGGAAAAGCTGTTGGCCGATCTCTTTGTTGGTCAGGCCGGCGGCGGCCAGCATCGCGATCTGGCGTTCCTGCGGCGTGAGCGAGTCGCGTGCTGGCTGATCGGCGCGGGCATTGGTTTGGCCGGTTGCCTGGAGCTCGCCTGCGGCCCGGCTGGCCCACGGCCTGGCGCCGAGGCGTTCGAAGGTCTCCAGGGCAGCAGCTAGATGCGGCCGCGATTCTTTCGTGGAACGGGCGCGTCGCAGCCGTTCGCCGTAGAGCAACTGCACCCGGGCCAGGTCGAACGGAAAGCGGTCAACGCCGGGGATCGCGAGCGCTTTCTCGAACAGCCCGAGGCCGTTGCCGTCGGGCGTGGCGATCGCCTCTGACCCTGCGGCCAGCAGGGCCAGCCGGGGCGAGATCGCGGCGATGCCGGCGTCGCGCATGGCGGTAACGTGAGCGGCGGCCTCGGTGTGGCGGCCGGTGCGGACGGCGGCCTCGACCAGGTCGGTGAGCACCCACAGGGCGAGCGGGACGTGGGAAGCGAGGATGCCCGCTGGGCTGATCGCCGTGGCGTGCTGGTACGCGTCCTCGAAATCACCCCGCCCCAGCGCCGCTACCGACCCCACATGATGAGCCGCCAGGTCGGCCTGACCGATTCGTCTCGGCGCGGCCCAGCGCAGCATCTCGTCCGTCAGCGTATGCGCCTCGTCATAAGCGCCGCGTGCCGCGGCGATCAACGCCTGGCGGTAGCGGAAGGCCCAGGTCAGCAGCGGATAGCCGTGGGCCAGGCTTAGCTCGAGGCCTTCGTCCGCCAGTTCCTGCGCCTGGTCCCACTGGCCCGCCAACCAGGCGTCGAGACCGAGATGATCCAGGGCGGTGATCAGCGGAGCGAAAACGTTGCCCTGCCGGCCTTCGCGGACCACTCGCCACAGCGCTTCCCGGCAACCTGGCTGCCGGTCGGTGAAGTGGGCGGTTGAGCTGATCATCAGGATGCGCAGATGGTCCGTCTCGCCGCGCAGGCCGGCGATGGCGGCGTCTACCAGGGGGAGAACGCCGGCCGCGGTACGGACCGGGTCTGCGCAGGTCTGACCGAGCAGATACAGGTCTTTGGGCACGTCCGGCGCGAACCAGCTGATAGCGGCGTGGAAGGACATCCACAATTCCGGCCGTCCGCCAAGGCGGCAGATTAGGAAGAGGCCAGAAACCGCCTCGAAAACCCCGGTGTCGCTGATCCGGTCGGGCCTGGCCTGATCCTCGATGGCCTGGGTTAGCAGGCGGTGGGCGGTGATGACGTCGCCGTCCCCGTTGAGGAGCACGAAGGCGGCCGCGACCGCGGTGAGCAGGTACGTGGCGGACTCCGGGCTGGCTTCGCCCACGTTACTGAGCAGTTGGGAGACCGCGTCGGTCTCCAAGCTGAAGGCCGCGCCTACGGCGGCGGCCTGGGCCAGGCGGCGGCTGCGGTCAGCGCGCGCCGGGCTTAGCTCGGCCGCGCGCAGGAGAGCGGACACGGCACCGACCGCATCGGCACGCCGCATGGTCCGTTGCGCCGTCTCTTCGAGCAGGCCCGCGATCTGCTCGTCAGGCTCGATGGCTGCTTCACCGAGATGCCAGGCGCGGCGTTCGGGCTGATCCGCCAGCTGGGCGGCCAGCGCCCGGTGGGCCCGGCGCCGGTCGCCGCTGGTGGACAGCTCAACGATCGCGGACCGGGTCAGCGGGTGGCGGAAGACCAGCCGGCCGGTGCGCTCGTCGACGCGCACCAGCCCAGCCTGCTCGGCGGGAGCGAGGTCTTCGACCTGTTGCTGCCCGGCGGCGGCCTGCAGGACGCGAAGGTCTCCGCTGCCGTCCAGCACTGCGAGCAGGAGCAGCCAGCGGGCCGGTGCGGGCAGAGCTGAGGCCCTGGAGGCGAACACCGCCTGCAGCCGCCGGCTGAGCGGCAGGACCATGGGCAGCGACTCAGCCGCGGCGCGCTGCGCGCCGCTGAGCGCCGCCGGGAGCTCCAGCAGGGCCAGCGGATTCCCCTGTGCCTCGGCCAGAACCCGCTGGCGAACCCGCGGCGCCAGCTCCGGGAAACGCGAACTCACCAGGCCGCTCGCCGCCTCCTCATCCAGTGGCCCCAGCTCATGCTGCGCCAGCCCGGCACGCTCGAAGAAGCTCTCCTGTCCCGGCCGTGACGCAGCCAGGAAGCCGGCGCGGCTGCCGGCCAGGCGGCGTGCTACGAACGCGAGCACCCGCGCGCTGGCCCGGTCCAGCCACGGCAGGTCATCGACGATCATCAGCACCGGGCGGGCGGCGGCCGCCTGGCGCAGCACTGTGAGGGTCGCGGTGGACACCAGCAGCCGAGCCGGCGGCGGCCCCTCCCCGTAACCGAGGGCGACGTTCAGCGCGTCCCGGTGCGCGGCGCTAAGCTGTGCGAACTCGCCGAGCAGCGGGAGCAGCACCTGGTGCAGCGCGGAATAGGTCAGATCCGCCTCGAACTCCACCCCGGCGGCGCGCAGCACCCAGGTGTCCGCCACGGCGGCCGCTTCGGCCGCCGAGTCCAGCAGGACCGTCTTGCCGACGCCTGGCTCGCCGAACAGTAGCAGCGCTTCTCCGCCGGTCCTGGCCCGCTCCGCAAACGCGCTGACCAGCGCGAGTTCATCGCTGCGCCCGACTAGAACCCCCGCCACGCCTTACCGCCGATTGTCCGAGCCTTCCAGCGAGGCCATCTAGAGCATTGACCCCGGTCCTTCTGGCACGATAGCCGACCGCCCCAAGCAGGGGGAATAGCGGGCTGGGGCGGCAGCGTGCCTGCGTCTGGGTCCTGACGTCTGCCTGCCGCGTTCCGGACGCCCGGTCATGTGACTGCCGGCGGCCGACGGGCCGGGGATAAAGCCGAGTCATTTGACAGATCCCCTGGGGCGTCCCGTGGGGTCATGATCGCAGCTGGATCGGCCCAACTGGTAGATCGGCGAGGTGTCCCGCATGGAAGGGAACCGCGATGCCTGACCCGAATCGGTTTCTCCGCGGCCCGTTCGCCCCGGTTGAGGAGGAGATCACCGCGTTCGGCCTGCCGGTCACCGGCAGCCTGCCTGCCGGGCTGAACGGCCGCTACCTGCGCAACGGGCCCAACCCGCTGGGCCTGGACGACCCTGGTTACCGGTTCTGGGAAGGCTATTGGTTCCTGGGCCCGGGCATGGTGCACGGGGTGCGGCTGCGCGACGGCAAGGCCGAGTGGTACCGCAACCGGTGGGTTCGCTCCCAGGCGCTAGCCGAGGCGATGGACGAGAAATGGCCTGGCGGGCCGGTCCACGCCGGCATGGATTTCGCCGCCAACACTCACATCATCGCCCACGCCGGCCGCTACCTGGCCACCGTTGAGGCCGGCCCGCTGCCCTATGAGCTGTCCGGTGAGCTGGACATCCTCGGTCCGTGCGACTTTGCCGGCACGCTGCCTGGCGGGTTCGCCGCCCACACCAAGCTCGACCACGCGACGGGCGAGCTGCACGCGATCGCCTACTACTGGGCCTGGGACCACGTCCAGCACGTGATCATCGGCGCAGGCGGTACTGTCAGCCGCACCACCGACATCCCGGTCGCCGACGGCCCGATGATGCACGATTTCGCGCTCACCCCCGGCTACGTGGTGCTGCTCGACCTGCCTGTCACCTTCAGCCTGGACGCGGCATCGGCCGGGGTGAAGCTGCCTTACACCTGGAATCCCGCCCACCAGGCCCGGGTCGGCCTGCTGCCCCGTGGCGGCACCGCAGCCGGCGTCCGCTGGTTCGAGGTGGACCCGTGCTGGGTCTTCCACACCCTCAACGCCTACGACGACGACGGCCGAGTCGTGGTCGACCTGGTCCGGTATGCGGGCGCCTACGACGACGACGGCCGAGTCGTGGTCGACCTGGTCCGGTATGCGGGCGCCTACGACGTGTCCAAACTGACCGGGCACGGGCCGCTGAGCCTGGACCGGTGGATCATCGACCCGGCCGCCGGGAAAGTCACCCAGCAGCGGCTGGACGACCGTCCCCAGGAATTCCCTCGCACCGACGAGCGGGTGACCGGCCTGGCGCACCGCTACGGCTACAGCGCAGTCATCGGCGCGGTCGGCCACGCCAACGTCTCACCTGACGGCGACTTCGCCGACGAGGCGTTCAGCGACGCCCTGCTCAAACACGACCTGACCGCGGGCACCGTGCAGGCCCACGAATTCGGCCAGGACGCCACCGCCGGTGAAGCGGTCTTCGTCCCCGCCGCACCAGGCGCCGCCGAGGACGACGGCTACGTGATGTCCTATGTGCACAACCCCGACCGCGGCGCCGCCGACCTGGTGATCCTCGCCGCCCAGGACTTCACCGCCGAGCCGGTCGCCCGCGTCCATCTGCCCGCCAGGATCCCGCTTGGCTTCCACGGCAGCTGGATCGCCGACCCGTAGATCCGACTGATTCCGCCGTCGCCGCGCCCTGACGGACCGCGACCACGTACCGGACGCGGCCGGTGGCGGTAGGTCCCAATCACGAGGAGAGCCATGAAGGTCGACGGATCGGTTGCCCTGGTCACCGGGGCCAACCGCGGCCTCGGCCGGGTCTATGCCCGGGAGCTGGTCAGCCGGGGTGCGGCCAAGGTCTACGGAGCCGCGCGTGATCCGGGCGCCGTCACCGAGCCCGGCGTGACCCCCCTGGCCCTCGACATCACCGACCCCGAACGCGTCGCCCAGGTCGCGGCGCAGTGCACGGACGTGAACCTGCTGGTGAACAACGCGGGAGTGCTCAAGTACAGCACCTTCACCGGCGCGCCGAACCTGGACGCCGCCCGGCTGGAGATGGAGACCAACTATTTCGGGACGCTGAGCATGTGCCGGGCGTTCGCACCAGTACTGGCGGGCAACGGCGGCGGCGTGATCGTCAACATGCTCTCGGTCACCAGCTTCTACACCAACCCGTTCGACGCCTCCTACGGAGCGTCGAAAGCCGCTGCCTGGTCGCTGACCAACGGCGTCCGCCTCGAACTGCACCACCAGGGCACCCTGGTGGTCGCTGTGCACGCCAGCTTCATCGACACCGACATGGCCGCGCTGACCAACGCGCCCAAGGACACACCCGAATCAGTCGCCCAGCAGGTCTTCGACGCCGTCGAGGCCGGCCAGATCGAGGTGCTCGCCGACGAGCGAACCCGGACCGTCAAGGCAGAGCTGTCACGCGATCACGAGCTGATCTACCCGCCCGTCCAGGAGTTCTGGGACGCCGCGGTGAGGGACACCCCATGAGCGCCCGGCGGGTGAGGAGCGGCTGCGCGCTGTCCGAGGGCAACCTCGGCGTGGATGCGCTCGCCGCGCAGGCAGGGTCGCGAGACACCTGAGGAAAGGAGATTCACCAT